>Ga0214472_10001997_pt1 | contig 22171 bp, 9 predicted proteins | sample RVTome_6_FD_207662 | JGI IMG/M metagenome (GOLD analysis project Ga0214472, IMG submission 207662) | Soil microbial communities from uranium-contaminated site in the Upper Colorado River Basin, Wyoming, United States - RVT140D175 | ecosystem: Environmental > Terrestrial > Soil > Contaminated >...
GATAATCTGGGCAGAATCACCTCCCCATCCCGAATCAATTCCGACTTGCGGCACTAGGTGTCTCCTAACCTCGTAAAGGTTCGTGTCCCTTGACGGCTGGCATGTTGCTATCACGGCTCAAATAGTTCAATGTGCCTCGTGCCGCTCTCGAAGGGGAGGCGCCTTGACTGACCGCGCGGCCAGCGCATTTCAAGTGACTCTGGAGGATCGTCCGTGTCGAAACCGAACTGAACGAGCGGACGTGTTTGGGTCAGATAGCCGTGTCCCGCACAAATCTCGGCCACCTGCTTACGGCCGCTGCGCGACGTGAGTTGAACCTGCGAACCGACGGCGTGAGGATTGCCCGGCTTTCCGCGCAGCCGCACGGAAATCGTATTCGCCTCCTCAAGACCGGAATTCATGAACGTCTCGACCGGCCCGCCGTTGATCGCGACGACGAAGTCCTGCCGGTCGTCGTGGTTCAAGTCCAATACGGCCGCCGACGCCGCGTCGCCGGGAATCACAACGCCGGATTCTCGAGGCCAAACCGGTTCAAACGTCCCGTCGCCGTTGCCGGTCAAGAGCAAACTCACGCCGCCGTCCATGCGCCCGGTTTCCCGTTGTGGCCCGAAGAAATTGTGAGCAATGAGCATATCCGGATTGGCGTCGCCATCGGCGTGCAGGAATTGGACGCCGAACGCGGGAGCCGCCTGCGCCAACCGAGGCAACGGCACGAAGGTGAATCGTGCCTGGCCGTCATTCAACAGCACTCCCGATTCGGTCGTCGTCGCTTCCAAGCGCAACGATTGGCTGAGGCAGTCGGGAGTGTAGATTTCCGCCAAGGTCGCTCCGGCGAAGGCGTGAAACGTTTTGAATCTCTCGTTCAGTAACGGCATTGCGTTGCTGGAGCAACTCTTGCCTCGAACCGGCAGAAGGCCGGCAGCGCCCCCCGGCTTGGCCTCGACAATGTGTCGCACGCCGTTTCCCTCGAAGTCTCCATAGAATAGGTACTGCGGTTTCTCAGCACTCAGCTTGTACTTTGTGTTCAAACCCAAGTTCGTAACGGCATAATCGAGATCGCCGTCGCGGTCGACGTCACAGGCGGCGATGCCGTTCCACCAACCGGTTAGATGGCTAGTTCCGCATTCAGACGTCTTGTCGCGCAACCAGCCGTCCTCGTTGCCAAACAACTTGACCGGTCCGTATTCCAACGCAACGAGGAGGTCATTCCAACCATCTCCGTCCGCGTCCGACCAAACGGCGCTGGTGACCATGCCTACATTGGACAACCCAGGCGCCAGAGAGGCCGCCACGTCGCTGAACCGCCCTCGGTCGTTGGCCAGCAAGCGGCTCGTGGGAACGGTTGGATAAGCGCCGGGCACTTGTCTTCCCCCGACAAAAAGATCCATGTCGCCGTCCCGGTCGAAGTCGCACGCGGCTACAGCGCCTCCACTGTCACGGTAATCGGGCAGGGCGTCGGTGTCGCGCGTGAACTGAATGGAACCGTCGGCCGTTGGTCCCTGGTTGATATAGAGCCGATCGCGCAGCACCTCGTCGCCCGGTTCGCACTCCGCGCCGCCGCTGACGATATAGAGATCTTGGTCGCCGTCGGCGTCCGCGTCGAAGATCAAGCATCCCATGTCCTCGACGGCGGCGTCCGCCTCGAGCGCGGCAATCGGCGCCGGCGTAAAGCCGCCCGCTTCGTCTTGCAGCCATAATTGAGCCGGGTATTGAGCGCCGCCGCCGATCAACAGATCCTCGTCCCCGTCGCCGTCGACGTCTCCCCATGCCATGCCAGGTCCCCATTGCGAGACCTTGTTGGGCAGCAGCGGCTGACGTAGGAAATCATCGAAAGGCGCCTCCCGGTGGCGGACGGCGTTCAGGCGATCGCTGCTGGCGAACCGCGTCGGAAAACTTTCGGCGTCGCCGGGCGGTGAGGACGGGCTCTCGACCGCCCTGCGATGATCGACCGGCTGTGTGATCGTGTAAAAGCGGTCGGCTTGCAGATCTTCAAACACCTGGCGGGCGCCGTTCGGCCAATGGACCGTCAGCCGTTTGATCGATGCTTGATCTCCCAATCCACAGTACACCAACGGTTCATCGGCCGACATGTATCCACCGCCGGACTTCACATACCGCACGTGGCTGGCAGCAGCGGTGTCGATGACGACCTTGGCGCCGATGCCGAACGAGTTGTCGTCTTCGCCCTGCAGGCGAATCTTCACGCGGCGCCCCTGCGAGCCGCGATTCCGGTAGACCGACGGCTTGGCCCCAAACTCGTTCACGACAAGATCGAGGTTGCCGTCGTTGTCCAGATCCGCCAACGCCGCGCCGAAGCTGATCCCGACGTCATGCAGACCCCATGGCTCGGCTGCCGCTTTGAATCTCAAGTCGCCCATGTTTTGAAACGCCAGGTTGGCCTCTTTCAACTCCGGGGCGCTTTCCCAGGCCAGAGGGTTTTTCTCCAGTCCGCGTTGCCCCAGGCTGCTGACGAAATCGCTGTCCAAATAATCGCGGGTGAAGCCGTTGGTGACGAAGACGTCTTCAAGACCGTCGTTGTCCAGGTCGGCGGCCTTGACCGACCAGGTCCAATCGGAGGCGGCCACTCCGGCCATGTGGGCAACCTCCATGAATCGATCGGTTCCGGTGTTCAAAAACAGCGCGTTGCGCATGTACTGTCGCGGTTCGGCCGTGTCGAGAAACCAGGCGACGGCGTCCATGCTGCCCATCGCCACCTTTTCGCGGTAATGCGTCGTGCCCGCCATATCGGTGGCAATGAGGTCCAGGCGACCATCGTTGTTGAAGTCCGCGGCGGCCGACCCCATCGTGAACCAGGGCGTGTGCGGCAGCGCTTCAAGCGTCACATCCGTAAACGTTCCGTCGCCGTTGTTGCGGTACAGTTGATCGGGGTCCGTAAAGTCATTGGCCACGTACAGATCGGGACGTGCGTCATCGTTATAGTCCCACCAAGTGGCATCCAGCCCGTGGTAGTTGCCGGTGATCCCGGCCTCGCCGCTGATTTCCACAAAACGCAATTCGCCGGTTTCCACCAGCTCGTTGCGGTAAAGGTGGTCGAACTGTCCAGCCTTGACGAACTGCTGTTTGCCGCCAGGCAGGTTGATGACGCCTACCAGTTCATGGAACTCCTCGCCCACCGTGTAGTGCTCCGGACCCCCTTTATACCGGACGTTGACCGCCGTGCGGGGTTCCAGCCGATTGGTGACCAGATAGGCGTCCAAGTCCCCGTCGCCGTCGACGTCGGCAAACAACATCTTGATGCTGGCGCCGTTGAAAGCGATACCCGCAAGTGAGGCCGCCTCCTGAAACGTTCCGTCTCCCTGATTGACAAAAAGCCGGTTGGCCGTGGCCAGGGCGCAAACGTACAAATCCAACGCGCCGTCGTTGTTGACGTCCACGAACGAAGCGCCGGTGGTCCAAACCGTGTCGTCTTCCACGCCTGCCTCTTTGGTCGCGTCGGCGAACCTGAATCCACCGAGGTTTTTCAGTAGCCGTCCGCCGCCATGAGGCCGCGTAAGATACATGTCACACAGTCCGTCCCCGTCGTAATCACCGAGGCAAACGCCTCCGCCGGTGAACCCGGTCTTCAGCAGCGCGCGTTCGTACTCGTCGCGGGGCTGCCATCGGTGGGCAAAATCGACGCCGGTGACCGAAGGCGGCAGTTTTTCAAATAACGGGGCATCGGCGGCTTTGAAAGCGACGCTCGGCTCGGCCAGCGGCGCGACCTGAATTGGCGCCGCGGCCGACGGCGTCACTTTTGCTTCAAACGGCTTGACCTCGACGCTGTGATCGCAGCCAAAGGCGGCGCAGAAGATCAACAACGCGAATGAGCGCCCCAGAACTAGCCAGCGCGAACCAATCGCAGTCCCGGTGGAAGTTGACGGGAATGGTGCTGAATCTATTGGTTTCGCAGAACACGTGGTTTCGAACGATGAGGGCGCCGTCATTGCCGAGGCCGGGTCGCCGGCGCCTGTCAACCATCATTATAGCAGCGAAGCCGGGCCGCCGTCGCCCAAACGGGCGCGACTCCCACTGCGAGCCTGCGTTTGGGCGTTGCGCTATGCCGAGGAGCGAGAGCGACGACGTCGAAAAGCCCTGCCCGAAATGAGCACGCCACTGAAACACAACATCAACCACGCGCTCGGTTCGGGAACCGCCGCCAGGGGGACCATGGCGCCGAAATTGTTCCGCACGCCGTTCAAATCGTCGATATTGACCAGGCCGTCAAACGGAAACGCATCGCCCGCCAACGATCCGTCGGCGGGACCCATGGCGCCAAAGTTATTGCGGACGTTGTTTAGGTCGTCGATGTTGACGACTCCGTCTCCGTTCGTGTCGCCCACCTGCATCGGCTCGACGTCGATAGGACCGTACTGGACGATGCCGGGGATTAATTCACCGGTCACCTGCCGAAACTGAAAAATGAGGTCGCGAAATCCGCCGACGTCGAACGGGCTGCCGATGTGGACGAGATCACCCGTGTTGAACAGCGTCGAGTCGAAGGGATTCAGCTCGCTCAAGTTGTTGGCCGTCGGATTGGCTTCGTTCCAATCGCCGACGCCCGCATCCTGAAAACTAAGCCAGTCGCCGTCGCCCGGCAGCAGCGAACCCGACTCGGAGCCAATGCGATATCCGTCGATGTCGGCGGAAAACATGGATTGATTCTGGATGGCCGCCTCGCCGGTCAGCGGGTCGACCAACAAGACCATGTTGTTGTGCGGACCGGTGAACTCGACGATGCCGTCCACCGTTCCAACGCCAGGTACGTGATAACTGAAGGTCAATTCGTCGCCCGACTCGCCGATTGCAGTCGGCACAAAGTTGTACGGCGCGCCGATGTCGAACGACTGGCCGGCCGCGATCGAGGACGTGCCGAATGGCTCCAGTTCGCTGATGTTGTTTGAAGTCGGATTGGCCTCCATCCAGTCGCCGACTCCGGCCCCCTGCAAGCTGTTCCAACCGCCGGGATCCAAGAAACCCGACGGTGATCCGATTGTATAGCCGTCAATCTCAATGTCGGCGCCGATGGCATTCTCAAACGACGTCACCCCGGTGGCCCTATTGACTGAAAGTATGAGCCGATTGGCGAGGCTCAGCACGACGTCGCCGCTGCCGCCCTGATCGTAGGTCACCGCGAACGTCGCGCCCCGCGGGGCGCCGGCTAATTGCGACGTGTCCAATGCGAACGTGCCGCTGACGCTGGCCGCGTCGATCAAGGTCCAGGAATCGCCAAGACTCGGCGTGTGCCCGGCCCCGAACTGAACCTGCAAAGTTCCGCCGAGCGTGGCGCGGCCAGTCGCCGCGGTGATCGGGCTGTGCGTGTCGGCCGTGATCACTGGAATGAAGGTTCCTCCGATGTTCAGGTCCCCTTCCACGTCGAAAACCACGTTGGGTCCCTCGATCCTGGTGATTCGCTGAAGACTGACCGTTTCAGAAACAGCGAGCGTCGAGCTGCCGCGCAAGTTCACGGCGCTGTTGGCCGCGCCGCCCAGCGACATGCTTACGGTGGTGATCGTGCCGCCGTCCATGTTCAATACGCCCCGGCCCGCGTCGCCGACGCGAAGCGCGGCCGTCGCGCCGGACCCGGGATCGGTGACCACCAGCGATCCATTGCCACGAAGGTTCAGTGTTCCCTCCTCCTCGGTCGGGTTGGGGATGCCAGGGTCGTGGGTTTCGCCGATGACCACTCCCCTGACGGGAAACAGCGCTTGCGACGTCAGTTCGGCGATGCCGCCGTTGGAGATGCCAGCGATCTCGTCGGGGAAGCCATCCCCCGGGACGAAAACATCCATGAAGTTGGGAATCACCCAGTTGGAGGCCGTGTTCCAATCAGCGGGTCCCGGGACGTCGAAATTGATCGTGGAAGGAAGTTGCGCGTGGACAACGCTGCACGTCAACCACAGGCTCACAACGCCGACCGCGGTGGCGGTTTGCAAGGGCCGAATCATCGGGGGTTCCTCATCGAGATGGATGGCGATTTTTTTGGGATACGCTTCTGGGTCTCGCGCCCGAGCCGCTCGTCGCCGGGCGTTGTGGAAATCCGGCCAACTGGCGCGCGACGGCATTCCAAACACGTCCACGCCGACAGTGGGCTCAGAACGCAGCCCGTCATCGGATTCGTCGACGACTGCGCCGGCCGAACGACAACAGCGCCACGGCCAACAAACACAGGCCGGCGGTCGCAGGTTCCGGGACCGCTGCGCCTCCGGGCGAGAAGTTCGCTTTCCACAGGGCGAAGTCGTCGAAATTGACGATGCCGTCAAACGTCACGTCCCCTGTTTCCAGGGTCGTGCCGGTCAGGAAGTTGTCGCGGATAATCTCGAAATCCAGAAAATCGACGACGTTGTCGCCGTTGGCGTCGCCGAACACAGCGGAGCGGATGGGAAAAGCGATTTCACCCAGCCCCACGCGGTCCCCGCCAGGAATATTGCCTAAGCTGTCGTCGCCCGGCGCGATGAAATGGTTGTCGACTGTCGTCACTTCGACGTACCGGGCGGTGACCAACTGGCCAAAGCTGAACGTAAACCGTGACGTGTTGTCTTCGTTGGGCAATTCGCCGTAGGTCGGATTAAACGTGATGGACGTGCCGAAGCCGGCGGGTCCATCGGCCTCGGTCGCGAATCGCAGGCTGAAATCCTTCATGCCGTTGGAGTTGGTGACCGCATAGCCCCACATGCTGATCGCGGTCAGGTCGACTTCGGCGCCCAAGTCGAGCTCAATTACCGGAATGCCGATAACTTCGAGATAGTCGCACGGGAACGCGCAGGCCGCGGTGACCCAATTGCCTGCCTGGCCGTCAAGTATCTTGTCATGCGGCGCCGCGGCGTCAAAACCGACGCCCGGTCCTTGAATCAGGTTCGAGGCAGGCCATAGATCATCGGCCATCGTCGAGGTCGTGACGGAACTGATGGGGAAGAAGTCCTCGGCTTCAACCGCAGTCGCGACTCCGAGGACGAGCAATGCCAAGAGATAGCGCGTCGCGTTTTTCATCACGGCCTCCAAGAGATTCAATTATAAAATGTTTCTTTAATTAGCGGTTTTCCATTGGGCGCCAAATTCGCGAGTCTCAGTCTAGGGCCGCGCCGGTGGCTCGTCAAGCAAATCTACGAAAATGAGGCCCCCTCGCGATTCACTTTGGGCCGAGTCGGCTTCCGGAAGGTGACCTCGACTGGAGCGGATCTTGCCGCTTTGGTGTGCGGGCATTCGGCGCAACGAAACGTGCGAATTCTGCGCTTGGGCCGTGCGGCTCTCCGATTCCGCCGAAGGGGCGAGGCTCGACAACGTCGTCAAATTCGCCCGCAAGCCAGGGCGGTGGCGTAACTGGTGGAACGTTGACGCCCGGGGCAAGCTTGACTGGTCGAACAGCAGGTCCACCGCGGCGGCCGAGAGCTGAGCGGGCGCGAGCACGGCGCCGAAATTGTTGCGCACGGCGTTCAGGTCGTCGATGTTCACGACGCCGTCACCGTTGGTGTCGCCCGCAACGCCGGCACCGACGCCGCCGAAGTTGTTGCGCACCAGGTTCAAGTCGTCAATGTCGACGCGGCCGTCGCCGTTGGCGTCGCCGGGCAGATTGTTCCGCGCGTGCTCGCCGGGCGAACCGCCGACTTGCGCGCTCGCCCGCCAGCTCGTGGATTCGCCCCAGGCGCCGGAATCGGCCGTGGCGTCCACGATGACCAGCGAATGCCCATCACCGTCGGTCGAGGGGTACCAGGCGTCATCATATTGGAAGTCCAGGATTGTGCTGCCCGTGGCGTCGTCCAAACGGAGCGTTTCGCCGCCGTTGTCCAACCGGTTCGAACCGTCGATCGGGTCGCGAAACTCGCCGGCGATGTTCATGCCGGCGGCGTCGTAACGAGCGCTAAAAGCGGCCAGGTTGCGGACCAGCACCACGCTCTCGCCGGAGGGCAAAAACATTTCGGGAAACACAAATTGGATGCCCTGCGAAAAGTGGACGCCGTCGAGATTCAGCAACGCCGCGTCGCCGATGTTGGTCAACTCAATGAATTCGAAGTCGTCATTGTCCGTGAACCCGGCCGCGATTTCGGCCGCCGAGGGTTCGGCCGGATTGTACATGATCTCCGTCACGCGCAAGAATTGCTGTGCATCGGAGGGAACAAACGGGGTCGTGACGCTGGCGACCGTTTCTCCGTCCGCGGCCACCAGGCGGATCGTCTCGCCGAAATTCGAGATATGTCCCTGGTAGCCGCCCTGGACAAACAACCCTTGCCCTCCGGATGGTCCGGTCGCGCGCTGGCGGAAGGACCGCACGTCCGGAGATACGTACAGCGTGCCGCCGGCCGGAATGACGACGCCTGGCTGAAAGGTGATCGACACTCCGCCGGTCAATTGCCAGCCGGAAATATCGACCGGCGTGGACGCGGGGTTGACGAGCGAGATGTACTCTTCATCCTGATTGCCGGAGATCGGGTTGTAGACAATCTCGCCTGGATCTTCGCTGCCGTCGGCGTTGATCGCGCCGAAGTTGATCTGCGGATTGCCGACCTGGGCGCTCGGGATGCCTGCGCCGCCGCCGGAGTGGGTAACGAACAGATCGTTGCGCCGACCATTGAAGAACGATTTTACGGACGCCAGAGCGCCTGCCGGTCCGCCGCCCAGATCGGCCGCCGCGGGGGCGAATAGTTCGTCGACGCGCGGCTCAAAGACCAGCTCATCGGCCGGAGTCCCCGCCGGTTTAAGCCGCTCGTCCATCATCGTTCGCAGACGCCGTAAATAGGACTGCTGCAAGTCGGGCGTCTCGAACACGACGTCGTAGAGCACGTTCCATTGATTGGCGTTCTGCTTGGCGTGCTCCTCGTCGCCGAAAAACGGATGCCGCAGATGCGTGCCGCCGTCGCCCAGCACGCCGAACGTCCAGTCCTTGTCCCAGGGAAAGATGGACCACTCGTCGGTGCCGTTGGTGTCGCGATACATATAGAAATTCTTCCGCACGTCGTCGGCGTCCAAGGTGATCGATCGCGCGGCCAGATAGTTCAGCAACTCCGGCACGTTGAAGTTGTCGTAGATGAAGTCGCGGCGACCGACGGCGGAACGCTGTCGCAGGCCATCGACGACCGCTTGGATGTCTGAGAAGTCCTCGTTGAGCCGAGTTTTCTTTTCGATGCCGGTGATGGTGTCAAAAAACGCGGGGTTAAGATTCGAGCGTTGCACGAACTTGTACAAGGCCCCGTCGGGATCGTATCCGTTTCGCTCCAGGAAGTCTTCGTCGACTTGTTCGATAAACACGCCCACCCGGTCGAACGACGAATTGGCCTGCATGCGAACCAGAAACGACTCGCTGGAGGGCACGCCCATGTCTCGGTGCGCCTCGAAGGCCAACGTCTGCCGCACGTACGAGGGATCGGATCCTTGGGCGTTGAGGTTGATTTCCTGCACGCGTCCCAATTTGTCGTTGACAAAAAACGGCTGGTCGTCGTTGAAGTTGAACTTCTGCGAATTGCCGTTGGTCGCCCCGCCGCGCTGGCGGATGAAGATGTTGTCGTAAAACTCGCCGGCGAAGTACACCGAACCGCGCGTGCCCGCCCGCGTGTGGCCGGCGGCGGTGTCTTCCGCGAACCAATGAAACACCGGCAACTCGCTTTCGGCGCCCGGATCGACGACCACCGTGCCGAAGAATCTCGGGGATTGGTCCGTGCCCGTGGTGTCGGTGATGCGCGGAGCGCGGGTCTGTTTGCCGCCGGCGTCTTCGACCGTGATGTAATAGCGGATCATCAGGTCCGCGCGTCCTCCGGGGATCTCTCCGGTGTACAGGCCGTCGGCGGCCGCCAAATCGGCGCCGGTGCCGTCGTCGACCATGGGCACGGTCACGGTTCTGCCGAACATGAAGCCGTATGTCAGGCTGGCGGCGGCGATGGGATTCTGCCCCGGTTCGAATTCCGCCGTGACAATCAGCGGCTCGAGGGGTTGCGGCTGCGCTGGCGCGTGCTCGACGCTGGTTACCAACGGGCCGATATCGTCCGTCTGCGAAGCATTCGGCTCACCCGGCGTTGGATTGAGAAAGTAACCCTTAACGTCGTCATTGATCGTCGCGCCGATCATCGCGACGCCGTAGGACACGTCAGGTATCTGCTGAGGGAACGTGGGGGCAAATTGCGAAGCGATGGTCGACCCGTCCGGTTGAACCAGGGCCAGGAATTCGCCCGCGGCGCCGAGCCGGAAGTCGGTATGCAGACGCCCGCCGGCGTCGACGTAGCCTTCGACGCTTTGTCCGGATGCGAAGACGACCAGGAAACCGCCGGGGGCGAGATTGACGCTGGGAAAGGTCCATTTATTCATGTTCATCGCGTCGTCGGTCAAATGCCAGCCGACAAGATCGATGCCCACGTCGCCCGCGTTATAGACCTCAATCCAATCGGAGAACTGAAGATCTCCGTCGGCCAGCGTGCCGTCGTTGGCGGCCATGAACTCCGTGATCACCGGCTGCGCGGCCAGCAAATGGCGAGGCTCGAGCGTCTCGAATCGATGGCGACGTCGGGCACTGGCGCGTAACTGTTGGCGGATGGACCTTAAAAACCTTGATCGACTTGATTTCATTCCGCGACTTTCTTTGCTGCGAAGTAGTGAGTAGGCCTCGCCCTAGCGATACACGGATTTGCGGCTGCGACCTTTACCGTCTGGTACCGGGCATTCTAGACGGCGGCGCCGATGCGCTCTATTCGTTGGCGCATTGGGCTGCTCAGCGGACGGCTCGCGTCGATCAGACCATTGAAGGTCGCTGTCGTTGCCGGGGACCCCTCTTTTTGGGGGTGGCTTCATCCGGCAGCGGGGCCTTGTTAGGGGGGAGGATTTTGTCGCTTTTTGCCGATCTTTTGATTGACAAGCCGCCGAGGCCGCGTTATTCTGCTGCGGCGTCTTAACCGCTTGGGCAAATGGGCCCACAGCCGCAGAATTTGGATCCGCCAGTGATCGGCGAAAAGAGAGTCTGCCCGTTCGCAGGATGACTGTGAACGTCAGGCTGTCGCGATCGGATCGTGATCCCGCCTCTTCTGTCTGCGGCGACGACTCTCTTCGGTGGCAATCTGCTTCCGTCCTAATCCCGTTTCAATGGATGCCACACATCGGCTGATTTAGCGATGCGCAGCACGTTTGGATTTTTGATTAGCGTTTACTGCAATCGATTCTGAGACTTTTCGCACCATTCGATACATCGGGAGTTACTAATGAGATACGTCGCCTCCAGCGTCTTGACACCACTGCTAATTCTCGGTCTTGCCACGGCGGCCACCGCTGACGACTTTTATCCCATCTCGGCGGTATCGGCCTCGACGTCGGCCACGGACCTTTGGCCCGCGTCGAATCTCATCCAGGGGCCTGGCGTCGGCATCGACGCCAACGAGCCCCACGACAAGATTCTGGGAGGCGCCGAAGGAAACTGGGTTACTGCTGCGCCGGGAGGGTTTCCCACCGACTACATTGCGGTCGCCGGCATGCCGATTATTGAGCTGGACTTGGGGCAAGACCGGGACCTGTCGGAAATCAGCGTCTGGGGATACGCTAGCACGAACGCCAACGGCCTGAGCGAGTTCAGCCTCCGCTTCGCAACCGAGGCGGACGGTCCGGCCGGGTTTGGCACGTCCATTTCGTTCAATCCAAGCTATGCTGGCTTGCCCAACGACGATACGATCCGCCAGAGTTTCTCCCTGGGCCAAACCGTATCCGCCCGGTACGTTGAGCTCACGGCGGTAGACAACCACTTTATCGCGCCCGGCGACGGCAGCGGCGGTGAAACGCCTGGTGGCGACCGCGTGGGAATCGGCGAGATCGCATTCGCCGTGCCGGAGCCAACGAGTCTATTGCTGCTGTTCGGCGCGACATGCCTTCTCGGCATGTTCATCCGCCGCCTTTGACAGGTCTGCCGCGCCACACGCTCAGCCTGTGCCTAATGGCCGGTTTTAACCCACATACCTCCCTCAACGAACATCTTTTACAGCCTCTAAATCTGGCAGTCGGGTGCGTAGCTGCTAGTAGTTCGTCGCGCCGGTCCAAAGGCACCACGACCGAGTCGATGAGGCATTCGAACCAGTAGTTGTCTATGCGGTCCAGGCTCAGTTTCAATTCGTCGACGGTGCGGCCGCGGGCTTGGGTGGGGACGCGGTATTCGCTGGTGACGTGCTCGGCGAACATGCGGTGCCGGTTGGCGTCGGCGCCTAATAAGCTCAGGCAGCCGGGGTCGGCCATCGCGACCGACAGCCGTGCATGGACGAACGACTTCCAGTAGTTGGCGTCGAACAGGACGTGCCGCACGGCGCGCGACGTGATCAAGCCCTCGTAGCGGCTGGCCAGCTTCCGCGGCGCCGCGGTTACGGCGTTATTCTCGAAATCGACCTCTGCCGTGTAGAGATTGTCCGTCCGCGTAGGCGCGACGTAATAAAATGCGCCCTGTTTATCGAAGCCCTTGGGCGTGATTCCTTCCGGCGGAGAGAAGATACGGCGTGCGGCGCCCAGCGATCGGCCGTCTTGGAAGCGGATTGCCCACAGTGCCGTGCTGCCGCCTCGGTCACTGAGAAACACAATCCAGCGGCTATCGGGCGTCCAATGCGGGTAATAGTCGTGGGCGGGATGCTCGACCAGGCGCGAAGCATGATTGCTTTGTGTATCGATCAGATAGAGATCACCGGACTTGTCGTCAACCGTAGGAGGCCGGCTATAGACCACATGGCGGCCGTCCGGCGAAAGCTGCTGGCCAAAAGCAGGAAGCTGGTGCAACAACTGCAACGTCCGGGCGGAATCATCTTGCAAATCGACAAGCACGAATTCGACCCGACGTTCCGCGTCGGTGTTGGCTGACAATGCGTACCGTCCGTCACCAGACCACGAGGTCGGCCAGAGGTTTCTATCCTTCGTTTCATACACGACTCGCTGCCCGGAACCATCCGCGGCCATCACGCGCAATTGATCCTTGCCTTCCATGTACCAGCTATAGACCAGGCGCCGGCCGTCGTGCGTCCAAGCCGATTTTTCGCCGTATTGCCAGCCGGGCTTTTTCCAGTTCCCCGCGGTCGTCACCTCGTGCCGCCGGGAATCCACCAAATTGAGTATCTCGAGGTTGCCCGTCTGCCAATTGGGATAGACGATGCGTTTCCCATCCGGCGAGATGTCGCCGTAGTGTTCTTCGCCGCTTCCGCGGTGAACGAGCCGCAGCCCGATCTCCGAGCCGCGGGTTGCCGCGCGCGGCGACGCGGTGCCTGCCCTTTGCCACCACGCAAACAAGCTCGTGCTGACGGCCAGCGCCAAGCAGGCCGACATCGTGGCCAAGGTCTTGTTTCGACGGCACCACCGCGTTGCCCGATGAAACAGGCTCGCGCGGCGGGCCAGAATCGGCCGGTCGCGGGCCAGCCGCCGCAGGTCGTCGGCGATCGCGCCCGCGGTCGCGTAACGGTCCCCTGCGGATTGCCTTGCTGCGGCTTCGAGCAACAAGGCGCGAAAGCCCGCCTGGATAAACTGAATGGGTAAGCAGGCAATGGGGCCGCGGATAGGGTTCGGCCGAGTTTTTTCACCCTACGGGTTCGGGCCGCCGTTTTTGTTGGCGTCCAATCGATTGGATGCCACCGATGCCCGAACGCGCGCGGACGCCGCGTTTTCAGTCAACTGGCGATCCGTCTACCGGATCCGTGGGCGAGCCATCCTGGACATCGGCGCTCGGCGCTTCGGCTTGCCGCCGCCCAGGCAGCGCTTCAAGACGCTGCCGCCAGGGCAAAGCGTTTTCCGGCTGTTGGCGGGTTTCGTAGACGTCGAGGATGAATTCCACCAGCCACTTGAGCCCAATGGCCTTTCCGTCTTCCGACTGATCGGCACGTTCGCGCATGGCGTCATAGGCTGCCGTCAGCAACGGCTCAGCCTCGTCGGCTTGATCCCGGGCGACGAGGACGGCGCCGGAGAGGAATTCCAATTGCAGAGTTTGCCAATCGTCGGGCGCCGCGGCCCGCCGCTGTGCAAGGATCTCTTGCAAGACGCCTTCCACCTCGGCGGCCCGGTTGAGGCGGACGGCGACTTGCACGAGATCAACCAACGGATACGAAGTATCGGGATGGACGTCTCCCAATACCTGGCGGTATCCGTCCACAGCCTCGGACAGTAAATCAAACGCCGCGGGCAATTCGCCTTGTAGCTTGAGCAAATACCCCAAGTCGTTCATCGCCTTTAGCGTATCCGGGTGCAGATCGCCCAGCACGGCGCGGCGGCGATCGACGACTTCCTGCAGGTACGGCCTCGCTTCATTCCATTTTCCGGCCGATAGCAGAAACGTACCCAAGTTGTTCACGGCCAGTATCGTGCTCGGATGGTTTTCGCCGAGAGTGCGCCGCGTACCCTCGAGTACTTCAAGATAATACGGTTCAGCTTCTGCGCGTTTACCCATCAACGCCAATTGGCTGCCCAGATTGTTGACGGCGACCAACGTATCCGGATGGTCGTCACCGAGCACGCGGCGCCGCCGAGCGAGAGTCGCGCGATGATAGCGTTCAGACTCCTGATGCTGATCCATCGAACTCATCAATACACCCAGGTTCGCCAGTGAATACAGCGTGTCCGGATGATCATCGCCCAACGCGCGTGTTCTGCGCTGCAGACAATCGCGCATACAGACTTCTGCCTCATCAAAACGGCCAAGCTGAAACAGCAGGCTGCCCAAGTTGCTCAGAGACGTGAGGGTCGAACGGTGGTTTTTCCCCAGTAGTTTTTCATGCGCCGCCAGGGCCTCTCGGAAGTAGGGTTCCGTCTCCGACAGTTTTCCCAGTTGTTGCAGAACTCCTCCCAAATTGTTCACCACAGCGACCGTGTCGGGATGATCGTCTCCCAACAGACGGCGCCGTCCCTCCAATGATTCGCGAAAACACGGTTCCGCTTCGGCCGCGCGGCCTGTGGCAATCAACAACAATCCGAGATTATTCAAGGAGGAGTACGTGTACAGATAATCTCTCCCGAACGTGCGTCGCACGTCGAGTGCCTCTCGCAGCAACTGCTCCGCCTCGGAATACTGTCCGGCTGTTTTCAATAGCGACCCCAGGTTGTCGATTGCCGTCAGCGTGTCTGGGTGCGCATCGCCCAGCACATGGCGGAACCCGTCGACGGCCTCGCGAAAATAGATTTCCGCGTCGTTGTACCTTCCCTGGGACTCTAAAAGTCCGGCCAGGTTGTTGATCGACACGAGCGTGTCCGGATGGTCGTCGCCCAAGGCTGCCCGTCGTTGATCGAGGGCATCGCGCAGATTCGTTTCGGCGACCGTGAAGTTGCTCGTGGATCGCAGTAACAATCCCAGATTGTTGATCGACGCGATGGTGTCGAGATGGTTGTTGCCGAGTTCACGTTGGCGGATTTCCAGCGCCGACAATTGCAGTTGCTCGGCCCGCTCCAGGATTCCTAACAGACGGTAAAGGTCCGCCAGCGTCTGCTCCAGCGCCGCGCGCACCAGCGGCTGATCCGCGAAGTCGCGCCGGATGGCCTGCGCGGCGCGATCTAAAATATTCTTGTCGACGACCTGGCGGGCCAGGTCCGTAGTGTTAATGTGGCGGACCAGTACGTCAAACGATTTTAGGGCAACGTCGATTTCTTCTTGCGGTGTGTCCCGCCGCTTCAACTCTGCTTCAATCCGTGCGCGGGCGTCCATCAAAATGCCGTGGCCCATCGCGGCCGGGTTGATCCCGTGAAGCATCGACGACTGAAATTCCGTCACTTTCTCCAAATCGGCGGCCCGCTGCCTGGCAACTGCGCCTGCTTCGCTAGCTTGCCAAAATCCGATACTGGTGCCGGCGATGCCGAACAAAAGGACGGCCAACAATGCAGAGGCGGCCAGCACGGCGCCGCGGTTGCGGCGGACGAATTTGCGCAGCTTATAGCCGGCCGATGGGGGACAGGCCTCGACCGGTTCGTCACAAAGATATCGTTCTACGTCGGCGGCGAAACCGCTGGCCGTCTCATAACGCCGGCCGCGTTCCTTCTCCAGCGCCTTCATCACGATCCAATCCAGGTCGCCGCGCAATTGCTGGCTCAGCTTCTTGGGGTCGGCGCGGCGCTTTTCGGCCACGGTTTGGAGCGTCTCGCCCAGCGTGCTCACGCGCGTCGACGGTTTTTTCGGCTCCACCGCGCGGATCATCTGCTGCAACTGGACGGGGGTCGCGCCGCGCAGTTGCTCGATATCCAACGGCAGCGTCCCGGTGAGCAGCTCGTACAATAGAACTCCCAAGGAATAAATGTCGCTGCGGGTGTCGATGTCCAGCGCGTCGCTGCCCGCCTGTTCGGGGCTCATGTAGGCCGGCGTGCCCAAGATCTGCCCCTGGCCAGTCGCCAGCGCGTCGGCCGTCAGCGGCTGATTCACGGCCTTGGCCACGCCGAAGTCGATCACCTTCGGCGCCGGCTGGCCGTCGGCCAGCGCCACCAGCACGTTGCTCGGCTTGATGTCCCGATGGATGATCCCCTTCTGATGCGCGTGTTGGACGGCCCGGCAGATGGTCACAAACAGCTTCAACCGCTCGACGAGCGACAACCGCTCGTCATCGCAGAACTGCGTGACCGATACCCCTTGGACCAATTCCATGACGAAAAATGGCCGACCGAGTTGGAGTCCCGGCTTTAGCCGGCTTTGTGCGTCTTGGTCGTTTGCCGAAGTACCGGCTGAAGCCGGGACTCCAACTCCGACCCCCGTCGTGCCCGCGTCAAACACCTTGGCGATGTTCGGATGGTCCATCAGCGCCAGCGCCTGACGCTCGGCTTCGAAGCGGGCGATGACCTCGCGGGTGTCCATCCCCGGCTTGATGATCTTCAACGCCACCCGACGGCGGACTGGCCGCGACTGCTCGGCCAGGAACACCACGCCGAAACCGCCGCGGCCGATTTGCTTGAGCAGTTTGTACGGACCCACCTGCGCGCCGGGCGCTTCGCTGACTTCCAGCGGAGCCGTCGATTCCATCTCCGCAAAGACACGCTGCAGTGCGTCGCCCTCGGCGGGAAATCGCTCTTGGTATTCCTCTATTGAAGGCGTTTCGCCCCGCTTGCGGCGCCAGCCGAGTTCCACGTGCAGCAGCTCCCGCAGCGCGCGCGATCGCTCGTGCGGGTCGACTTCGGACAAATACTCCTCCAGCGCCGGCCGTTCACCCCCTCGCCAGGCCGCCTCGAACCGGTCGCACACCGCGTCGATGGCGGCCGAAAAGGAAGATGCGGACGCCGCGACCTTCCGCGCCCCGTCCGTATCCGCCCCCGGCGCCATCCGGCTGTCGGTGTCCTGTGCCGTGGCCGGCTGCTGGGCCAACCGCGACTCATGCTCCGCCAGCATCGCCTCCACCCGGCGCCGCAACTGCGTATCGCCCGCGCACGCCGCTTCCAGAATGGCCGATCGCTGCCGCTCCGTTCGCTGTTCCAATAACTCCTTGACGATATCGTGAGCGGGCCGGGAAGGACGACTCATCACAGTTTACTCCACTTCGCCACCGCAATTATCCAAACGGTTTTCGAATCCAAACGCGATGAACGTGTCGTTTACGTTTCGTCTCTGCTCCAGATACCGCGGATGCGCGCCAGCTTGCGGGCGACCGTGCGGCGAGTGCAATTGAGTTTTTCGGCGATTTCATCGGTGGTGTGCCCCGCGAGCCGCAAATCGGCGACTTTTCGCAATGACGGTTCGTCCAATTGATCGATCAATCGTCCACACGTTTCGGCGAAGATGGCGGCCATTTCCGGCGTCGGTTCGTTTCCCAGCACGTGTTCGATTCCGGACGAACCCGACTCGCCGTCGGCGCCGAACGCCGAGTCGCCGTGGACCCGCCCGCCGCCGCGCCGGGCCGCGAAATGTCGGCGCTGCTCGGCGATGGCTTTGCGCGCGGTGATGGTGACCAGCAGCTTCCAAAGATCGTCGCGATCCTCCAGGCGCGGAAAACGCCCCGCGCGGGCACCGGTGAAAAAACTCTTCATGGCGCTAAGCGCCACGTCTTCTTCATCGGCGCTGCGACGCGGCAGCCCTTTTAGTCGCTTATCCGCCAGCCGCACCAGCTTTTCGAAATAGGCGCTCCAGATCACTTCCGCGGCCCGCGCGTCGGCGCCTTCCAGCCGCTCAAGCCAAAGCGTGATCGGTTCTTCGGACATCTGCCGCACCTGTAAAGCATGGACACGGCGCATTGTAGCCGCCAGGATCGCCCCGTTTCAAACAATCCTTCTTCGCGCCCGGCCGCACACCGCCGGCGGCCGATGGGCGGCCACGCCGCAAGGTTTCTGAAAAAAACCGGCCCTCGGTGTCACGTCTCGGGCTCGCTTTGCCATAGACGGGGTGAAGCGTTGCCGCGTTACGGCGACAAGTCCCGGTGAAAACGGCTCCCGCGGCGGCCCGGCAACGGCAGACCTTTTCCCATTGACCGAGGAAACGACCCATGAAGACCCTGCTCTCCAAACTGACGCGAAGCGGGCGCGCGAACCGACGCGCCGGCCAACGGCACCGCCGCCGGCCATTGACGGCCGCCATCGAGACGCTCGAAACCCGGCAGTTGATGTCGGCCACGCCGCTGGACGTGTCCACGGCGCTGGCCCAGAGCCGCGAATACGACTCCCGCACCGTTGCCCAGGCGTACCAGACGTACCTGGGACGAGCGCCCGACGCGACGGGATTCAATCACTGGGTCAATCGGTTGCAGGCTGGCATGCGCGAAGAGCAGCTCGAAGCGACGTTCATCGGTTCGCCGGAGTACATCGCCAACCACGGGGGCACCGGCGCCGCCTGGGTCGACGGCATGTACCGCGACCTGTTGAATCGCAGTCCGGACGCCGCCGGCCAGCAGTATTGGCAGCGGCAGCTTGCCGCCGGCGCCAATCCGGCGTCGATCGCGCTGGGATTCGCCGCCAGCCCCGAACGCAAGGCGATCCAAGTGGGACAGATTTACGCCTCCGTCCTGGGCCGGTCTCCTTCATCGCCGGAAGTCAACTATTGGGTCCATTCGTACCAGACCGGGATGACCAGCGAGCGGATCCTGGCCGGATTCGTCGGATCGCAGGAGTTCGTAAGCCGTTCAGGCAGTATTCCGCAGTGGCTGACCTCCGCGTATCAAACCATCCTGGGCCGCGCGCCGGACGGCGCCTCGTACGCCGCGTGGCTGGGCGCATTGGGGTATCAAGGAAACGGCGGCTCCGGCGACGACCAGTTTGAAGAAAACGACCACATTTCCCAGTCCGCGAACCTCGGCACGCTGGCTTCGACGCGGACAATTACAGGGCTGCGGATGCTCGACGCCCGCGATTTCTTCCGCTTCCGCATGGCCGGAACCGGCACGTCGAGCGACCATGTGCGCATCGAATTCCAACATTCCCAGGGCGACTTGGACCTGGCGCTGTACGACTCGACGGGGACGCTCATCCGCCGTTCCGACAGCACGACCAACGCCGAACAGGTTTCTCTGGCCGGACTGCCCGCCGGCGATTACTTCGTCGAAGTCTACGGGTATCAAGGCGCCCACAACCCGGACTACCGGCTGACGATCGATCCGGCCGGTTCGACATCGGCCGGCGGCGGCCGCCGCACGTTGTACCTGAACTTCGACGGGGCCGGCATGTCTTACCAGGACCTGGTCCGCTGGTCGCGCAACCAATGGCAATTCATGGACGCCATCGACCCGGAACGCGATGGCATTCGCGTGGCGCCTTACCTGGCGGGCCAGGCCAATCGCGAACAAATGATCCAGTCGATCATGTCGTACGTCCAGCGGGGTTTGAATCCGCTGGGGATCACGGTCCAGCGCCACCATGGATTGGCCGTGGAAAACGTCGGCACCACGACCATCTTCATCGGGCCGGACAACATGCAGGGCAGCTTCGGCGGAATCGCCAGCGACCTCGACTATGGCAACGACAACTGGACCGACATCGCGTTTGCCAGACCAACGACGTTCGGCGACGCCGCCAGCACGGCCCGCCGCATGGCGGACCGGCTCTTGCACGAAGCCGGCCACACGTTCGGCCTGTTCCACGTCAACACAAACCAGAACAACTCCATTTACACCGAGACGATGGGCCTGAGCTACACGGTCGGCCGTTACGGCGCGCCGTCCAATTCATGGCCGGAAACCAGCTATCAGGATCGGACCTTCTACGAATGGCAAGACGATCGGGGCAATTGGCACAGCGGCCTGACCGGAGCGCACCCGAAGCTGCAAAACAGCTACCAGACGCTGCTGCGGAACTTCGGGCTGGCCGGCGCCGCCAACCAGCAGTCGCTGAGCACGATCGACGTGAGCGAGGAGGGCGTCTTCGCGATCACCACCAGTGGCGATGCCGACCGCGTCGTCGTCCGGCAGCACGGCGCCGAATCCGTCGAAATCACGATCAACGGTCAGCAGCACGTCATCCAGGGCGGCCTGGAACGAATCCAGCTTCACACGGCCGGCGACGCCCGGGATCAGATCGAGATCGTCGGCGACCTGGACATCGAACTGATCGTCGAAACCCGCGACCTGGCCTGGTCGAGCCTGCGGGAAAAGGTTCAAGAAGACTCAGCCGCCGGCTGGAACGGCGCCCAACTGGCCGCCATCCTGGACGGTCGCGCCACGGGCAGCCACGGGCACGAGGAGCACGGCCACGACACGGACGAACGGCACGTTGACGAAGCCGTCTTCCAGGAGTTCGACGTTCGCGCTTCGCAATTCGATTCGCGCCTCGCGGGGTTCATAGGTTTCACCGAGTCCGACCGCCGGTCCGGCGCTGCGATAGACTACCTTCACGGCCGGATCGGCGAAAACGTGACCGGCGAACTTGCTCGCGCGGACGGCGAACTGGGCGATGGCCTCGGGTTGGCGCCGTCCGGTCCGGCACAATTCGCGCAGTCCGCCGAGGATTCGTCCGCGAGTCGCGCGAGCCGTGCGCCGTCGGCCCGCGCCGCACTGGCGCACGACGACGCCCTGACGACGCTCACGTTCGACGGCGAAACCGAATGGGTGTTCGCCGCGTGAACGCCGGTACCGCGCCATCCATCCATCCCCCCGTGCGGAACCCTCTTCGTAACAATACTCTCGCCGCCGAACGCCGTTAGCGATTGAGATAGAAGCGGTTGGCGAGTTCGCGTCTCTTTCGGTCCCACGAATAACAGAGGGTACCGGCTACGAACCGAGTGGCATTCGGTTGACGCCAACCATGCTCTAGCTGTTAACTGCGAGGGCCATTTTCATGCAGTATCGAACTGGCGGCTATCGAGTTAACTGTTTGCACGAGCGCTACAACCGGCCCAGAATTTCTGTGAATCGAATCCGGCGCACGAATCGCTTCGTTACTAGCCGTAGATCCGGGGCGCAAAAAAGAAGTCAACCTCCGTGATGCCAACGTCTTGGGAGCGGCCGACGAATAACTTCCCGATTTCATACATTGCGAACGTGTTGAACCGTTTATCTGAGAATCAGAAAACGTCGTTTGTTTGTCGGATGCCAATTGTCGGGGCGGCATCCATCGACCACCGCGTACAGCCAGACGGACGTTCAAATGAAACAGGCGTGTTGCCCACGACTTGGGATTATAGATTGCAAGTACACCCAACGTGCCGTATCCGCCCAGAACCCGGGCGTCCGCGTTGTCGGGTGGAAAATCGGTATGGGGGTGTAGGGGCGTGCCTTTCCGCAGGCAAAAGAAGGGAAGGCGCTACGTCAGCACCGGGTGTTCTTTGACCCAGATGATCGCCTGGCTGAAGTACAGCCCGCACGCCTTCAACACCGGGGGGTAATTCGCACAGTTGGCGTACCCGCCCCAGCAATACAGCGCCCGTCCCGGTTGGAGCACCCGCGCGATGTTGCCGAACCAGGCGTGCAGCATTGCATCGAACGCTTGATCGCTCACGAAATCATTGGCCAGCGGACGGTCCCTGGCGCGCATCTTCCGGTGCGTCGGTTTGGACTTCTCCGGGTGGCGCGCCAGGTCGAGCCCCTGATGGTGCATCTTATTGCGGAGCCGCTGGCGATCCTGCTTGCCTCGCTGGGTGGTGGATCGCTGGCATTGCAGGTCTTCGCGGCGCGAAAAGGAAGTGATCCCGGCGGCGATGGCGTTGTTGCTGCGCGGCTCCACCTTCACGTTGTACGGCGGGTCGGTGTTGACCAGTTGGATCGCCGCGCCACCGAGCAGCCGGTCCACGTGCTCAGGATCGCCGCTGTCGCCGCAGAGCAGTCGATGGTCCCCCAACAACCAAAGGTCGCCCGGCTGTGTC
>Ga0214472_10001998_pt1 | contig 22168 bp, 15 predicted proteins | sample RVTome_6_FD_207662 | JGI IMG/M metagenome (GOLD analysis project Ga0214472, IMG submission 207662) | Soil microbial communities from uranium-contaminated site in the Upper Colorado River Basin, Wyoming, United States - RVT140D175 | ecosystem: Environmental > Terrestrial > Soil > Contaminated >...
TGCCGCCAAAGCGGCACCACCCCACGCCCCGCTCGCCTCACAGCTGCAGGCTCGCGTCCACCCCCATGTGGGCGAACGACGGATACGAGCCGAACGCGTCGACCGTGAAGTTCGTGAGGGCGGGGCCGGCGATGTCGGCCCGATTGGACCAGCGCCACGGGATCCACGGCGCGATCTCCGTCATGATCTTCTGGTCGAGCGCCGCCCAGCAGTCGTAGCGCTCGTCACCCGACATGGGGAGGCACGCTGCCACATCGGCGTCGACGTTCGGGAATCCGCCCGCCGGCGACATGACCTTGAGCCTCCTCGCCTGTTCGGCGGTCACGCCGATGAGGGAGAGGTTGACGTTCCCCGCGTCACCGACGCCGTCCCCGGTGAACAGCGGGTCGACGAAGGTGACCGGGTCGGCCCAGTCCTTCCCCCAGCCGGCGCCGGAGGTGAAGGGGACGTTCTTGCTGGGCACGCCCGCCTCGCCGTAGAAGCTCTCGACCTCCGAGGTCCTGAGCGTGATCCCGATCTTCTCCATCGAGGCTTCGATGATCGGGGCCATCTGCGGGAAGGGATCGGTGTTCCTGGTCACGTGCAGGACGTTCTTGCAGGCAGGATCCGTGCAGACCCCGTCGGCGTTCGTCTCATACTTCGACTGCTGCATCTCCGCCAGTGCGGCGTCCAGATTGCCGGCTGGATCCGGACCATACGGGTTGAACTCGCCCTCGGCTAGGCGCCCGTTCAGGATGTTCGGCGGGATGATGTGCTCCGCGGGGACGCCCCTCACCGGCCCGCCGTACACCTGGATCAGCCCGGTCTTGTCCATGATGTAGTTCGCCGCCTTGCGGACGTGGATGTCGTCGAAGGGCGGCACCCCGGGATTCATCGTCAGGTACCAGACCGCGTCGTCCAGGTAGACGTGGAGGAACGGCTCCAGGTCCGGGTTCGTCTGGTACCGGTCCAGCACGACCGGGGGGACGGCCGAGATCACGTACTCGAGCTCTCCGCGCTCCAGCTTCGCGTAGCTGTCCTCCGGGTTGGTGTTGAGCCGGACCTCGTACCGGTCTGGAAGGGCCGAGCGCATGTCGAGGTTGTCTCGGTCCCGGTCGTAGTTGGGGTTACGGTCCATGAACATGTGGCTCTCGAACTCGAAGCCCGACGGCTTCGCCGCCGTGAACGCCTCGCAACTGGAGATGTCCAGCGAGTCGGAGCCCTCGATCATGTACGGGCCGGACGACATGAAGAACTGGCCGTACTCGACCGGCTGCTCGAAGCACTCCCCAACCTCGCGGGGCACCGGGCCGGTGGCCGGCATGGCCACGCGGAAGTTGAAGTCGCCGGCCGGCTCGGTCAGGTGGAACACGATCGTCGTGTCGTTGGGCGTTTCGATGCCCGAGATCGTGTCGGCCTCCCCTGCTTCGAACTCGGCCATGCCCTCGATCAGGCCCGTGTAGTAGAAGGAATAGCTCCCGGCGTCCCTGGAGAGCGCCGCCGTCCCGAGGCGTTCGAACGCGTACAGGAAGTCATCGGACGTGACGGCACGGTCGAGCGGCGGCTGCCACATCACGTCATCACGGAGCGTGTACGTAACGGTCAACCCGTCTGCGGAGACCTCGGGCTCCGCGGCGGCCGCGTCGGGGATCGGCGTGTTCCCGTCCTCCTCCGGCCCCAGATGGTTGTAGTTCATCAGCGGACGCATCAGGAGGTTCGAGAAGAAGCTGAACGTGACCTGGAAGTACTCGGTCACCGGGTCGAAGCCCCCGCCGGAAGAGATCCACGGCAACTCGTCGGCCTCCATTCGGAAGACCCCGCCCGTTTGGACCTCTTCCTCCTCCGCGGGACCGCCGCCGGCGCACGCCACGAGCACGAGCGACAGCGTGCCCAGCAGAGCGAAGAGGCGCAGGCCGTTCTGTCGTTTCATGTGTCCCCCTTGGTCATGTATCCTCCTGATCTCGGTCTGGTCTCTTGGTAGCGTTCGTCTCCTGGTCGTCCACCTCCCTCCACATGGACCTACGCGTCGCGATCAGACCCTCATCCGCGGGTCGAGCGCATCGCGAAGTCCATCTCCCAGCAGGTTGAAGGCCAGCGTCGTGGCCAACAGGAACATGCCAGGGAAGAACATCAGCCACCACGCCACCTGGAAGATGGCGGTCGCCTCGGAGATCATCCGGCCCCAGGACGGCACGGTCTGCGGGATGCCCACTCCGAGGAACGACAGGTATGCCTCGAAGAGGATGTTCTGAGGGATGATCAGGGTCGAGTAGATGATGACCGGCGCGAGCAGGTTCGGGAGCACCTCGCGGAACATGATGCGAGCGTTCGAGGCCCCCAGCGAGCGGCTGGCGTCCACGAACTCGCGCTCGCGGAGAGACAGCGTGAATCCGCGGATGATCCGAGCGACGTAGGTCCAGCTGAACGCGGCGATGATGAAGATGACCAGCCCGAGCCCCGGCTGGATGAGCCCGCCCAGACACCCTCCTTCCGCGATCGAGCATGCGGCCGAAAGGCCCAGCGCGAACAGGAGCAACGGGAGGGAGAGGACGATCTCGATCGCCCGCGAGATCAGGGTGTCCACCCACCCGCGGAAGAACCCCGCGACCACGCCGAGCACCACGCCGATCATCATGGCGATTGCCGTGGCGAAGATGGCGATGGTGAGTGACGCTCGGAGGCCGTAGAGCGTCCGCACGAAGACGTCTCGTCCCGATCGGTCCGCTCCGAACCAGAACTGGGAGTTCGGGCCCTTCGGGATCCCTCGCTCGTTCAGCATCTCCCTGTGGAACACCTCGTTCGGACCGTGGTGGACCACGTTGTTGGAGATTACCGGGGCCAGGAGGGCGACCCCGATGAGCAAGACGATGAAGACACCGGCCCCGATCGCAACGCGGTCCTTCCTGAACCGCATCCAGAACAACTGCCGCGGTGTCCTCCCCACGATAGCCGGAGCAGGTGGACCGCCCAGTTCCTCGGGGGTCGGTTCTGTGATCGGTTCAGATGTGACCTGCGCCATCCGCCGGGATCCCCCTGCTATGTGGGCGAGTGTAGCCGGGGGTATTCTGAGCCCGCAACCTTATACGAGGTCAGGGGGCCTGTGAGATTGGCCCCGGTGGCCGCGAGCGCTGCGGCGGGGTCACTCGCCGCCGGGGGGGTCCGGCGGCTCGGGCCGCCCGGTTCCGGACGCCGCGAGTTCGAGGCGCTCGGCGGCCCGGAGGGCCTCCTGGTCGTACAGGTGGCACGATACCTCGACCGCCCCTGCCGGCAGGAGGCGGGGGTCCAGGCCCCCATGGAACTCCACCCTGGCCGCCCCCTCATCCGCCTCCATGGACCGGACCCCCTTCCACAACGGGTCCTCCGGGTCCTGGGCCCTGAGGTTCCGGAGCACCTCGACCAGGGACTCGTCGCTGCCATCGCCCGGGACGGGGACACGGGCGACCTGGGTCGGCTCGTCCAGGGCCTCGAGGTCCCCCACCAGCGCCCGTTCTGCCTCGTAGACCTCTTCCGGGACCTGCGCCCAGTGTCGCTCGAGAGCGTCGCGGAGGTCGCGGCTCTCCCAGCCGCACACCTCGAACGCCTTCGGGCACCGGGGATGGAAGGGGCATCCCAGAGGTGGGCGGACCGCGTCGGGGATCTCTCCACGAGGCACGTTCCGGGGAACGGTCTTGGTTGGATCCGGCTCCGGGATCGCCCGGAGGAGGGACTGGGTGTACGGATGCTTGGGGTCGTCGTAGATGGCTTCCGACGGCCCGATCTCGACGATCTTCCCCAGGTACATGATGGCGATGCGGTCGCAGAAGAACTTGGCCGTGGCCAGGTCGTGGGTGATGTACAGGTAGGTGAGGTCGAGCTCCTCCTTCAAGCGGAGCATGAGCTCGAGGATCTTCGCCCGAACGCTCATGTCCAGCATGGAGACGGGCTCGTCGGCCACCAGCAGGTCCGGGCCCAGGATGATGGCCCGCGCCAGCGCGGCCCGCTGCTTCTGCCCGCCGGAGAGCTGTGCGGGGTACTTCCCCATGAACTGCTCCACCGGGACGAGCCCCACGCGCTCCAGCGTCACGCCCACCATGGTCCGAAGCTCGGCGGAGCCGCGGGCGAGCCCGTGGATGACCAGGGGGTGGCCCACGGCGGTGAAGATGTCCATGGCCGGGTTCAGGGACGCGTGGGGGTCCTGGAACACTATCTGCATCCGGCGGCGGAAATCTCGCATCCGGGACTCGCCGAGCTCGGTCACGTCCTGGCCGTCGAAGCGGATGGACCCAGAGGTCGGGTCCACCAGGCGAAGGAGGGACCTCCCCAGGGTGGTCTTCCCGCTCCCCGACTCCCCGACTACCCCGAGCACCTCCCCGCGGTAGAGGTCGAGGGACACGCCGTCCACGGCCTTGACCGACCCGGCCTCCCGGCCCAGCAGCCGGTCGAGGAACGTTCCCCGGAGGGGGAAGTGCGTCCGGAGATCCCTCACCTCGAGCAGCGGCCGGTCCCCGCGGGGACGCTCGCCCACGGCCCGGAGATCAGGCTTCATCGGCGATCGAGATCCGGTCGCGCTGGAGCGGGTCGATCCCACCTTCGGGGATCTCGGAGGCCGGGCCGTGGAGCCAGCACAGGACTCGCCGTCCGTCCAGGCGCTGCTCGATGGGATCGCGCACGCACACCCGCATGGCGTCGGGGCACCGCGGGTGGAACCGGCACCCTCTCGGGGGATCGATGAGGTCGGGTGGAGCCCCCGGGATGTAGTGCAGTCCTGTGGTCTTGAGCGAGATGACCGACCGAAGGAGCTCCCGCGTGTAGGGGTGGGCCGGCTCGGCAAACACCGAGACGGTGGGTCCTTCTTCCACGATCTTCCCCGCGTACATCACGGCCAGCCGGTCGCAGGACTCGGCCACGATCCCCAGGTTGTGGGAGATGAGCAGGAGAGCGGTGTCGAAGTTGCGCTTGAGGTCGGCCAGGATCGCCAGGATCTGGGCCTCAACGATGACGTCGAGGGCGGTGGTGGGCTCGTCGGCGATCACCAGGCTCGGTTGGAGGACGAGCACCAGGGCGATCATGATCCGCTGCCGCATCCCCCCCGAGAACTCGTGAGGGTACTGGCGGAACCGGGTGGGCGGGATCCCCATCCTCCCCAGGGCCTCCAGAGAACGGCGGCGGATCTCGTGGTCGTCGATCCCCGGCTCATGGGTCTTCACGGTCTCGGTGAAGTGGTCCTCGATACGCATCAGTGGGTCGAGCCGGGTCATGGGCTCCTGGAAGATGAGGCCCATCTGGGGACCCCGCATGCGCCGGAGCTGCTTGGGGGGCAAGCCGACCAGGTTCCGGCCCCCGAACCAGACCTCACCGTCCATCACGGCGCCTTCCGGCAGGAGTCCCATGATCCCCCGGCCGAGGGTGCTCTTCCCGCAGCCCGACTCCCCCACGAGCCCAACCGTCTCGCCGGCCCGGATGTCGAGCGACACGCCGTCCACCGCCCGCACCGCCCCGCGGATGGTCCCGTACCACACCCGGAGGCCACGCAGAGAGAGGGCGGGCTCGGGACCCATCAGGCCTCGCCCCCCGGCTCGAGGACCCGTGCCTCCCGAGACGGCAGGTCCACGCGCTCGATGCGGCGGCGCCGGAGCACGGGGTTGAGGACGTCGTTGAGGCCCTCCCCGAGCAGGGTCAGCCCGGTCACCAGGAGGACGATGGCCACCCCGGGCCACAGTCCCGTCCACCAGATCCCGGAGCCGGCGTCGGCGATGGCCCGCTGGATGTCGTAGCCCCACTCCGCGGCGTCCGTCGGTTGGATCCCGTACCCGAGGAACCCCAGCGCGGCCAGCGTGAGGATGGCGTCCGCGGCGTTCAGGGTGGCGATGACGGGAACGGTCTGGATCACATTGAACAGGACGTACCGGACGATGATGGTGCGGGGCCGGGCCCCCAGGGCCCGGGCCGCCTCCACGTACGGCTCCTCCCGGACGCTGATGACGTGGTTGCGGACCACCCGGAAGTACTGGGGGATGTAGACCACGGCGATGGCCACCGCCGCGGACATCACCCCCCGCCCGATCGTCTCCGACAGGAGGAAGGCGATCACGATGGCCAGCAGCAGGTAGGGGAAGGCGAACAGCGCATCCATGACCAGCACGAGCACCCGGTCGAGCTTGTGCCCGAAGTAGCCCGAGATAAGGCCAAGCGGGAGACCCACCGCCAGGGCGAAGACCACCGCGATGACAACCACGGTGAGGGCCGTCCGGGACCCGAAGATGACCCGGGAGAGGACGTCGGTGGACAGGACGTTGGTCCCGAAGAGGTGCGCCGCCGACGGCGGGGCCTGCTTCCCGAATCGGATGCCCTCCGCGTTGCGGTACTGGTCGAAGTCGTAGGGCGCGACCAGAGGCGCGAACACTGCCAGCACGATGAACAGGACCGTGATGCCCAGGCCGATCCACAGGACCCACTTCGCCATCCCCCTCGCGTCCCGAACCGGTCCGAACAGACGCCCCAGGCCCGCCGCGCCTCGCCGGCCCACGGCCCCGGGCGCCGCCCGGTGGGTCGGTCGCCGAAGCGTCCTCATGCGTACCTCACCCTGGGGTCCACCCACGCGTTGATCAGGTCGATCAGCATGCTCACCACCACCACCACCAGCGCCACGAACGTGATGATGCCCTGGACGGCGATGTAGTCACGGTTGTCGAGGTACCGGACCAGCTCCGACCCGAGGCCCGGCCAGTTGAAGGTCTGCTCCGTCAGGATGGCCCCCGACAGCAGCAGGGCGAACTGGAGGCCCATGACCGTGATGACCGGGACGAGGGCGTTCTTGAACGCGTGGCGGAAGACCACGTGGCGCTCGCGGACCCCCCGGGCCCGGGCGGCCTCCACGTAGTCCCCCTGGAGCGTTTGGAGCACGTTGACCCGCACCAGGCGGATGAACACCCCCCCGATGACGAGCCCCAGCGTCGTGGCCGGCATGACCAGGTGGCGGAGAACGTCGCCGAGGGCCTCCATGTCGCCGCCGATGAGGGCGTCCACGATGAACAGGTTGGTCGGCGAGTCCATGGTGAACACGACCACCGGGCTGGCTCTCCCGGAGGTGGGGAGCAGCCCCAGCCACTTCCCGAACACCAGCTGGGCCAGGAAGCCCAGGAAGAAGATGGGCGCGGCGTAGATGACGATGCCGAACAGGCGCCCGGCGGCGTCGGCCGGGGTATCTCGGAGCCGGCCGGAGACCAGCCCCACCAGGGTCCCGACGCCCACGGCGATCAGCATGGCGACCAGGGTGAGCTCCAGGGTCGCGGCGCCGTTTTGAACGATGAGGCCCGTCACCGACCGGTTGTCCGAGATGGTCTGGCCGAAGTCCCCTCGGGCCACGTCGCCCAGATAGTCGAAGTACTGGACCACCAGGGAGCGGTCGTAGCCGGCGGCCGCCCTGCGGCGGGCCAGCTCCTCGGCGGGCAGGCGGCCTCCCAGCGCGGCGCTGATGGGGTCCCCCGGAGCCACCCGCATGAGGATGAACACCAACGTGAGGAGGAGGAGGACCATCGGCAGGGCCAAGCCCAGACGAGTCAGCGCGTACGTCCGGAGCGACGTGCTCTGCTTCGCCATGTGGCCTCAGGGGAACGATACCCAAGATAGACCGGCGCGGGGCATGGCCCCGCGCCGGTACCCTTGCCGCGACCGCTAGGCCGACTTGCCGATCAGCCAGTACCGGAAGATGAACGAGGCGTCGAAGGTGTTCTCGACTCCCGTGATCCCGTCCCGGACGGCCGCTATCTGGTCCCCCTGCCAGACCGGGATGATCGGCACCTCCTCGGCGGCGATCCGCTGGATCTCCTCGAAGGCGGCGACCCGCTCGCCCTGGTCGGTGGCGGCCTTCTCCGTGGCGATGAGCTGGTCCACCTGGCTGTTGCTGTAGTTGTTCCCAAGGAACGTGTCCGAGTGGTAGAAGGATGCCAGGTAGTTGTCCGCGTCCGGATAGTCGGGGAACCACCCCAGCTGGTAGGACGGGTACTGGCCGGTGAATGCCGCCTCGGTGTAGGCATCCCACTCGGTCGACTTGAGGGAAACGCTGAACAGGCCGCTCTCCTCCAGCGACCGCTTGATCTCCGTGTACTCGTCGGCCGAGAGGTCCCCGTAGTGGCTGGGGGTCCACCACATCTCCACGTTGACCGGCGTCTCGATGCCGGCGTCAGCCAGGACCTGCGCCGCCCCCTCGGGGTCGGGCGACTCCCCGTACTCATCGGCGAACGCGTCGATGTGCCCGGCCAGGCCGACCGGGTTCATCGAGTACAGGGGGTCCACGGTCCCGTTGTACACATTCTCCACGACGGCCTGGCGGTCGATCGTCATGGCCACGGCCCGGCGAACCGCCAGCTCGTCGAAGGGCTCCTTCTCGACGTTGAAGACCAGGTACCGGATCTCGGTGCCGTTGCCCTGAACGACCTCGATCCCCTCCTGCCCGCGCAGGTCGTCGATCTCCGTAGCGGTGAGGTTCCTGTAGGCGATGTCCACCTCGCCCTGCTCAACCGCCAGCTTCAGAGCAGACGACGTGTCGAACAGTTGCACGATCACGCGAGCGTTCACGGGCGCGTCACCCCAGTAAGCGTCGAAGGCCTCCAGCACCAGCGTCTCGCCCGGCCGGAACTCTGCCACCTCGTAGGGCCCCGTCCCGATGACCTGTCCAGCCTGGTCGGCCTGGACCTCGGTGGCCGAGTAGGCGTCGGAAGGCACGATGGCCGCGGCCGCGGTGGTCAGGATGAAGGGCCACGTGGCGTCGGGCGCCTTGAGGTGGAAGGTGACGGTGGAGTCGTCCACGACCTCGACCGAGTCCAGCGACCCGAGCAGGCTCGAGGCCCCCTCGGGGTCGGCGATCCCGATGTTCCGGTCGAAGGAGACCTTGACGTCGTCCGCCTCGAAGGTCGATCCGTCGTGGAAGGTGACGCCCTGCCTCAGCACGCAGGTATACGTCTGCGAGTCCTCGAAGTCGCATGACTCTGCCAGGCCCGGCTCGGGCGTGTCCCCCCCGGGCGGGATCCTGAGCAGGGTCTCCATGACGTTCTGGATCACGTTCCAGGAGGGCAGGTCGTACGAAGCTGCAGGGTCGAACGACTGCCACGGGTCCGTGGTCCCGTGGATGATCGTGACCTCCTCGGGCGGTTGCTCCTCCTCTGCAGCCTCCCCGCACGCCGCAGCCACGAGTGCCAGCACGCCGACCACAGCGAGGACGCGGATCGCCCTCAGCCGTCCATCCATGGGATTCCCCCTCCTCCGGTCTCTCTACCTCGCGCGGAGTCTAGCGCACTCCCTTTTGATGGTACGTGCGAGGCTGGGCCGTTGGTTTTCCGGGGGAGGGCTCCTCAGCCCTGCATCAGCCCCACCAGGCGGGGCACGACGTCCACCCCCCGGATCGTCCCGATCGCCCCTTCCGCCGCGGCTCGCTCGCCGAAGGCGTCCGTCCCGTCGGATCGGACACCGCCCCCAGCCACCAGGAGGGGGACAGGGTCCGCGGTGTGGGCCTTGCGAACGCACGACGTCGAGTGGTCGGCGGTCACCGCCACGATGGTTCCTCGCAGGTCGAGCAGGGGGAGGACCTCCCCGAAGAACGCCCGGTCGATGAGGGCGATGATGTCCCGCTTGTCCTCGGCTCGCCCGTCGTGGGCGGGGATGTCGGGCCCCTTGATGTGGACGTACAGGGCGTCGAACCCGTCCAGGGCGTCGGCCGCCAGGCGGGCCCACCGCGCGTAGTCCTCCTCGGCCGCCAGGCGGGGCGCGTCCACCGGGGCCATCCCGAGGAGGACGGCGATGCCCCGTTCGACCGGCATCTCCACGAAGCAGCCCCACGACAGACCGAACCGGTCCCGGATGCTCTGGAGGCGCGGAACATGGTCGCCACCGTCCCGGGTGAGGATCAGGTTGCCCGGGAGCTTCCCTGCGCGGCGCCTTCGGGCATTCACCTCGGAGGCGTCAAGGATCTTGGCGGCGCCCTCCACGAAGGCGTTGGTGAGCTCGGCCGCTCGACGGGCCTCCTCGGTTTCCTCCAGCGGCTCCGACCGCACCACCTCCGGCTCGAAGGTCTCCAGGGCGACGCCGAGCGAACCCTCCTTGCGATACGCGGGATCGGTGTTCGTGACCTCGGCGGAGAGCCTCCCCTCGTCGGGCCGGATCACCAGGACCCCCCGGTGCTCCACGGTGGCGCGGAGCTCGAAGGTGGCGCCGGGGAGGACGAGCCCCTCGTTCACCTCGGCGGCCAAGGCCTTCGCCTCGTCGGACGTGAGGTCCCGGCCCACGCGGCGGTCGACGATACGCGGCCATTCGCACGTGGCGAAGTTGACGCGATGAGCGAGGTCGCCATCGCGGAAGTCCATCCCGGAGCCGATCGCCTCGACGACGCCGCGGCCCGGGTGCTCCTCCCGGGGGTCGTAGCCGAGGATGGCGAACACCGCGATGTCCGACTCCGGAGCGATGCCCGGACCGACCGTGACGACGGTGCCCGTCCGGCCCTGCGCGGCAAGGGAATCCAGGAATGGCGTGTCGGCGGCCTCGAGCGGCGTCCGGTCGCCGAGCTCCGGGATCGGATCGTCCCCCAGGCCGTCGAGGCAGACGTACAGCAGACGGTTCACCGCGGGCCTCCTACCGGTACTTGACGATGAGGGCCAGCTCCTCGGGGTCGAGGCTCGCGCCGCCCACGAGCGCCCCGTCGATCTCGGGGTGCGCCATGAAGTCGCGGATGTTCCCGGCCTTCACGCTCCCGCCGTACTGGACGCGCACGGCGTCGGCGACCTCCTTCGAGAACACGGACTCGAGGGTCTCGCGGATCAGGCCCACGACCTGGCCGGCGTCCGCCGGCTCGGCGTTACGGCCCGTGCCGATGGCCCAGATCGGCTCGTACGCGACGACCAGGCGCACAGCGTCCTGGGCGGCGATCCCCTGGAGGCCCCGGCGGACCTGGCTCACGACCTTTTCGTCCGTCGCGCCGGCCTCCCGCTCCTCCAGGTTCTCCCCCACGCACAGGATGGGCACCATCTCGTGACCGAACGCGGCCCGGACCTTCTTGTTCACGGTCTGGTCGGTCTCCCCGAACAGCTGCCGTCGCTCGGAGTGGCCCACGATCACGTACCGGCACTTCATGGCCTGAAGCATGAGGGCGGACACCTCGCCCGTGAACGCTCCCTTCTCCTCGAAGTGCATGTTCTGTGCCCCCAGCCCGTAGGGGAGCCGGTCGCCCTCGATCAGGACCTGCACGGCCCGGAGCGCGGTGAACGGCGGACAGATCACCACCTCCACCCGTTCGGCGTCCTCCTTGTTCAGGAGGTAGGAGAGCTTCTGGACGTCCCGGATGGCCTCCAGGTGGGTCTTGTGCATCTTCCAGTTGGCCGCGATGATGGGCCGCCTGGCGGTCACGTTGTGGTCACCGCCCGGCCTCCAACACCGTCAATCCAGGGAGCTCGCGGCCCTCGATGTACTCGAGGGAGGCGCCGCCGCCCGTGGACAGGTGGTCGAACCCGTCCTCCAGGCCGAACCGCCTGATGGCGAGGAGGCTGTCGCCCCCGCCGGCCACAGAGTATGCGGCGGATCCGGCGATGGCCGTGGCCACCCCCCTGGTGCCGGCCGAGAACGGCTCGAGCTCGAACACGCCCATGGGCCCGTTCCACAGGATCGTCTTGGCCTCGGCGATGGTCCGGGCGAACTCCTCCACGGTCCGGGGGCCGATGTCGAGTCCCATCAGGCCCTTCGGGATCTCCGTGGCGGGCACGGTCTGGCGCTTCGCGTCCAGCTTGATCTCCGGCGCGGCGATGACGTCTTGCGGCAGGAGGATCAGGACGCCGCGCTCGTCGGCGTGCTTGCGGGCCGACAGGACATCGTCGAACCGGTCCGGCTCCATCAGGCTGGTGCCTACCTCCCCTCCCTCTGAGGCGATGAACGTGAACGCCATGGCTCCCCCGATGAGCAGGGCGTCCACCTTGTCGACCAGCGCCCCGATGGTGGACAGCTTGTCCGAGACCTTGGCGCCTCCGAGCACGGCCACGTATGGCCGCGGCGGCTCGCCCCGGAGCTTCGACAGGGCCTCGACCTCGCGTTCGAGCAGTCGGCCGGCCGCCACCGGCCTCCCTCGCTCGAGGAACAGCGCCGGGAGCGCCGCCACCGACGCGTGGGCCCGGTGCACCGCTCCGAACGCGTCGTCCACGTACGCATCGGCCAGCTCCTCCAGCCGCTCCGCGAGCCCACGGTCATTCGCCTCCTCCCCCGGGTCGAACCGGAGGTTCTCGAGCAGGAACACCTCGCCGGGCCGCAGGTTCCCACAGCGCCCTCGGACCTCGTCGTCGACGACGCCGTCCGTGGGCCGGTAGCCGACATCCCGTTCGAAGAGTTCTCCGAGGCGCTCGGCCACCGGCCCGAGCCGCGCCTCTTCCTTCACCTGCCCCTTGGGGCGACCGAGATGGGAGGCCAGGACGAGCGACGCGCCGCCGCCGACCAGCTCGCGGAGCGTGGGCAGGGTGGCCACGATGCGGGAGTCATCGGCGACCTTCCCCCCCTCGAGGGGCACGTTGTAATCCACCCGGACGAACACGCGCCTGCCGGCGACGTCGCCAACCGCATCCAGGGTGCGGAGCTTCACAGCTTGCTGGCGATCAGCGCGGTCAGGTCCACCAGCCGGTGCGAGTACCCCCATTCGTTGTCGTACCACCCGATCACCTTGGCCACGTTGCCCATGGCCATCGTCGACAGCGCGTCGAACGTGCACGACGCCGAGGAGCCGACGATGTCGGTGGAGACGATGGGGTCCTCCGTGTACACGAGCTTGCCGGCCAACGGTCCGCGATCCGCGGCCGCCCGGTAGGCCGCATTCACCTCTTCGACGGTCACCTCGCGCTTCAGCGTCGCCACGAGGTCCGTCACCGAGCCGTCCGGGACAGGGACGCGCATGGCGATTCCGTCCAACTTGCCCTTCAGGTGGGGAAGCACCAGTCCGATGGCCTTGGCCGCCCCGGTGGACGTGGGGATGATGTTGATCGCGGCGGCCCGGGCTCGCCGGAGGTCCTTGTGGGGTAGGTCCAGGATCCGCTGGTCGTTCGTGTACGCGTGGATCGTGGTCATGAACCCCTGCTCGATACCGAACGCGTCGTCCAGGACCTTGGCCATGGGGACCACGCAATTCGTCGTGCAGGACGCGTTCGAGATGACGTTGTGGCCCTTGGGGTCGTACCGGTCGTCGTTTACCCCGAGGATGATCGTGATGTCCTCGCCCTTCGACGGAGCGCTGATGATGACCTTCTCGGCGCCGGCGGCGATGTGCTTGTCGGCGTCCTCGCGCTTCGTGAACAGGCCGGTGGACTCGATCACGATCCGCGCGCCCAGCTCCTTCCACGGCAGGTTCGCCGGGTCCTTCTCCGCCAGCACCCGGAGCTCGTCGCCGTCCACGACGATGCTGTTCCCGGTGGCCGATACCTCGCCGGGGAAGGTCCCCAGGACCGAGTCGTACTTCAGCAGGTGGGCCAGCGTCTTCGCGTCGGTGATGTCGTTCACCGCGACCAAGTCCCAGTCCCGTCCCTGTTGCCGGGCGGCCCGGAAGAAGTTCCGTCCGATCCGCCCGAACCCGTTGATGCCGACCTTGATGCCCATGAAGTGCCTCCTGGAGGAGAGGGTTTCGCGCCCATCCTAGCCAATCCCCGCTGGCGTTCGGCCGGGCCGTCCGGCCGGGGGCGCGAAGGCCGACCGGCTACTGGTGGTCCAGGTCGCGGTGCTCCACGGACACCGGGAGGCCCTTGTCCCGGAAGAACCCGGCCAGCTCGTCGGCGATGACGACCGAGCGGTGACGGCCTCCGGTGCATCCGACGGCCACGGTGAGATAGGACTTCCCCTCGGCCACGAACCCCGGGACGATGAACCCCAGCAGCGCGCGGAGCCGTCGCATGAACTCCCGGTAGGTCTGCTGGCCCTTCACGTACGTCCGGACCCTCTCGTCCGTCCCCGGCAGCGGCCGGAGGTCGTCCACCCAGTGGGGGTTGGGCAGGAACCGGACGTCGATCACGAAGTCGGCGTCCCGGGGGGTCCCGTACTTGTATCCGAACGAGATCAGCGACACCTGGAGGCCCGCCTCGGGCGGCGCGTCGGAGAAGGCGGGCCGGAGGCGCTCGCGGAGCTCGTGGGGGGTGAGGCCGGAGGTGTCGACGATGAGGTCGGCGTCCCCCCGGAGGCTCTCCATCATCAGGCGCTCCTTCCGGATGCCCTCCACGACCCGGTCGGCCGGGGCCAGGGGGTGCCGGTGGCGGGTAGCCGCGTACCGGTTCACCAGGTCCTGGTCGGACGCCTCCAGGTACAGGATGCGGTACGGGATGGAGAGTCCCTGGAGCTCCGCGAGGGCCTTGGACAGCTCCCCGAAGAACACGCCGCCCCGGGCGTCCACCACCGTGGCCACCCGGCCCGGGCCGCCCGGGCGCGCCGCAAGCTCGGCCATCTTCGGCAGGAGCGCCGGAGGCATGTTGTCCACCACGAAGTACCCCAGGTCCTCCAGGCACTTCGCGGCCTCCGACCGCCCCGCCCCGGACAGGCCCGTGATGATGGTGAACCCCGGTCCCTGGGGCCGGCGACGGATCGATCGGACCTTACCCTTCTTGGGCTCGGCGTCGCGCTTCGCGGGCTGGCCCATCAGGCGCTCGCCCTGCGCTCGGCGACCGGGGCCGCGCCGTGGAGCCGCTCGTGCACGGCCCGGGCCATCTCGGGGCCCACCCCGGGCGTCTCCGCGATCTCCTCGACCGACGCGCGGGCCAGCCGGGCCAGCGACCCGAACCGCTTCAGCAGGGCCCTCTTCCGGGCCGGGCCGATGCGAGGGACCTCGTCGAGCGGCGATGCCATCGCTCTCTTGGAACGCTTCTGGCGGTGATAGGTGACGGCGAATCGGTGTGCCTCGTCCCGGATGTGCTGGAGGACGAACAGGGCTTCGGATCCCCGGGGGATCCGAAGCGGGTCCGGCCGATCCGGGAAGTACACCTCCTCCAGACGCTTGGCCAGGCCGATGGCGGGGATGTGGAGGCCGGCGTCCGCCAGGGCCTTGGTGGCCACCGAGAGCTGGCCCTTGCCCCCGTCCACCACCAAGAGCGAGGGCGGGTAGGCGAACCGCCGCCTCTTGGCCGGCGGTTCGCCTACCCGCCCGGGTTCGCCGTCCCCGTCCCCGTTCGGCGAAAGCCTGGCCAACCGCCTCCGGAGCATCTCCTCCATGCTCGCCAGATCGTCCTGTCCGGGCACTCCCTTGATCTCGAATCGGCGATAGTCGGACCGCTTGGGCAGCCCATCTTCGAAGACGACCATCGACCCGACCTTGTCGGCCGGGCCGAGGTTCGAGACGTCGTAGCACTCGATCCGAAGCGGCGCCTGCTCCAGGCCCAGCACCGAGCTCAGCTCCGCCAGGGCCCGGGACCGGGCCCCGAAGTCCGAAGCGCGCCGCAGCTTGTGGCGCTGGAAGTGCTCCCGGGCGTTTTGGGCGACGACCTCCATGAGCTTCCGCTTGGCCCCTCGCTCGGGGACCGTGAACGTCACGGGGCCGCCCCGCCGGGCGGTGAGCCACTCGGCAAGCACGTCGGCGTCCGCCGGCACGTGGGGGACCAGGATCCGGGGCGCTACCTCGTCTCGCTCCATGTACAGCTCCCGGAGGAACGAGGCCAACAGGCCGGGACGGTCCAGCTCTTCGACCCGGTCCACGATCCAGCCCTTCCGCCCCATGACCCGCCCCTTGCGGACGAAGAACACCTGGAAGGCCGCCTCCAGGTCGTCTTCGGCCAGGCCGATCACATCGAGGCTCTGGGCCTGGGTGAGCACCATCTCCTGGCTCTCCAGGGCTCGGCGTGCCGCCGCGAGCTGGTCCCGGAGCTTGGCCGCCCGCTCGTACTCCTGCCGCCCGGCGGCCTCGCGCATCTCCCGGTCGAGTCGCTTGAGGACGGGGCGCTCGTTCCCGGACAGGAAGTCGGCTAGAGCGTCGACGTGCGCCCGGTAGGACTCATCGGTGACGCCGGTGACGTCGGGGACGCATGGCCCGGCGCACCGGCCGATGTCGAAGTACAGGCAGGGCCGACGCGCCCGGGCCCGTTGGTCGAAGAAGGCGTTCGAGCACGTTCGCACGGGAAACACCCGGGTCAGGGCGTCAAGGGTCTCGCGGATCGCGTAGGCGTGGCCGAACGGCCCGAAATACTTGACGTTCTTGCGCTTCGCCCCCCGCATGACCTGGGCCCGGGGCCACCGCTCCCCCACCGTCAAGGCCAGGTACGGATACGACTTGTCGTCTCGGTACCGGATGTTGAACCGGGGCAGGTGCTCCTTGATCAGGTTGTACTCGAGCATCAGCGCGTCGACCTCGGTCGACGCGCTGATCCACTCCACGGACCCGGCCCCCGCCATCATGGCCGCGGTCCGAGGGTGGAGCGGCCTGCCCCAGTAGCTGGCCAGGCGCTTTCGTAGCGACCGGGCCTTGCCCACGTAGACGACACGGCCGTCGGCGTCCCGGAACAGGTAGGCGCCGGGAGCGTCGGGGATACTCGAAGTGTCGGGGCGGGGGACGCTCACGCGCCCATTCTAGGATCGCGACCTGCGGGGTAGGGGGAAGCCGACCGGGAAGGTGCCCGCTCTCTACCTACTGGACGAGGACCGACCCGGTCATCTGCAGGGGGTGGATGTCGCAGTGGAAGTAGTACTCGCCGGCATCGAGCGCCGGGATCGTGTAGTCGATGGTGTCGGGACCCGTGATGAGGTCTCCCCGGAACAGCGGGTTCCCCAGGTCGCTCTCGCTGGGGAACATGGCGATGTTGTGTTGCACACCGTCGTCGTTCGTGAACGTGATGGTGGACTCCTGGCCCGCGTTCAGTGTGATGGTGCTGGTGTCGAAGGCGATGCCCTGGGCGGTCACCTCTGTGGTGACCGCTGCCGTGCCACCTCCGCCCCCACCTCCGCCGCCCGTCCCGCCACCTCCGTCAACGCGGAACTCCCCAACCATCTGGGTCGGGTGGACGTCGCACCTGAAGAAGTAGGTGCCCGGCTCCTGTGCCGGGATCCTGTAGTCGATGGTCGAAGGCCCCGTGATGAGCTCGCCGGGCGGGGCGAGCGAGGTCGTTGCCGACGAATCCGTGTAGAGCGCCACGTTGTGCTGGACGCTGGCGTCCCGGTTGTCGAACGCGATCGTGAACGGACGGCCGGCCGGCACCTCGATGCAGGAGGTGTCGAACGCAATTCCCAAGGCCACGATGTTCACCACGCCGTTCCGGGGTGTGGTGCACTCACCGCTCGGCGAGGGTTGGGAGGTGGGCGGGCCGGTCGGCGTGGGGCTCGGAACGGCGAGCGCCAGATCGCCGATCTCCCCGTAAGTGCCGAGCATGAGGTCCCGGCTCTCCTCCGCGTACCAGGCCACGTAAACGGCGGACCCGTCCCCCGCGACGGCCACGCCGGGCAGGCGCCCGCTCTCGGTGTTCACCGACGGGATCTCGGTGAACTCCGTGTCGTCGGCCGACGCCAGGTGCACGCCGTCGGTACCGGGGTCGTACCAGGCCACGGACACGGTGCCGGCGTCGTCTACCGCGATACCGGTGGAGCGACCGGCTTCGTTCCCGCGCGTCCCGACCGGAGCCACCGACTCCGCTCGCCACGCCGTGCCCTCGGCGGACACGGCCGTCCGGACTTCCCCTCCCGCGTAGTAGGCGACGTGGAGCCCGTCAGTCGCAGCCAACGACAGGCCGAACCCGTCCGCCCCTCGCTCAACCGTCGAGTACTGCCAGCCCCCTTCCTCGCCTCCGCCCCGGGTGGCCGCCCGAACGCCCGAGCCGTCCGCGTACACCACGACGGGCAGGCCGTTCCCGGTCAGGCCCACCGCCACCCGGGACGACGGCGCGCCACCCGCCCGGAGGGGGACCGTGGCCACGACGTCCGCCGACCAGGCGCCGCCCACCGGGGTGGTCACGGTCACCTCCTGCCCCAGGGCCGTGGTGAGCGTGTAGGCCAGCCACGGGGTGCCGTTGGAGGTCACCGCGAGCGCGGGAGCCCCCAGCGGTCCGGCCACGCGCAACCTCGGCCTCACCTCCTGAACGAGGGTGGCGGTGAACGATCCGCCGGTGTTCTCCGCGTACCACAGGCCGGTGTCCGCGGCCCAGGCGACGTGGAGGCCGCCGGACCCGTCGATGGCGATGGCCGTCCCGTTCACGTTCTCGGGCGTGATGGACCCCACCTCGGGCACCTCGGCCGGCCCGAAGGCCACGTCCACGTTGGGGATGGGAGCCTCCATGGCCACGGCCCCCCGCGTCCACAGGCCGTCGTTCCTGCTCGCCAGGAAGACACCGGGAACCGAGGGGGCGCCGATGGGCCGGACGGGCGCGATCTCTCCCTGCTTCAGCTCGGACGGGAACCCGAAGTACGCCACGTAAGGGGTGCCCTCGGGATCCACCGCTACCGACGGGTACAGCCCGACGTCGTCGAGGAAGTCGGCGACCTCCAGGACGAACCGTTCGCCGGACCCGAAGGTGACCGGGACCGTCCGGGGGTTCGCGCACGCCGCGGCAACAAGGCCGAGGACGATCGCGACCCACATCGGTCTCTTCTGCATGAGCGCGGGCCATGCTAGCAAGGCCGACCGGCGTGCGTGTTCGACTCTATGCGTCCTGCGGCACCCGCTCCGGCTCGAGCGGCAGGGTCCCCAGCACCTCCGCCAGGAACTGCCCGGTGTACGAGCCGGCGTCGGCCGCCACGGCCTCCGGCGGACCGGCCGCCACCACCCGGCCGCCTGCGTCCCCGCCCTCCGGGCCGAGGTCCACGATCCAGTCGGCGGTCTTGATGACGTCGAGGTTGTGCTCGATGACGATGACCGTGTTCCCCGCGGCGACCAAGCGCTGGAGCACCGCCAGGAGCTTGCGGACGTCCTCGAAGTGCAAGCCGGTGGTGGGCTCGTCCAGGATGTACAGGGTGTTGCCCGTGGCCCGCTTCTGGAGCTCGGAGGAGAGCTTGATCCGCTGGGCCTCACCGCCGGACAGGGTCGGGGCCGGCTGGCCCAGCTTCAGGTACCCCAGCCCGACGTCGGACAGGGTCTGGAGGTGCCGCTTGACCGCCGGGATGTTCCGGAAGAACTCCAGGGCCTCGTCCACGCTCATCTCGAGCACGTCCGCGATGGACCGATTCTTGTACCGCACCTCGAGCGTCTCCCGGTTGTACCGGTGGCCCTTGCACACCTCGCAGGTCACGTAGACGTCCGGGAGGAAGTGCATCTCGATCTTGATCTGCCCGTCGCCCGCGCAGTTCTCGCACCGGCCGCCCCGCACGTTGAACGAGAACCTGCCCGGTCGGTACCCACGGATCCGGGCCTCGGGCACCTGCGAGAACAGGTTTCGGATGTGGTCGAACACGCCGGTGTAGGTAGCCGGGTTCGACCGGGGGGTCCGGCCGATCGGCGACTGGTCGATGTCGATGACCTTGTCCACCTCCTCCCAGCCCACCAGCTTCCGGTGCTTGCCCGGGAGGACCCTCGACCGGTACAGCTTCTGCATCAGTGCCCGGAGCAGGACCTCCTGGACCAGGGTGGACTTCCCAGAGCCGCTCACGCCGGTCACGCACACGAACAACCCCAGGGGCAGGTCGAAGTCGATGTCCTTCAGGTTGTGCTCCCTCGCCCCGACGACCTTCAGCCACCGGTCACGCGCCGAGCGGCGGACCTGCGGCGTCGGGATCACGCGCCGTCCCGAAAGAAACGCCCCGGTCAGGGAGTCCTCGGCGTCGAGCAGACCCTTCAGGTCCCCCGAGTACACGATGTGGCCGCCGTCGTTCCCTGCGCCGGGCCCGATGTCCACGATGTGGTCGGAGGCCCGGATGGTGGCCTCGTCGTGCTCCACCACGATCAGCGTGTTGCCCAGGTCGCGCAGCCGGAGCAGCGTGTCGATCAGCCGACGGTTGTCGCGCTGGTGCAGCCCGATGGACGGCTCGTCCAGGATGTACAGCACGCCGACCAGTCCGCTGCCGATCTGGGTGGCCAACCGGATCCGCTGGGCCTCGCCCCCGGCCAGGGTGGCCGAGGCCCGGGCGAGGGTCAGGTAGTCGAGCCCCACGTCCACCAGGAACCCCAGGCGAGATCGGATCTCCTTGACCAGCCGCTCGGCGATCATCCGCTCCCGCTCCGACAACTCCACCTCGTCGAAGAAGCCGAGCGTGTCGCGGATCGACAGCGCGGTGAGCCGGGCGATGTTGACCCCCCCGACGGTCACCGCCAGGCTCTCCGGGCGAAGGCGTGCGCCTCCGCAGGCCCGGCACGGGATCTCCCGCATGAACTGCTCGAGCCGCTCCCGTTGGCTGTCGGAGTCGGTCTCGGCGTACCGCCGCTCCACCGCGGGGATCACCCCGTCGTAGGTCGTCCAGTAGGAGCGGGTCCGCCCGTACCGGTTCTTGTACCGGACGTAGATCTCCTCGTCCGAGCCGTACAGGACGATGTCCCGAGCCTTCTTCCCGAGCTTCTTCCACGGGGTGGTCGTGGCGAACCCGTGGCTCTCGGCCACCGATTCGAGCACCCGGTACCAGTACTCCAGGCGGGTCCCGGCCCACGGTGCGATGGCTCCCTCGTCGATGGACAGGTCGGGATCGGGCACCACCAGCTCCGAGTCGACCTCAAGGCGGATGCCGAGCCCGTCGCACGTCTGACACGCCCCGTACGGGGAGTTGAACGAGAAGTTCCTGGGCTGGAGCTCGTCGAAGGAGATCCCGTCGAACGTGCAGGCCAGGTTCTGGGAGAAGGTCTGGACGTCGTCCTTCCCGTCGGGGGTCTGGACGGCGATGGCCGCGATGCCCTCGGTGAGCTGAAGGGCCGTCTCGATGGAGTCGGCCACCCGCCTGCGGATGTCGGGCCTGGCCACCAGGCGATCCACCACGACCTCGATGGTGTGCTTGTAGTACCGGTCGAGCCGGATGGGCTCCGACAGGTCCCGGACCTCGCCGTCGACCCGGGCCCGGGGGAACCCCCGCCGGGCCAGGTCGCCCAGGAGCTTCTCGTACTCGCCCTTCCGTCCCCGGACCACGGGGGCAAGGACCTGGAACCGGGTGCCCTCTGGGAGCTGCATGACCTGGTCCACGATCTGCTCCGGGGTCTGACGGCCGATGGGCCGGCCGCACTTCGGGCAGTGGGGGTGGCCGATCCGGGCGAACAGCACTCGGAGGTAGTCGTAGATCTCCGTGATGGTCCCCACGGTGGACCGAGGGTTCTTGGAGGTTGACTTCTGGTCGATGGAGATGGCCGGCGAGAGCCCCTCGATGAAGTCCACGTCCGGCTTCTCCATCTGGCCGAGGAACTGACGGGCGTAGGCCGACAACGACTCCACGTAGCGCCGCTGGCCCTCGGCGTAGATGGTGTCGAAGGCCAGGGAGCTCTTCCCGGAGCCGGAGAGGCCCGTGAACACGATGAGCTGGTCGCGGGGAAGCTCCAGCGTGATGTTCCTGAGGTTGTGCTCACGGGCGCCGTGGATGACGAGCCGATCGGTGCCCACAGGAAGATTGTAGTGGCGGCTCCGACAAGGCCCCTGAGCGGGAGTCCGAGAGCCACCTCGACCTCGATCGTCCCGCGCTATCGTGCCCTCGATGGGCGCCGCTCCCCGCCCCGCGTCGCAGGCGGTCCCGTTCCGCGAGACGCTGCGGTTCTGGGTGAAGCTCGGGTTCATCAACTTCGGCGGCCCGACCGGCCAGATCGCGATCATGCACCTGGAGCTGGTCGAGAAGCGCCGCTGGATCCGCGAGGAGCAGTTCCTGCACGCCCTGAACTTCGCGATGCTGCTTCCCGGGCCGGAGGCCCATCAGCTCGCGATCTACGTCGGGTGGCTCCTGAACGGCGGGTCCGGCGCGATCGCCGCGGGGGTCTTCTTCCTCCTCCCGGCGTTCTTCCTGATGGTCGTCCTGTCGTGGCTGTACGCGGCGCACGGCGAGGTCTCGTGGGCCTCGGCCATCTTCGACGGGCTGGCCTGGGGCGTCGTCGGCATCGTGGCGGCGGCGCTCGTGCGGATCGCCGGGAGAGGCCTGAACACCGGCCTCATGCTCGCCGTGGCCGCCGGGGCGTTCCTGGCGCTGTACGTGTTCGCCGTGCCGTTCCCGTTCGTCGTCCTCGGCGCAGGGGCCATCGGCCTGGCCGGGGGCACAGCGCTGCCCGGGGCCTTCCGGGTCACCGAACGGGGGGAGCCCCAGGCCGCCCCGTCGGCCGGTCCCACTCGCGTCCGCCCCA
>Ga0214472_10001999_pt1 | contig 22163 bp, 40 predicted proteins | sample RVTome_6_FD_207662 | JGI IMG/M metagenome (GOLD analysis project Ga0214472, IMG submission 207662) | Soil microbial communities from uranium-contaminated site in the Upper Colorado River Basin, Wyoming, United States - RVT140D175 | ecosystem: Environmental > Terrestrial > Soil > Contaminated >...
CATGTGCCTCGAAGAGCCTATCCTCGATGGTTGAAGATACAGACATGAAGCTGAGGAAGAAGGGATCTTCACGCCTCTGCCAGTCTCCCATCCCAATAAGCGCCTCCGCTCCAGGGCCCGAGAGTCCTACGGAATTGAGCACAATCCCCTTGCGAAGATTGACCACCACGCACTTGGGGAAGCGTTCCTTCGCCTCCCCCCGCTCGTTGAGCAGCATGTTTCCTTTACGCGCGTTCAACGTCGTCGTCTTGGAGACGAAGGTGCTATTGCTGAAATCAAGACCCGGAATGAGCTTATGAAACCAATATCCCTCTCCAAACCAGCCTCTTGCCCCAGAGGCACACCACACAGGCCCGAAGTCGATACCCTGAAGAATCATTGAACGTGCCCCCAAATCTCTCCACGACAAACCAGACCAACAGTTGAGAAACAGACGTTGAACTGCTCTGCAATCAGCACGAGCGTTAATCCATCTCTTCTGAGACGTCGAATGCCGCGAACGCTCTCCGGGTCTAGTTTTGCCTTACCATTGGTGACGCCTCTTGCATCCCGATTCTTCTCATGTCGGTCACAACAGTTGTCTGCACTGGTGCCAACGAAGAGATGTTCCGGATTGCAGCACACACGATTATCGCACCGGTGAAGAACACAGATCTCAACCGCCCCGTTCGCCATTTCATAGGACAGCCGATGGGCGTAGACCATCCGCCCATCGACCTTGATCGCACCATAACCTTTGCTGTTCTTTCCGGCAGTCCAGATCCAGCACCGACTATCGATAAGCAATGGACCGTTCTTATCGACTTTGGACCAGAAACGATCTGAGAGAGGCTGCTTCTTCCTCATTAAGAACAACCCTTCCAGTTCAGCCCGGGAACGTACCGGTGATACCAATAACCTTCGCCGAACCATCCCTGGGCGCCTGAGGCTGACTGAACCGGACCGTAGTCAACCCCATCGAGAACCAAGCTCACCAACAACCCCCTCTGGCTAACGCTGCAACAGCGCGACGCATACTAAAGCTCATGACCTCTGGAGTCACGAGCGTTTCGAAAGATCGAGCGCCTTCCCAGAAAATCTGCCCACCACGCGGATGACTACTAGCCAGAGCGTCGCAACCTTCGAAGAGGCGCTGATAACCACGACCGTAATCCGCTCGTCCTTCGAGCTTGACTAGGTTGCTGCTGGTCGGCTCAACAACCCACACCTCGAACACGTCGAGCGCGCGGTCTAGATGATCTCGAACCTCACAGAACTCCTGGCAGTTGAGACAAGTGTCTCGTTCGCCGCAGTTGCAATTCTCCTCAGGGGGGCAGAAGTTGACATCCCAATGAATACGAGCCGTCCCAATCACAGCAGCAATGGCCACTAGATCGCCGAACTTGCGTCGAAGCACATCAAGCCAAACCGACCATGCGTAGTCGTCACATGCAGGCATTCGAATCATGTCGTTGGTAGGAGGGTTGAGCCAACGCTTGAGTTCAGGAGCTAGGACGAGTCTTGCAACCTCATCCCCCGCAAATGCTGCAAGCTGCATACGTTGGTCCCCCGAGAGCGGCTCCACCCCGTCCATGGAGCGAAGTGGGTGAATCGACATGATGCGCTGACGTGCTATCAGCAATCGCGCAACGCTGTTTAAGTCGCCTCCAGCAGTAGCGCGCTCTAGCTCGCGTATATCAAGATCAGCCACGTACCCTCCCCATGATCTCGGCGTAGTCGAATTTCTTGCCAAGTGCGTCGTGGATCGATACAGGGTCTCCCTCAAACGACTCGGGAACTCCCAAGCAAGTCACGACCTTGGCTGGAACCTTGATCTTGTTGAGCGCGAAGGCTCGCCCGAGCTTGGTGGGCTTCCAGAATCCGGAGGTCCGCTTTGTACGGGCCTTGCTGGGCGGCGGTGGGTTCAGCCCCTCCTTCGGGTCTGGCGCCGGTTCAATCATGCCATAGAGAGGCAGCACCGAGGTGGCATCGGAGCCAGAGACGTTGTTTCCCTTGAGCGCCTTGATGATCTCGCCTGTATGAACCGCCTGCCCATCATCGCTGAGATAGACGATCTCGATCAGCCAACGAGCAGGACCGCACCCGAGAGGTCGATACTGGCGCTTCGCATGGCGCGTACAGCAGGGACAGTCAGTGCCATCCTCCAGGTTTCCGGCGAAAAAGCGTTGAACCCTACAGATCTCCTCAGGCGTTGGATCCCTGTCGAGTTCACGCTTAGCGATGTCCTGGAAGTTGGTCCCCTCCATGGCCCCGTTCTTTCGACGGCCCTCTGGAACGACAGGTGCCTTAAGCGGGAATCCAGAATAGGAGGTGCTTTCGATGGGCGCAGCCTGCCCTACGATAAGCCCAATGAGCTTCTCGCACATCTCAGGGGTGAACACGCGCTCACAGGACGTATTGGGGCAACCCGATGTATCAAGCCCGTTCTCGACGCAAGAACGATAGCGCGCAAGAAGCTCGTCCGTGACCTCGAACTTCTGGCCACAACCTCCGTTCTCGATAGCACAAGTGATCTTCTTCATGCTCGGAGCTTCTCCGCTGCGCTCTTGAGTGGTTCGTAAGAATCACCAGCCGACCAGCAGCCGTCGCCGTGATTTACGAACCAAAGGGCCCAAGACCCTGGCATGCGCTCTTGGACCTCGCAGCGAAGGGCGAGCCTCGCTAGTTCCATGAGGCGGTCTCGATCTAGCTTGGCCATGCCACCGTCTTCCAGAAGTAGATCGGCGGCCTTCTCGGCCTCACAACGCTTAACCTTCTTACCCATAGAGTCCTCCTGGTCCTGTTCTACCTAGTCAGGAGGATCCTGTGTGCGGGCCTTAAAAGGAGATATCGTCCGCTTCTTCATCCTCATCTTCGTCCTCATCTGGATCGATTTCATCTGGATCGATTTCATCTGGATCGATCTCATCGTCATCGTCCTCCCCTGGATTGAGAACGAGGGGCGCTTCATCCTGTGGCCCAACGTTTTGTGTGATCGAGCCGGGCCACGCTGCTTCACAAGCCTTGGCAAGCGCGATGATGGTCCTGGGATCAAAGGTTGAGTAGTGATACGAGTGCCTTGGGTTGCCGCACTTGAAGGCCAAGTGAACAACATACTCATCTACGTGTGTCATCACACCCTCCGCCCCGACGTTGCAACGCGCCCTCTTAATCTCCGGAGGAGCTTCCTCGTCCTCAGACGACACATCAATGTAGGAGGGGCGGCGGAGCCGCTTAACGTCAGCCCCGACTAGACGTAGCTCCTCGCGCTGCTCGTCTGGCATACGGTTCCAGGCCAGACGACGCATCAGAAACGCGCGCACGTCGTCCTCAAGATCGATCTTGAGGCGCTCTACTTCATCATAGAGTTCAAAGCTATCAGCCATTAGCGCCCTTCTATGAACACTGTGCAGATCACCGTGATTACATCCCTAGACAAAACTAGGGGTAAGAACGAGCATAAAGATGAGACGGTGAGGATTGATGATGATGAGGTTCATGTGGGCGTTGTTCCTGGTTACCTTCCTCATGGTAGACCTCGCATCGGCGCAATCCATTGGTCCGAACCAGAATGACGAAGACGACGTCGCACACGTCGAGTCTCGCATGTTACCAGCGCCTCTACCACTAGAGGTTAATGGTCCAACGCAACGTGCTCAGCCCTTTGACCGCATCATGTACGTGCTTGATGTCTCCGGCTCAATGTGTGGCGAATTGGCATCCGCAATCCGAGTGACAGGGACGTTTGGCTCCGACGACTCGCGCGTCGCCGTAGTAACCTTCAACGACACGCACGCTCGCTGGGGCGGTGTCCAGGCTCCTCACCACCACCTCAAGACCGAACCACATGGAACCTCTTGTTTGGATCCTGGATGGGCGTTCATGCCTCTCCATAATCAGGAGTTGATGTCACACCTGAGTAGCTTCTCTGGTAGCGGATTAACGAACCCGACGTCGGCACTTGATTATGCCTACAAGAACGTACCGGACGGAACGCTGATCGTCTTCATTTCCGATGGAGGATTTTCTCATCGAGACGGGGAGGACGGGACAATGGGACCACTCTCGGCTATTCGCGCAGGACAAGCCTGGCGACGCGCACAAAAACTCGCCCCCATCCAGACCCTCGTTTGGGCTACGTCTGAAGTGGACTCTAGATGTGAGTCGCTCGTCGAGCTAGCGAAGCTGGGTGGGGGCGGGCTCTGGCGGGCAGACACGCGCAGAAGCGGCCCATGGTAGCTCCTCATGTTCTGCCTCCACAGCAATGAAATTGACCTCAAACCTATGGTCGTGTCGCACAACAATACCGACTGGGTTGTTGTCTTATGCAAAGCGTGCAAAGCACACATCGGTGAGCGTGTCCGTCTCGTTGATCTAGTTGACGAAGGCATCAGACGAGCACGAGCACAAAAAGAGCACTTGGACCCGGATTGGGAATTACCCGGATAGGTCCAACACCGACCGGTAGCGACCTTGTCCATCAGTTCGATCCTCCACGTCCTCGATAGGTCCGCGACTTCTCTTTCCGCTCGAATAGGGCCGATGTCAGCCCATCTTCAACGTCGAGAATCTCTACGACCCGAACGCGATCATGACGTCCGTTCGCCTTACTGACGTAGACCAGAGCGCCCTCTTTCATCAGATCTGTAGGACCGACAATGCACCACACGTTGCCATGATGGCGCTTGAACACGATTGGACTTGGTTCACACTTCTTCTTGCGCCTATTTCCCACATAACTCCAATGACCCCGACTGGATTTGAACCCATGTCGCGAGCTTGAAAGGCTCGTGTCCTGGACCTGACTAGACGACGGGGCCAGAAGCTAGCGGTGGGAGTCGAACCCACAACCTTCGGTTTACAAAACCGGTGCTCTGCCAATTGAGCTACGCCAGCACTCTTTGAGTCTACTCCTTCTTCTGGCGAGCCAGAACCCGTGTAATCACCTCCTGAAATGTGTGAAGAACGTCAACGTGTTCTGTGTTGATCCAGATCATCTGCGGATGCCCGCCATCATCATGATTTCTCTTCACCTTTCTCGGAGTAGAAATCGTCAATGGAATCTCCCTGGCCCATGCACGCCGCCGTTTCAGCGTCGAGAATCCAAGCCTTCTTGCCGCAACTCCAGCACTCCAAGACTTCGATGTCGGGGGCCGATAGATCGTTCAGATCACCGAGATTGAGGTAGTTGACCTTCTTACAGTGCGGACACCTACACCTCAGTGTTGTGGTCGTCCATGCCTCCTCAATGCGTGGATCTTTGCTGAAGTCGGGCCAGGCATCTTCTTCCTCGTCGTCGTCCACCTAGAACTAACCGTCCAGCAGCTTGTCGAACTTCTCCCCGCGAGTCCAGCGCTCCTCGCGCTGCTTGCGATAGAAGTCATGGACCGCCTGAACCCGCCTATGATATTCCTGCTCGTAGGACAGGAACAGCTTGCGGAACTCGGGATCCCCCTTGTCTTCGCCCTCAAAGCAACAGTCCGTATGTCTTCCGCCGCCGACCGGACTTCCGCACTGACCATCGTCGATGATCATCCACTTGGCATGCTTCTGGCAAGAACACTTGCAGTCGGCGAAGGGGACGCTTGGTCGCCCACGGTGCTCGATACTTCTGGTGCAGGTCCAACAAAGCCCTGACGACCGGGAGCTACGGCTCTTTCGAATGTCAGTGCCGCAGGCCCCGCAACTCTTCCGGCGTGCAGGCTTCGCGAGCATGGGTAGCGTGGGCATATCGGTGAGGTCGATCTTCATAGCTGACCCTGGAAGATTTCGTAACGCTCCACGAAGACCGGATCCGGCGTCTCGCATGTCTCGCAGTAGGTGTGGTGGCGCACATCTACAAGCTGACCACACCAGCGGTCATATTTTACGTCGGTCTGGAGACTGAAGCCTCCACAGATCTCGCACCGCATGACCAGGCACTTCTCCTTCTTGGGGAGGGAGGAGAACATCTTGGCTGCGTCACAAGCAAGCTGATAAGCCTTTATATTGTCATCCGTCTCGGCAGCTTGGCGAAGAACCGTGCGCGCCACGGCTCGCTTGACCAGATACTTCCGGTCAAACTCCTCCTCAGTCAAGTAAATCACATCTGCACTCCACCAAAACGGAAGTTAGCGTCAAGAAGTGTCAACTCAACGTAGGCATCGAAGTCGTCAGACTCAGCGACGTGAACGACGTTAACGACCTTGGTGGTGATCTCAGCCAAGACCTCTTCGGTCAGTGTGTCCCTGAGCGGGAAACAGATGTTCTCACCGATTCGGGGGCAATAGAGGAGATCGATCTGCTGAAACTCGGGGTCACCCTCATCGGCGTCGTCCCAGTGCAATCGAAATTCAGCCATGATTCCACCTTATCTAATGGCGCGAAGCGCTCGAAAAACCAAAATTAACGTAATCCTTAAAGGACCTACATCGCACGCAAATGAACCAAGTCAGTCCTTCTCGGGACAAAATTGGTGAGCCGCAATGAACTCGTTGATCGACTCCTGCTAAAACGGTTCAGCCTTCACCTCTTCGCAGCAGAGGCAGTCCTTGCTCCGGATCAAAAGCGTCCTCGTCTCAGGCACGACTCTCTATACCTAACGCTTGGTTGCGTATGCGAGGACTTTTATCTTATTCTTGAGATGTTTGATTGGTCTGAATTCATCTCGATCGACCCATTCCGTGCGCTCAAGCTGGCTCAAGACAACCTCGCGTGGATGACGTGTGGATTGACGCCGAGTGCGCGGGCGACCATTAGGCAAAGCCGCACATTTTCTTGCGGGTCAGTTTGCAGCATAAGCTAGCACCTCCATCTCATTTAGAGAGGGATGGAATGCAATCCATCCATCTGGATATTCGATAAAGACGGGTAGGTCGTTTTGGTAAAGGATCCTAGAGGGACGTTCAGTCATGATGACGAGATCCTCATAAGGCCAGAACCATCCGGTGGATTCGGCTAGAAGAATGAGACCCTCTAGCTTCTTGGTCTCTTGGACCGTTTTGAAAATGGATAGCTGGGCTAGCAAATGGGCATCATGGCATCCATAACAACCTGGGCTCCAGACCTGCTCCATGACCTGATCCCAGACCTGATTCATGACCTGATTCCAGACCTGATTCTTGACCTGTTCCCAGACCTGATCCCTGACCTGATCCCTGACCTGACACTCGACCTTAAGCCTGACCTGATCCCTGACCTGATCGCTGACCTGATCCCTGACCTGATCCCTAACCTGCTTCTCGACCTGATTCAAACCGGAAGCAGCAATTGCACCTTCCAAGGGAGAGCGCAATTTCACGATACGAGAAGGAGCGGAGAGACCTGCTGCTTCATAAGCGAGCTTGATTCCTCGTTCAGCCTTCTCCCAGTCGGTTGGACCTGTAGCCAGACCAATCTTTAGCCAATGATCGCGGTGCTGGATCAACTCTGCTTTTGTGAAGAATTTAGTGATTTTAGCCATTGTGTCAATCTTTGACTTGTAGGTCCGCTCGTCAACAATGGTTTCCCGAAAAGATTGAACTACTCGGCACTTCCTGTTGTAACAGCCTGCTCGACACCTCCTACTTCTTTGATCGCAAACTCCTCGAATAGATCAGCTACGTAATCACGCTGGACCTTGTAGTCGATCGTCTTGAATCGGTAGAGAGTCAGGCATTCCTGCTGTTGGGCCTTCTTGGCGTTCTTGTCGAACGGAATGTTCTTGCAGTTCGCTACGACCTTGTAGGGAAAGCGCTGCTTTGAGAACACCTGACCACTGTGCGGTCCGGAGAACCGGAACTCGATCGACTTGATGCATGGCACGCCTAGGATCCACCGAGCCTCGGCTAGGTTCGTGCTCGGCGAGAAGTGTAGCCTCCGACGAAGAGTCGCCCGAAACGCGCAGAGCTTCGTGAACCTCTTCTTGACCAAGGCCAGCTTGTGATCTTTGCCCCAGATCCCGTAGCCGAATCGGGACCTGAGATCGTCACAGAGCCTCCCCTCGTCTCCGTTATCGAACGTAACAACGTCGACGTCGAGAAGCTTCGGGTTTCTCAGGATCGCGGCGAGGATCCTCATCTCCAGTCGTAGTGCTTTCAGATCAATCTTCATAATCTCTCTTTTCTTTCCTTCAATGATCGGATCAATCACGGAGCCTTCCGGCCTGTCAACACAGGCAGACAAACCTGGACTTCAACAAAGCAATAATCTCCGGCGTGACGGTCGGCGTTAGAACAGCCAAGCCGTGATCTTGACGAGTCCCAAACACACAACGAAAAACGCGAAGATCACGGCGTAATAGGCGACGTAGACCTTAAACGTCCTCGACATTCGCTCAGGCGCGTTAGCGCGGATTTTGCCCTGTAGATCGGTCACGCGCAGTTGCAACAGGGAGACCTCGCGTTCGGCGCAGTCAATCTTGAAGCGGACCGCGTTGAACACGTCGTCTACGTGTGCGCAGCCGATGTATTCGGCCAGGCTTTCGAGCGACGCGCTGTAGTCCTCGTAGGCCGCCTGTCGGACATAGTAGTCGTCGAGCGTCTCTGCGCCCTCCGCTCGTTTGCGCGACATAGTGACGTTCATGGGTTCGGGTCGATCGACAACCAGGCAATTCGTCTTCCCACCGCTCGCGCCCGCCGTACTAGAAGGACCGGATTCCGCAGACGCGGCCGGAATGAGGCGCTTGATGTTGTAGTGCAACACGCGGCCTAGATTGCCACAGTCCGTCTTGGTTAAGACGACCTGCACGCAATTCATATCCTTCGGACAGAGCGCAGTGACGAGACCGTGCTTGACGCGCCCCTGCATGGCGACGGTGTTGATGAGCACACGGTCCCCGACTTTGGGTCGCCAAAGCGCCGTGTCATAGCCGATCGTTTTGAGAATGGATTCAAGCTCTGCCCACGTCTTGGCGCTCGTGATTGTCGGACATTCAACCTGCGCCGCCACTTCGGTCGCGGGTTCCAGGTAGTGCGGGCGATCCTGTCCGCACCTTGCACACCTTGCGCATATCCGCCACCCAAAGAAGCGCTGGGACGTTACCAACCGGTGCCGCTTACCGTTCGGGCAGGGGGTCTCGTTCTCGTTCTCCGTCATAGCTGACCTCTCTCGTTCTCCATGTGGTCGCGGGGTCACCCACCGCGACTGCATCCGGACCGCGACTTCATCGTAGATGGCGAGGACGCGCTCGTTCTCCAGGTCAGTCTCGCGGTTTTTCATGCTTCATGTCCTATGCGTGTTGTTAAGTGCGGACAAGTGCTGCGGGCCTGGGGATCCATAGGCGGGTTGCGAGCAGTGATCGTCACGCGGGTTGGCTGCGCCGTGCTCGGGATCGCCGTGTTCATAGTGTCCCTGAACGTTAAGAGCGACAGCATTACTGACGAGACTCCGCATCTTGAGCACTGCTTAGATGGGAGCACCCAAAAGTGTTCTTCATAGCGGCGCCCAGTATCATCTATACAAAGGATCGCGTTTCTCGGTTGTGCTTCTGTCATTACTACTCTCTCTCTCTCTCGTCCGCTGTTGTCCGCCGTGTTACCCACTAGTAAAGAATTCCTGGGGGAGGAGGAAGAGGAGGAGGAGGAGGAGGAGGAGCCTGGTAATCAAATCCGTCCTCTCTATATGCCACGCGCTTCGTGCAATTAGATCGTTGCCGCTCAACGATCGGTCACGCGTCGCCTCCCTTTTTGCAGATCCAAGCCACATGCTTGTCCCAGCAAGTATCACAAACACCTCCAGCTTCAGCGCACGAGATACACATCTCGTCTTCGTATTCCGTCGTCAAGGAACTAGGCCCTTCTTCTTAGCCCTGCGCAACGCCTCGCGGAGCGCCGGGTCGGTTCCCTGCTCGGCGGACTGCATTCCACTCAAATAGGCGCACGGATCATTATCGAACCTAGCGATCACCGTCGGAAGGCGGTTCGTCTTGCAGTAATACAGATCCTTCGAATCAAATTGACCAAGAAACATGCACTCCTCGCAATCGTGACCGAAGGCTGGCTTGTTCTCGCCCATCTGAACACTAATCCTGATCGTCTCTCCGTCCCACATATGACCTGGAGAACTAACCTTCGCGACAACGAGGTCGGCGACGTCGTTCAGTCTCGCCGGCTCGTAGCGCAGCACCTCGTAGCTGAAGTCTTCTCTCTCAGCCAGTGCTTCGAGCATGTTCTTTGCGTTTGGCGTTACAGTCACTCGGAAACCTCCTCGATCGAGATTACTAACTTCTCCGGGTCTTCGTCCATTGCGACACCCTCTCCGCCTCCGCCTAGTGCTGGGTCTTGATCCCCAGTAAGAGCTTCGCGTCGCGACGTACCGAACGGTCCCGGTGCTTCTTCACGAACGCCTTGCCGTGAGTGGCCCACTCGGCTTCGTGCGTCAGCCACGCAGCCTTTACCACGTCACGAGCCGTGTCCAACCTGACGCGAGCTTGGGTCACGACGTGGTCGTACCATGCTTTCGCCGTGAACACCTGCCCATGCGCGAGTTGCAGGTGTGCCTTCGCGGCTTCGAGCCGCTGCTCCAGATCCGCGACTGCCGCCACTGCGGCGGCGCACTTGTGCATCGCGTTCTCTCGTTGCTTCTCCGCTCGGTCTTGCGTCTCCCCCGAGTGCTTCTTCACCGTCTCTTGGTACTGGGCGAGCGCGGCGCGGAGGAGGGAGTCCGAGTCGAGCGCCGCTTGCCGCTTCGCCTTCGTCGCCGCCTTGGCGCGCTCTGTTTCCTCACGCTTGAGCGCACGCTGCTTCTCACGCTTGAGTGCCGCTTCGTGTGGAGCGTCATCCGTTTGACTCAGCCCGAGTTGGGCGGCTGCGTTCTCACTCACACGGAGTGAGAGGGTTTCAGTGTTCGGGTTCATGTCATCAACCTCTCTGCTAGATCGTCTAACGCATCGTCCCAAGTGATTGCGCCAGCGCGGATCGCCTTCTCCACCGTCCATGACGTTTCTACCATCCATGCCGCCTTGTGAAGCGCCGTCGCCGCTGCTGCTGCCGCTGCCCATGCCGCCTCCCACACAACCTTGGGCCCCCGCGTCAACAACGACGATATCGATATCGCTGCTGCCTCTGCATCCCCGCGGGCCGTCCGCGCCATCCGCTCGTGAGCCTCGCAAGGGCAATCCGCCCATGCCCGAGCGGCAGCAATTGCCTCGGCAGGGCGATGGTCGCTCACGTTTATCCAAGCGTGTGCTACTGCACACTCGGCCAGATCGCAGACCCAGCGCGTAGCCTTTACGGAGCCGAGTAGTGCGGCACCTTGCTCAACTTGATTTCGCTTATCCTCCGATATCTCCGCCGGCTCAACCACTTGAAGCGCAATCCGGTGACCTAACGCAGCAACATAAGCCACGCGCTCCACGCTAATCTCTCCGTGACGTAGCCTCCAGGTAAGCGCAACGGTTGGATCGTCGCGCTGAGCGCGTCGTAAGGCGACGTCACTCATTAGAGGGCTTGTCGAATGAAAAGAACAAAGTAACCGTCCGCACGCTTATGCCACCCAGAGAGCGAGACGCCCTTGCCAGTCAAGTCCTCGACCTCTACGAACTCAGAGGTGGGTCCAGGCGGCTTCGAGGTGATGAACTGGAGCACGCGGGTTCCGAGCCTCGGCGAAAGATACGCGATCAAATCCTTCGCCGACTCCGCGTCATCATCGAATTCGATGACGGACGAGGATTCGGGGTCCGGCGTTCCATCAAGGGAGACGAACCACGACGCTTCGGCGCGGGAACAACAGAGGATGGGTAATACGGCGGCGATGTTCATTGCTTGAATCCATTCTTTCCTGGTTTAGCGCGATCGTAACCGACGTCACGCGGGGCAATCGTGGCGTCATCCTTCTTCTTTGCAAACTCGCGCATCTGGATCGCCAATGTACGGAGCGTGACTGCCGCTTGATCCTGGTGCCCGCTAATCCATAGCTTGACCGCACGCTGTTCGGCCCATAGCGCAGCAGAGAGCATTTGCTCGCGCCAGTTCAGCGCGACAGCGTCGGGGAGGTGGTTCACCGACGCGGCGAGAGCGACGTCTCGCTCGACGCGGAGCCTATTGAATTGCTCCTCAAGCTCCTCCACCCACTTAAGGACCGGGCCGAGCGCGCCGGGTGATACCGTTGCGCTTCGCGCCACGAGTGCGACGCGCTCTCTCACCTGCTTGAGGAGCCTGATTGCATAGTGTTTCTGATCGTCCGCTTCGTCGACGTCATTGGTGTCGCCGTCTACCATGTACGTGTAGTTCGCCCGGAGTGGGCCTTGAAGTGGACGTGTCAGCCAGACGCGCAACATGCAACACGCAGGCGTGTTGCTCAACAACTCCACGCGGTCCACTACAGCGCTGACATCTGCGTCGTGGTAGCCGTCCTCGTAAACATGAATGGCGTATTCCCCGCCGGGGTTCCGTACCACGGGACCGTGACCTAATGCGACGGCTAGATTGAAGGGCCCGTCTTCCCGGGAGTATCGACCACCGGGCAGGCAGAGAAGCTCGCCCTCAACACGCTCATCCGTTTCGTATCTCTCAATCATCGTCACATCCTTCTGCCCGACTTGGGCGCGTGGTGGAATCAATACTCTTGGGGTAGAGGGGCGATTCAACCGATCACCCGCGACTTCCCGTCCCAACCAGGGCTCTCTCGTTCTACCTTCCTCAGCAGCGCCCTACCGACGATCTTCTTGAACTCGGTGCGAAGATCGTCGCCAGCCTCAACACCGAAGACGCTCTCAAGTTTATCGATCTGTTGGTAGACCGCTGCCGCCTCATCTGGTTGGCCGTCAGCTAGTGAGCGAGCCCACACTGGGTCAGTCACTTGGTCGCCACCTGCTCCGCTCTCTCCGCGAGCACACGGGAGCGGATTGCAGCGACCGCGTCGGCTCTGTCCACGAGGTCGTCTTCCCAGCGATGGTTCTCCGAGACGGCGCCGAACATGACGCCGAGGACCCCCACGGTCAGGGACCACCCGACGAAGGCCCAGAGGGCGGCAGAGGAGTCGCTCACTTGAGCGACTCCTGCTCTGCGCGCACAGCGAGCACACGAGACCTGATCGCCGCAATCGATTTGGGGCGATCCACCAAAGCATCCTCCCAGCTTCGCCGCTCGACTTCCACGCTAACTACGAAGCCCAGTAACATTGAGATCGCCGTTATGAAGATGGCGGCCCAGAACAAGTCGTTGTTGTTATTCATTGCTATGTCCTTCAGTGCTCTCGCACTGCTTAATGTCTTTGTTCGCGAACCAGTAGTCGAGGAGATACATCATGTTCTCCCCATTGTCACCGTCGCCACCGACCTTGATGTCGAACACGCCGTTGTAGAACTGCCAATCAAGGTCGGACAGCGCCCGAATGATCTCCTCTGAACGCGGATCGTGATCTACGCCCTGCTCCCAGCGTTCTCTCGGGGTTGGGTTCTCTATGCTACTCATCACGGTTCTCCTCTTGGCGCATGGGTCTCGCGCGATACACTCGCCCGCCATGCGAAGCGGAATCCGAGGTCGTCGAACCGGAAGCCCGACCCGAGCCTGAGGCGGTAGGCCGAGCGGCAGAAGGACGCGGCGAGGCACCAACTGCCGCCATGAAAGACGCGCTCGGACGCGCCGGCGGGATCACGCGCTTCGCCATGCTGGTCGGAAGCCCAGGGCGTTGTACCGGTTGCCCAGCACGCACCAGTAGCGCTCGGCCGAGCGGCAGACGGACGCAGGGTCGCGCCAACAGCCGCCTCGGTAGACGCGCAAGGACGCGCAAGGACGCGCTGACGTAGGGTCCGGGCTCTGCTCATCCCCCGCATCGCCATGCTGGTCGAAATCCGAGGTCGCTGTAAACAAGGCCCGGCCCGTTTGTGTCGCGGCTGGTCGAGCGACAGTCGGACGCGAGGTAGTGCCAACTGCCGCCGCGAGAGACGTAATCGGACGGGCTGATGTAGGGTCCGAGCGATTCTCACCCTCCGGTGGCTCGATAGGCTGGTCGGAAGCCCAGGTAGTTGTCCCGGTTGTCCGGCTCGAACCTGCGGCGGTAGGCAGGGCGGCAGTAGGATGCCTTGCAGCCCCAACCACCACCTCGGATGATGCGCCTGGACGCGCCAGCGTAGGGTCCGAGCGATTCTCATCCTCGCCATGCTGCGCGGAAGCCCAGGGCGAAGCCCCAGAGGCCCGGCACGTTCCCGAGGCGCTTGGCCGAGCGGCTGTGGGGAGCGGCCCTAAACCAACTGCCGCCCCGTCTGACGCGCTGAGACGAGGGTCCGGGCGTTGCTCACCCTCCGCCACGAATCCGTTGGTCGATGCGCCCGCATAGGTGTTTCGCCATGCGTCGCGGACCCATTCGAAGGTGTTCCCGCTCGTGTCGTGCAGTCCCCATGTGTTGGGCTTCTTCAGTCCGACCGCTTTATGACCACTCTCCCAGAGGCCGCCGTAATGGGCGATCTCGTTTAGATCTACCAGGGTGTCCCCGTTCGGGTACTGGGTGGTGCTGCCCGCGCGAGCGGCGTATTCCCAGCACGCCTCAGTAGGGAGTTGGAATCCAGTGCGTTCCCCGGCCTCATTCCAGAGTTGCGCCTGGTAGCGCACCTCGTCGTCGTCGCTGAACACCAGCACCCCAAGATCAACTACGCCGATCTCACCGTCCTCACGGCGTGGAAACGGCGCCAGTTTTCTGGACTCGTCTCCATACTCGACATCAGCCCAAGTGACCCAGGTCCCGTCGAGCATGAACCGAACGTCAGAGCTTCGAGCAAAATCGAGCCGGTTAGTCCGATCCACGACTTCTTGGCAGGTGTCCCACGACACCGTCTCTACGGGGTGATCGCCCCATGGCTTGCCATCGTCGTCTAGGCGATCCAACCCACTCTCGGTCGTCCCCCTCGTAGGGAAACGGCTCGGTGTCTCGCCGGTCACCCTGTGGTAATCGCGAGCCGTGCAGGCGTATTTCGCCATCAGGAATGGCTCTGAGAACGTTCTTCTGTGCTGTGGTTGTTCGTCAGGGCTTCCCTCACCTTCGGGGCTTCCCATGAGGAACTCCCCAGCAGGGATCATCACGAAGATGATCCCTGTGGTCCGGTGCCTGTATTCCGCCATGCCTTGGTCGTTCAGACCAAGTTCGGCAAATAGGGTCGAGGTCGTCAACCTTAGCGCGTAGGGCACCTCGTGCCCCGCTCGCTGATACGCTGCGACCAAATGCCTCACGACTTCGAGGTCACCTGGGCTCGCGTGGCATGCCCGTTCCAGCAAGCCGATTCGTTCGTCAGTCATTGGGTGTTCCTTGTTGGTTCTCTGGGCTACTCTTCATCTGCTCCTCTTGCTCATCGTCAGACGGCAAGAGGGTCTCCGGTAGAAGTTCGGGCCCCGCCACCTCCGCCATGTAGGCCGTCAATCGCTGGAAACCGGTGTCCTCCTTCTCGGCGGAAAAGCCACGGAACTTGCACCTGGCAGGGTAGGCACCACAGACGGCACCGTTCTCGTCGATCTCCAGAACGATGGTCCACCCGAAGAGATGCAGCATCCGGTTGGTCCACCAAAGAAGTCCCGTAGATCGAAACTCCGTCCACGTACGCCCGTCGATCATCGGTTTTCTCCTATCACGGCGCGGACAGCGTCAAGGGCGTCGGCGTATGCCTTGACACGTGCCCTGATCTCGTAGCGCATCGGGCTCCCTCCACGCGCGATCGGTGGCGGAGCGGGAAGGGCGTCGAGGATTGCGCTCACGCCGGCGAGCCCCTCACGCCAACCAGCGTAGAAGGCGTCAACCGGTGCAAGGTCGTGCGACTGCCGATCCTTCGAGCGCCACGCTACCCACTCAGGCCGCGTCTCTTGGGTCTCGTCTTCATCGTCGTCGCCCGGGGCGCATTCGTCTACGGGGCAGCGACCGTCAATGCAGTGAGGCCACAGGACGGGTGATCCGTCCGCGTGCTCGAAGCGCCGAGGGTTGTCCCGCACCTCCTCGGTTTGCAGCTTGATGCTGAAGTCTGGGATCTCGGCGCCTTGATCGGATGTCGGTCCAACAAGCGTCTGCCGATCAAGACGCTCGATCTCAGCGAGGATCAGGGCCCCCGCTTTGACGAGATCCCTCCTGCGATCCTTACCACACTTGTTCCACCTCGGGTCCCAGGGCCACGGGTCGTTGCCGTCGTGAGTAACCGGCTCCGGGGCTGCATAGCTAACAGCAGCCCAGGCTAGTTCCCCGGTCGTGTACGCATCGTCGTTCACGAACAGCCAGTTTTCTGCTCGCTGCTGCCGAAGCCGTTCGGCTAGGACATCTCTGCTCGCTGCTGTCCCGCCGTCCGTGACGTGTGCGTCGGGCTCGGGGCCTGCCACTGCTCGGATAACGTCTTGGATTACGGGGGGCGAAGCAGCAATGAGGCTCAACGGGTTGCGCATCACGAGCGAGTTGACCCAACCGCAACTCGGGCACGTCGCCTCTCGCGCGTGAAGGAGAACCGGGAACTCGAAGTAGCCGTGCTCGGCCTTCAGGTTCGCGCACGCGACGTTCACGCGCGCGTTGGACGGCTCGGGAACTTCTTCTTCTTCTTCTTCGGACTCTCCCCTAGCCTCCATGTGCTCCAGGGCTTCGCGGACGTGCTGCGTCGCTATGCTCACATTCTCCTCGCACTCCTCCGGGCCAGTGCTGTAGTGCATCGCCTTCCCCAGAGCAACCAGGGCCCCCGCAAGGCTGACACGTCGCCCCACGCCGCCTCCGTAGCTGTCTCGGGCCTGGAGGATCATCCTCGCCGCCCAGTCGGTGCTTGGTACGGACTCGTCCTCGTTTGTGGTCCCCCACACCACGTCTACTAAGTGGAACAGGAACGTCTCGTCCTGCTCCTGAGAATGTGATTCGATCTTGTTCTTGATCGCGTTGACTTCTTTTGATGGACCGAGAATCGGGTGGGTAGGGGTCTTCGCGAGGAGCTTGTCTCGCTGGTCCTTAGCTTCTTGCAACTCGATCTGCAAGCGCTCGATCTCGTCTTCCCCTTTCTGAGCCTGGTCGTGGAACTTCTCGTTCTGGTCGTGGACCGCGCGTAGCTCCTCTTGCATTTCCCCCACCCTCTCCTTGGTCGCAAAGGGCTGGGGTAGGTGTAGAAGATCCCGCGCAACGAACTCGCGCTCGTGAGGGCCGTGGTTGTGGCTTCTCTCTAGATAGACCCCGATCGTCTCGCCAGAGAAGGACCTGACCTGGCCGCGAATCCATCCGTGTGTGGGATATGTGGCCTTGACGTGGACCAGGTCACCTAGTCTGAACTCTTTGGCGACCTCTTGAGGTTTGTCGACCGGCTGATCTATCGTGACGGGGTGTCCCTTTACGGGATCGGCACTCTCGTCTTCGTTCTCAGGACGAGGGCCTACCATCGCGCGGATAGCGTCAAGAGGATCATCCCAACTTACAAGGCGCTTTGCTATCGGTCGCGCGTCGAATGCGTCGAGGATTTCTCTCACCCTAGCGAGCGACTCCCGCCAACCTGCGTAATAGGCGTCGGCCGGCGCGAGGTTATGCGCCCACCGGTCCTTCACCCGCCACGCTGCCCACTCAGGATGATCGACCTTCTTATCTTTGTTCGGGTTGTTCTTCATAATCTCTCCAATGTTTTGGGGAAGATCTGCGAGTTCGGTCCGGAGATCCGCGACACGTTGATTCGGGCAGTGAACTCGGCGACCAGGCGAGAATCTTCTCGGCTCAATGTGTCGTTCACAGAGACCACTTTCCGCCAAAGTCTCCGGTAGCAACGCAGAGGATCAGGGCAGCGCGTGCCCGGTGCGGCTCGGAGATCGAGGCGATCACGACCTCGGCCTCGTCGCTTGGCCACCAGCGGTAGACTGGATCGTGCAGGGCGTCGGCCACTGTCCACATTTCGCAGGCGACTCCGAGGTTTTCTGCGGCCATTCTCGCGGCGGACTTCCAAGGGCCAGCGGACTTCCAGCCGCACCACTCCAGCCCGAGGGATTGGACGTAATCCACCACGCGCGCGGCCTCGTCGACTAGGATCAACGCCAATAGGGCATCCAGAGAGTCCTTGTCGCTCACGCGCCGTCCAACTGAGCCGCCCTAAGCGCCGCGCCCCAGGTCTCGCGCAGGAGGACTCCAAGCGGGTGCTCGGGGGACCGAATCGCCTGCGCGCAGAGCGAGCAGGCGATTCCAGGCGCCCCGGGCCCGCCCATGCTAGAGATCACGCACCCGCAAAACGAGCACGCCAATGGCGTTGCTCCGCCAGCGTTGGCGCAGCGGAAATGCCGACCGACGTTGACCCGGCACGCCAAGCGCCGCATGCCACGCCCCGTGAGGCGCTGGATCTCGTTGGCGAGTTCGTTGTCGGTCATAGTGCCTCCCGCACGAAGAGAATGTCGTAACCATCCGACCAGCCCGGGAAGGGGAATTCGTAGACCTGTCGTTTGGTCATAATGCGAGACTCTTCGTGCATGACGCCCTCCTGTCATGGTCTTCTACCCCGCACACCCGGTGTGTGGCGTTAATCATTCAGCCTGTGGTCTTCTTCAACTGCTGGCGTAAGCCAGCACCTCCATCTCGTTTAGAGAGGGATGGAATGCAATCCATCCATCTGGATATTCGATGAAGACGGGTAGGTCGTCTTGGTAAAGGATCCTGGAGGGGCGTTCAGTCATGATGACGAAATCCTCATAGGGCCAGAACCATCCAGTAGATTCGGCTAGAAGAATGAGACCCTCTAGCTTCTTGGTCTCTTGGACCGTTTTGAAAATGGATAGCTGAGCTAGCCAATGGGCATCATGGTTTCCATAGCAAACCAGGCTTCCGACCTGATTTTTGACCCGACCCTCGACCTGATCCCAGACCTGACGCCAAACCTGATCGCTGACCTGACGCCAAACCTGATCGCTGACCCGACCCTCGACCTGATGCCAGACATCTTCCTCAACCTGATCCCAGACCTGATTCCAGACCTGATTCCAGACCTGATTCCAGACCTGATTCCTGACCTGTTTCAAAATCTGACGCCAGACCTGATCCCTGACCTGATTCCAGCCCTGCTCCTTGACCTGAGCCTTGACCTGATCCCAGACCTGATCCCAGACCTGAGCCTTGACCTGTTCCTTAACTTGATTCAGACCATGCGCAGCAATTGCACCCTCTAGCGGAGAACGCAATTTGACAATACAAGAAGGAGCGGAGAGACCTGCTGCTTCATAGGCGAGCTTGATCCCCTGTTCAGCTTTTTCCCAATCAGTTGGACCTGTAGCTAAGCCGATCTTCAACCAATGATCGCGATGCTGAGTCAACTCTGCTTCTGAAAAGAGTTCGGTAATTTTAGTCATTCAACCTTCTCGGAAAGCGCCTAAGTGTAGAGCACAAAGCGATCAAGCGCAAAGAGCGATCGGGCACCTCTCATCTTGAAATCGGTTACGCCTTCTTCTTACCCCTTTCATGCCGAGATCTCAGCCGTGTTCTACTCCCCCAGAGCAGTGTAGAGGCGCAGCATGTCGTCAAGTCACTATCGCATCTCTTCTTCCGACTTCTGGAAGACATAGGTCAATGCGTCGACCTGGGCCTCCAGTTGACCTCATAGAGGTGACGTGACAGAGAAGGTCACTACATCAGGATTGGCGGACCGCCGCTCTCCACCGACCTTGGCGGCTTCGTGCAGCGATGCTTCATGCAGTTTTGGATCTCGTGCCGCGGGCCCTCAATCTTACGACGCTCACGTAGGAGATCCTCGATGGATTGGTCGCGGCCCCTGAGCTTGCAATCAACTTCGAGCTTCGCCTCTAACCCACGCAACATTTCGCGAGCGTAGATCCTGTCCTCTTCACGTTCCCGCTTCTCCTGCACAAGTGCTTTTCGAAGACGACGAATCTCCTCCAGACGCTCGACAGCTAGCGACCGAGTCGTGACGAAAACTTTACGCTGCTCGTCACGTTGGTCGATGGCGTCCTTGAGGGCATTGAGCGCATCGAGGATCACCTCACACAAGTGTGTGACCGTCTTATTGGTCATGTGATCTTCCTTCTCGGTCATGCGTTTACGTCTCCTACCTCTTGCTGGATAGCCGCAAGATTGGCTTCAAAGTCATTAGAGGCAGAAACCCTGCTCCATGCTGCTTAGCAAGAGGCTTACGACCTGAGGGCGGCGAACTGTTGCTGCCGCCAGGGAGTGAATCCTTGGTGACATCGCTCATGCAACCAGCCGATCCGCAAGATCGATGTAAATCCCGTCCCAGGTGATCGCCCCTGAACGAACAGCCGCTTGTGCCACCCACCCTGCGCCCTTCGTCGCCCACACCGCCGCCCACGCAGCCGCGTCCGCTGCCCACACAGCCGTCAGTGCTGTCGCATATACCGCCGCCCATGACGTCACCGATAGAGAAGGCCACGACGTCGACGACAGATCCATCACCGACGCCCGTGCCATCACCACTGCGGCTCGATGATGCTCGCACGGGCAGCCCGCCCACCGCCGCGTGGCGGCAATGGCCTCGGCAGGGCGCTGGTCGTAATTGGTATCCCAAGCGTGCTTGATTGCCAATTCGGCGAGATCAGCCGCCCAACGAACGGCTTCGATGTGGCTGAGAGGTCGCGCAGCGTATGCTGATCGCTCGCGAGGATCCGCCGGCAACTCCGCTGGCTCGATCAAGGCCAATGCTACCGGGTTACTGAGCGCAGCCGCATAGGCGACGCGCTCTGGAGCGATCTGCCCGAGGCAGAGCCGACAAATCAATGTAGTTACAGAATCAGAGTGTTCAGCACGTCGCATGGACAAGTCACTCATGCGAGTAGCCTCTCCGCGAGGTCCGCGAATACTTCGGGGAAGGTGACAATACCTGCTTCAATGGCCCGACATACAGCCCTCGCGGCCCACTCCGCCGGCTCGACCACCGACAACGCCGTTTGGTTCCCTAGCGCCGCCGCGTATGCCACACGGTCCTGACTGATCCCATCGGTGCGGAGCCGCCAGGCTAGGGTAGCAATGGGATCGGCACACTGAGCTTGACGGATAATGATGTCACTCACGGACTTACCAAGTAGTCACCGCAGATATCGCACGACGCCTGATAGGCGTCCTCACGATCCGTGTGGGGCGCAAGTCCATCGTTGATGTTCCGGTTTCGGAAGCAATCCCGACAGCAGGACTTACGGTTCTGCTGCGCCCGGAGATCCGTGAATCGAGCCTCTAGCTCCGCGATCTGGATCCTCGCATCCAGCACCTCACGGACTATGCCCACCAGTTCGGGCGTGAAGAGGGCGCCTGGCCCAGCCCAGCGCCCCTCGGGTGCGTCGGAGAGGATCTTTTTCAGACGGGCGTCAGGAAGCTTGGTCATAATGCCTCCCGCACGAAGAGGACGAAGTATCCGTCCGCGCGCATGTGCGACCCAGAGAGTGAATTGCCTCGCAGGTCCTCGACATCAACGACGTCGGAGACGGGTCCGGGCGGCCTTGACATGACGACTTGAAGGACCCGAGTCCCGGGCCTTGGCGCGAGATACGCAACCAGCGCCCTTGCCGCCTCTACGTCAGTGTCAAACTCAATACAACATGATGGCTTGGGGTCCGGTGTCCCATCGAGAGACACGCTCCATGTTGACTCCGCTTCGGACAGCAGGAGGGGGGTGATGTTCATTTCTTGGTTCCGTTCTTGTTGATGTCGGTCGAACAGCGCGGAACGTGAATCGTGACCTGCCCAAAGAAGTCCGGTCGAATCGACTTGACGCGCATGGCCGCGTCTTTGGGGATCGTGAACTCTGCCAGATCGACTTCAAAGAGGTTCTTGCATGCACCCGAGCACTGCCACATCCCCGTGCCCTTCTGTTCCTCGGTTTGCGTCCATCCCTCCGCGCACACAAGCGCCTCGAACTCTGCAACCTGCGCTGAAATCCACTCGGGGTCGGTCGCCCAGCGCGATGGTCCCATGATCCTTTGCTGGCAGTCCCCAACGCAAAACGCGGTCATGACGTAGGCGCAGCCCTGCGCGTGTCCGCTCTTCTTGTTCTCGTTCATGTGCTCTTCTCGGTCATAGGCGATCGATGGCTAGCGGAAAGGAAATCGGTCATTGAATGTAGATCGTCCCCTCTGGCACGTAGGGATTATCTCGATCGTCTTGAAGCTCTGCGCCGCGAACTCCGGCAGGATAATCGCCGCCACCCACGAAAACCTCTCGGTCTCCATGCAGCCGGATCAACGCTTCAAGCTGTTGGATCAGCACACTGGCGGTAATTCCCCGAGCGATCATGAGTGACCCCTAGTCTTTCGTTCTACCTTCGTGATCGAACAGCAGGTGTGAAACGTTGC
>Ga0214472_10002000_pt1 | contig 22145 bp, 20 predicted proteins | sample RVTome_6_FD_207662 | JGI IMG/M metagenome (GOLD analysis project Ga0214472, IMG submission 207662) | Soil microbial communities from uranium-contaminated site in the Upper Colorado River Basin, Wyoming, United States - RVT140D175 | ecosystem: Environmental > Terrestrial > Soil > Contaminated >...
AAGAACTTCGCGCTGCTCGGCATGGCGGCGGTCGCTCTGGCTTTCCTGGCCGTGGTTCTCGGCCTGCCGCTGGCCGCATATTGGTGTCTTCGCGCCGGCTGGATCGCGAAAGGCCGCTTGCGGCCGTCGACCTTTTCCGGGCTGGGCGAACGGGTGGCGTCCAGTGTCTGGCCGCAGGCGCGTTGGCTGGCGGCCGCCGGCCTGGTCGTGGCGGTGCTGCTGTCGGTTCTGCATTTCTTTGTCAAGGCGGAGTACCGACTGACGGACTATCTGCCGCATGGCAGCGAGACGCGGCGCGCCGAGCAGATGGCCAACGAGATCATCGGCGGCCGCGCGCTGCTGTTCCTGTCGGTTCCGGCCGCGGAACCGGGGACGCCGTTTGCGCAGCCGAACCTGGCCCGGCTGGAGGAGGTCGAAGCCGCGATCCTGCCGGTGATCGACGCTGCGCGGATCATCTCGCCGCTCGGATTCGCGCGGAAGGTCACGACGCGCGAGGCGATATCCGAACTGGACCGGCAGTTCCGGGAATCGTCCGCGCAGGACCGCGCCAGCTATCTTTCCGACGACGGCAATCGTCTGCTGGTCTCCTTGCGCATTCCCTCGGACCAATCGATCCACGAGACGAACCAGGTTGTTGATCGATTGACGGAGCAGCTTTCCTCGCTTTCGTACGGCCGCGACATTCATGTCACCGGATTCGACGTTCTGATGGGCGCCGAGTTCACCAATCTCATCTCGCAGCTTCGCAACAGCCTGCTGATAGCGATCTTTCTCGGCATCGCGATCATCGGCGTCGCGACGCGCTCGCCGGTGCTGGCGCTGGCCTGCGCGACGCCGAACCTGCTGCCGGTATTTGCGGTTGAGACCATCGTCTGGCTGCGCGGTGGCGGCATCAACATGTCGGAGGTGGTCGCGCTGACAATCGCGTTCGGAATTGCCGTCGACAATGCGGTTCACGTGATCAATGTGCGCGAGGATGCGATCCGGCGGGGCGGCGCGCCGGAGGACGCATTGCGCGAGGCTCTGCGCGAAGCGGGGCCAGCGCTGATGGCGAGCACGACGATCATCTGTGTTTCGACGCTGGTCACGCAAATATCGATCTTGCCGATGGTGCCGATCGTCGGCGGGCTGATGATCGCGACGCTGCTGGTTGCGCTTGTCTCCAACCTATTCATCTTGCCCGCCAATCTGCTTACAATTGCGAGCTTCCACTGGCGGAAATGAGGAGCTTGTTCGTGCGGATCGTTTGCCTGACCCTGATGGCGCTGGTTTGCACTCTTGCGGTGCTTGTCGCGCCTGTGCCGTCGCAAGCGGACGCAGGCGAGGAATTGCTGCGAAAGTTGAACGGCGAATGGCGCGGCCGCGGCACGGCGATCATGCCGGGCCGCCAGAAAGCCGAACGGGTGACCTGCAGCATCGAGAACCGCTGGGATGCCGAAGCCAGCACGCTCGAAGTTTCCGGACAATGCGCATCGAGCCAGGGCAAGAGCCCGGTATCCGGCCGTTTGGAGCTGAAAGGCGGTGTCGTGAGCGGTTCGTTCCTCGGCGATTTCGAAGGCTCGACGCCGACGCGATCGGGCGGCGCGGTCACCTCGCGCGAACTGGTCGTCGTGACCAGTTTCGTCAACAACGCGACAGGCGCGCTGAGCCAGACGCGTCAAGTGATCCGTCCGTCGGCAAGGGGATTTTCGGCGGAGTTCTTCCTGTATGACAACCGCAGCCGCTCCTACGAAAAATCCGGCGATATGGAATTTTCCGGTTCCTGATCGATGCCCGATTTCGTCGATCCTGACCGCGAGCGCTTTGGTCAATTCAAGGAACTGGCGCGCGAGGGCGCCATCCACATGCTCAATCTTGTCCGGTTGAGGGCGGTCGCCACCTATCCGGACGGCGCCATGGTCACGGGCGCGGAGGCTTATGGCGCCTATTCACGGGAAAGCGCGCCGGTTTTCGAACGGCTCGGCGGCAGGATTGTCTGGTCGGGCGGTTTCGAATTCATGCTGATCGGCCCGGTCGAGGAACGCTGGGACCTCTGCTTCGTCGCCGAATATCCGTCAGCTGACGCCCTCATCGAAATGCTGCGCGACCCGGTCTATCGCGAAGCGGTCAAGCACCGGCAAGCGGCGGTCGAGACCTCGCGCCTGATCCGGTTGCGGCCGAAATCCGCGCAGGGCGGGTTCGGCTAAACCACTCGCAACCATTCGGCGGGATCTGCGCGGCTGCTTTGGAGCCGATTGACCGGCGCGGCCGGATCGCGATGGCCGATCGCGACGCCGCAAAACAGCAACAGTTCTGCGGGCATCGTACAAAAATCGGCGACGGTTCTCGGATATTGCGACCAGCACTCCTGCGGGCAGGTGTCGATACCGGCTTCCTGGGCCAGAAGCATGAAGGTCTGCAGGAACATTCCAAGGTCCGACCATTGCGCTGCCCCCATGCGCCGGTCGACGAAACAGAAGATCGCCGCCGGCGCGCCGAAGAAGCGGAAATTGTTGGCGAACCATCGCAGGCGGGCGGCGCGGTCGGCGCGCTCAATGCCGAGCAGGCCGTACATCTCTTCGGCGACAGCGAGCCGCCGGGTCCGGTACGGTTCGAACAGGTTGGACGGGTAGACCGGATATTCCGGCGGCTCACCGCCCGGATGAGGCTCGCCCGCCAGCCGCCGCTCCATCAGCACCTTGAATTCGGCCATTCGCGTTTCATTTAGGATCGCGACCTGCCAGGGCTGCAGATTGCCGCCGGACGGCGCCCGCGCGGCCGCGATCAGCAGGCGACGGATGGTCTCGGTAGGAACCGGCGTATCGATGAAGGCGCGAACCGACATTCGGCGCCCGACGGCTTCACTGACTTTCATCAGGCGTCCCCGGTTTTTCCGTCCCTAGAACAGCCGGGCCCAAAAAAAAGCCCCGGAGAATCCGGGGCTTTCCAATTCCGGTTGGTTTGGCGTCAGCCGCAGTATTTTACCGTGCGCCAGGCAATCGGGCGGCCATAATAGTCCCACTTGTAGGGGACCTTGATATAGCGGCAATAGTTGCCGTAATAGCCGTAATAGCCGTTGCCGCCGGAATAATAGCCGTAGCCGTAGCCGGCATTCGCCGACGTCGCGCCAAACAGGGCGGTCGCAGAAAAGGCTGCTGCCGCGATGGCGGAAAGGGCGGTTTTGCGAAGCATGATCAATCTCCCGAATTTGCTTCCGATTCTCTCGGAGAACCCGCCTCCGATGTAACCAAACGTAACCAATGGTTACCGAATGCAACGTGCAATATAGCACATTTCGATGCGCGAACTCGATTTTTTCACGGAAGGCGGAAAATTCGCCAAGACAGCTTTTCTTTTGCAAGCAAAACGCCAGATGAATTGCTGCCGGGACATTCGTCCCGGATTCCCTGCTGGAGGACTGTATGGCCGATCAAGCCACCATCAATATGTATATCGCATCCGTGCCGATGTTTTCGGGGACGCTGAAGAATCTTGCGGCCTTTGCCGCAAGGGGGGAGGCAAATGCCAAGGATCGGGGAATCGACCCGCAGGTATTTCTCGGCGGCCGGCTTGCCCCGGACATGCATCCCTTTGCCCGCCAGATCCAGATCGCAACCGACAACGCCAAGGGCGCGGCCTGCCGTCTTGCCGGTCGCGAAATTCCGTCCTGGGCGGACGAGGAAAAGACATTCGAGGAACTGCAGGCCCGAATCGGAAAGACGCGCGATCTGTTGAAGACGTTCAAACCGGAAGAATTCGCCGGCGCGGAATCTCGGCCGATCATTCTCAAGCTGCGCGCCGGCGAAATCAAATTCGACGGGATCGGGTATCTGAGCCGTTTCGCGCTGCCGAACTTCTATTTCCACGTCACCACGGCCTACGGCATCCTGCGCCATCTCGGGGTTCCGCTCGGCAAGCCGGATTTTCTGGGGAATCGATAGAGGTTCAAATCCGCTTCCGCTACGCGGGCGAAAATGCTGAACTGATCCTGACAACAAAGCGTCGAAGCGCGGAGAATAACCCCGTTGGGAAGACGTTGTTCACCTTCCTGCTGATTGCGCTCGTGGCTTACGCGGCGCTGGTCGCGTTCATGTATGTTTCGCAGCGCGCGCTCCTCTATCCCGGCCAGGCTTTCGCGCCGCCGTCCGGTCCTGAGTGGGGCGAGGCCGTCGCCATTGCGACGCCGGACGGGGAGACTCTGCACGGCCTCCACGCCAGGGCCGATCCCGGCCGGCCGTCGGTGCTCTTTTTCCTCGGCAATGCCGACCGCGTCGGCAATTATGGCTTTCTCGCGCGGGCGTTCGCCGCGCGCGGCATCGGCCTGCTGGCGATTTCATATCGCGGCTATCCGGGATCGACGGGCACGCCGAGCGAGACGGGGCTCCTGACCGATGGCTTGGCGGCCTTCGATTGGCTCGCCGCGCAAGGCGACGGCGGCATCGTTCTCCTCGGCCAGTCGCTGGGCAGCGGCGTTGCGGTCAACACGGCGGTTGAGCGCCCGGCGACGGCCGTGGTCCTGATCTCGGCTTACCTCTCGGTGCAGTCGCTGGCGCAGGCCCACTATCCCTTCCTGCCGGTCGCGCTGCTGATCAAGGATCCGTTTCGCTCCGATCTCAGGATCACGCGTGTTCGCCAGCCGAAACTCTTCATCCATGGCCGGCGCGACGACGTCATCCCGCAGTCCTCGGGCGAAGCCCTCTTCCGCCTTGCGCCAGAGCCCAAGCGGATGCTCGTCCATGAGGCCGGCCACAACGACATCTGGAACGACGCCGTTACTGCGGCCATTGTCGACTTCGTGGCGGGCCACAAATGAAAAGCCCGGCGCGATGGCGCCGAGGTTTCGTTTTCTTGCGTAGCGGTCCTTGCCGCTCAGACCGAATAGTACATGTCGAACTCGACCGGATGCGGCGTCATTTCGAAGCGCGCGACCTCGGTCATCTTGAGTTCGATGTAGGAATCGATCTGGTCCTTGTCGAAGACGCCGCCCTCGAGCAGGAACTTGTGGTCGGCGGCAAGCGAATTGAGCGCCTCGCGCAGCGAACCGCAGACGGTCGGAATTTTCTTCAGTTCCTTCGGCGGGAGGTCGTACAGGTCCTTGTCCATCGCGTTGCCCGGATGGATCTTGTTCTTGATGCCGTCGAGACCGGCCATCAGCATCGCGGCGAAGCCGAGATAGGGATTGGCGGCCGGATCGGGGAAGCGGACCTCGACGCGCTTCGACTTCGGCGAGGCGCCGTAGGGGATACGGCAGGATGCCGAGCGGTTGCGCGCCGAATAGGCGAGCAGGACCGGGGCTTCGTAGCCCGGCACCAGGCGCTTGTAGGAATTGGTGGTCGGGTTGGTGAAGGCGTTGATCGCCTTGGCGTGCTTGATGACGCCGCCGATGTAATACAGGCAAGTTTCCGAAAGCCCGGCATAGCCGTTGCCGGCGAATACCGGCTTGTCGTCCTTCCAGATCGACTGGTGGACGTGCATGCCCGAGCCGTTGTCGCCGAACACCGGCTTCGGCATGAAACAGGCGGTCTTGCCATAGGCGTTGGCGACCTGATGGACGGCGTATTTGTAGATTTGCAGCTTGTCGGCGTTGCGCACCAGCGTGTCGAACTTGATGCCGAGTTCGTGCTGGGCGGCGGCGACTTCGTGGTGGTGCTTTTCGACGGTGACACCCATCTGCGCCATCACCGTCAGCATTTCGCTGCGGTAATCCTGGCCGCCGTCGACCGGCGGAACCGGGAAATAGCCGCCCTTGGTGCGCGGGCGGTGGCCCATATTGCCGCCGTCGTACATGGTCGGGTTGTTGGTCGGCAGTTCGCTGCTGTCGATGATGAAGCTGGTGTTGTAGGGATCGGCCGCGAAACGCACATCATCGAACACGAAGAACTCGGCTTCCGGGCCGACGAAGACCTTGTCGCCGACGCCCGAGGCTTTCAGATAGGCTTCAGCCTTCTTTGCGGTCGAACGCGGATCGCGGTTATAGGGTTCGCCCGAAATCGGATCGAGAATGTCGCAGAAGATCGCGATCGTCGACTGGGCGAAGAACGGATCGACATGCGCGGTCTGCGGATCGAGCATCAGCGTCATGTCGGATTCGTTGATCGCCTTCCAGCCGGCGATCGAGGAACCGTCGAACATCACGCCCTCGGCGAACATGTCCTCGTCGACCAGGGTGCAATCCATGGTGACGTGCTGCATCTTGCCGCGCGGGTCGGTAAAGCGCAGGTCAAGGAACTTGATGTCCTCGTCCTTGATTTTCTTCAAAACATCTTTTGCGGTCGTCATGATTTCCCTTTCCTCAGTCCTGACCTGCAGTTTTCCGACCTGCCGAACGGCGATCGCCGGCGGCTGCCGACGATCGCCGGGCGAACGGAATTTCGCTAAACGGCGTCTGCGCCCGTTTCCCCTGTGCGTATGCGGATGACTTCCTCGACGGTGGACACGAATATCTTGCCGTCGCCGATCCTTCCGGTCTGCGCCGCCGAACGGATGGCCTCAACCGCGGCTGCCACGTTTTCGTCCGGCAGGACGATTTCCACTTTCACCTTGGGCAGGAAATCCACGACATATTCGGCGCCGCGGTAGAGCTCGGTGTGGCCTTTCTGGCGGCCAAACCCTTTCGCCTCGGTAACCGTAATTCCCTGCAGGCCGACTTCCTGCAACGCTTCCTTGACCTCATCTAGCTTGAACGGCTTGATGATCGCCTCGATTTTCTTCATCGCGTACTCGCTGATTGGCGGGATGAAATCTTCCTGCAGCCGGGGCTAAATCGCGAACCGGCTTGCTGTTCGAAAAGCATTAACCGTGCCAAAGTCGGCGGGTACTGCAAGGCCATGAAATCCGAACGTTTTTCCGCGTTTCGGGCCAGAAAAACGGCGCGCGCGACACGACGGCACGGGGATCGAAGGACAATAAGCAGGCAGAGTGCCCATGAAATAGGCAGGCGCGTTTTTGCTGTGTCTATGCAGCGATAAAATGCGTATCCGAGCGGGCGGGGGCCGAATTGCGCGCGGGTTTGCGGCTGAAATCAGCTGCGCAGAAATGCCGGTATGAAATCGTCGCCGCCGAAGGGATGCGCGTCGTCGAATGGCGCGTCCTTTGCGCTCGTGTGGCGCGGCGTGCCGCGTTCCGGTTTCACCGCTGGTTTGCCCTTGCCGGCAGCTTCGGCGCGCGGCTTCTTGTGTTCGACCGGCGCTTTCTCCTTGCCGGAACGCTTCGCCGATGCGGCAGGCTTTTCGCGCCGATGCTCGGGCTTTGCCGTTCCCGCACGGCCACGGCCGCGCGCTGCGCGCTCGGACCATTCGACCGGCTCGCCCTGCCACTCGATCGGAATTCCTGTCAGCTTCTCGATCGCCTCGAACCCCTTGCGGTCGGCAGGCGTGACGAGCATGAACGCGATTCCGGACTTGCCGGCCCTGCCGGTGCGGCCGATCCGGTGGACATAATCCTCCGGACTGACCGGCACGTCATAATTGAAGATGTGGCTGACGTCGGGAATGTCGAGGCCGCGAGCGGCAACGTCGGAAGCAACCATCAACGCGATGCGTCCTTCCTTGAAGTTTGCCAGCATGGCCGTACGGCTGCGCTGGTCCATGTCGCCATGCAGCGCGCCGGCCGAAAATCCGTGGCGGTCGAGCGAACGAAACAGGGTCGCCACCTCGGTCTTGCGGTTGCAGAAGATGATCGCGTTCTTGAAATTGTCGCTGCCGTTGATCAGGTCGCGCAGGACGGCGCGTTTCTCGTGCGGCTCATGCGACGCAGCAACCGCGCGCTGAAGTATCGTGGCGGAAGCGGTCGCCGGCTTGGCGACTTCCACCGAAATCGGGTTTTGCAGGAATTGGCCGGCGAGGCGCTCGATCTCCGGCGGCATCGTTGCTGAAAAGAACAGCGTCTGGCGCGTAAACGGCACCAGCTTCACGATGCGTTCGATATCGGGGATAAAGCCCATGTCGAGCATGCGGTCGGCTTCGTCGATGACCAGGATTTCGACCCCGCTCATCAGGATTTTTCCGCGCTCGAAATGATCGAGCAGGCGGCCGGGCGTGGCGATCAATACGTCGACGCCGCGGTCGAGCTTGCGCAACTGGTCGTCGAAGGAAACGCCGCCGATCAGCAGCGCCACCGTCATCTTGTGATTGCGGCCGTACTTGTTGAAGTTTTCCTCGACCTGCGCCGCCAATTCGCGCGTCGGCTCCAGGATCAAGGTGCGCGGCATGCGCGCGCGGGCGCGGCCTTTCTCGAGCCGCGACAGCATCGGCAACACGAACGAAGCGGTCTTGCCCGTTCCGGTCTGCGCAATGCCGAGCACGTCACGCCCGGCCAGGACATGCGGAATGGCCTGCTCCTGGATCGGCGTGGGGATCGTGTAACCGGAGGCTGCTACTGCGGATAGTACTTTCGGGCTAAGGCCCAAACCATCAAAACTCATTCGGGAGATGTCTCTTTGTTCCGGTGCGAAAGCGGGCGTCTGTTGCGCGATGAGCCGGAATTCCGTCGTTGCTCCGGCGCCACCAGGCAGACGCGATTTGCGCCGGCAACACCGTGGCGATAGGCGAAAGCACCCCGAAAGTCAACGACACCGGGTCGATGCGACGTGCCGCCGCGTCGTCAACCTTAACACAGCCTGTGCCCCTGCGCCTATCCGCTCGTCACCTCCTTCAATTTGGCGATGCCAAGAATTTCGAGCGCTGCCTTTTCGTAGAAAGTCTCCGAGGCGCCCCTGCGCATCTTGCGCAGGAAATACTTTTCGAAAGCGACCTTGGCCCCGTGCACCCACTTGCCGGACGACGACCAATTGACGTTGCGCGGCGGGATTTGCGGCTGTGCCACGAACGCGACGCCGGTATCGCCGAAATCGGCAAGGCAGATCGCATTCCAGGTACCCTGATGGGTCGGCTCCTTTCCGTTCAGCAATTGCCCGATATTGCCGGCGGTTGCGGTAACCATCGATTCGATCATGAAACCGGTCTTCGGCACACCGCACGGCACCGGCGTCGGCCCGGTCGGCGGAATGGCGACACAGACGCCGACGGCGAAGATATTGCGATATTTCGGGTTGCGCTGATGGCTGTCGATGATGGCGAAGCCGCGCGGATTCGACAGCCCTTCGATTCCGGAGACCGCTGGAACGCCGCGGAACGCCGGCAGCATCATCGAAAAACCGAAGGCCAGTTCCTTCGTTGCCCTGACCGAGCCGTCGTCTGCGATCTCCTCGACCGTCATCTTGCCGGGTTCGACCTTCCTGACGCGCGTCGAGGTCAGCCACTTGATGTGATGCTCGCGCATCTCGCTTTCGAGCAAGCCCTTTGTGTCGCCGACACCATCGAGGCCGAGATGGCCGATATAGGGTTCGGCGGTCACGAAAGTCATCGGCACCTTGTCGCGGATTTTGCGCCGCCGCAGCTCGGTGTCGAGCATGAAGATGAATTCATAGGCGGGGCCGAAACAGGATGCGCCCTGGACGGCGCCGACAACGATCGGCCCGGGATTTTTGCAGAACGCCTCGAAGGACTCGTTGGCTTTTTCGGCATGATCGACGTGGCATATCGACTGGGTAAAGCCGCCATCGGGTCCAAGCCCTTCGATTTCGTCGAAGGCGAGTTCGGGGCCTGTGGCGATGACGAGATAGTCGTAGGAAACCGACGTGCCGTCGGAAAGCTCGATGCGGTTTTCGTCCGGGCGCAATTTCGTCGCCGCAACCGGCTTGAACTCGATGCCTTTGTTCGCAAACGGTTTCGAAAGGTCGATCGAAATGTCGTCGCGCTTGCGCCAGCCGACCGCGATCCACGGATTGGACGGAACGAAATGGTAGAGCGGGTCCTTGGTCACCACCGTCAGGCGGTCGTCCTTGCCGAGTTTTTCCTTCAGCTCATAGGCCATGATGGCCCCGCCCAGCCCCGCGCCGAGCACCACGATATTTGCCATGATTTCCTCCGCTGCCGTCTCCCGCCGGCGGGAAAGAGATAGCAAAAGAAGTGTGATCGGCTTTGACAGGGATCAAACGAGGCTGAAGAAGAGGAATAATGCCGCGGCATTATTCGACGCTCACACATCCAGCGCTTCGTCGCTGGCGAACTCGGCGTTCTCCTGGATGAACTTGAACCGCGCCTCGGGCTTGTTGCCCATCAGCCGCTCGACCGCGTCGCGGGTGCTGGCCTCGGCGCTTTCCGCGACTTCGACGCGCAATAGCGTGCGTTTTTTCGGGTCCATGGTGGTTTCCTTCAACTGGCCCGGCATCATCTCGCCGAGACCCTTGAAGCGGCCGATCTCGACCTTGCCGCGGCCGGTGAATTCGCTCTTGAGCAACTCGTCCTTGTGCGCCTCGGTGCGCGCATACATCGTCTTGCCGCCCTGGCTGAGGCGGAACAGCGGCGGCACGGCAAGAAACAGATGGCCGTTGTGGATCAGTTCGCGCATCTCCTTGTGGAAGAAGGTGATGAGCAGGGAGGCGATGTGGGCGCCGTCGACATCGGCGTCGGTCATGATGATGACGCGGTCGTAGCGCAGGTCGTCGTCGCGGTATTTCGATCCGGTGCCGCAGCCGAGGGCCTGGACGAGATCGGCGATCTGCTGGTTGGCGGCGAGCTTGTCGCGGCCGGCCGAGGCAACGTTCAGGATCTTGCCGCGCAACGGCAGTACCGCCTGGTTCTCTCGATTGCGCGCCTGCTTCGCCGACCCGCCTGCCGAATCGCCCTCGACGATGAACAGTTCGGTATCGCCGGCGGCGTTGGACGAACAGTCGGCGAGCTTGCCGGGCAGGCGCGATTTGCGCGTCAGCGACTTGCGGCCGATTTCCCTTTCGCGCTTGCGCGCCAGCCGCTCCTCGGCGCGGTCGACGACCCATTCGAGCAATCGGCCGGCCTGCTGCGGCGAAGCGGCAAGCCAATGGTCGAAGGGATCGCGGATGGCGGTCTCGACGATGCGCATCGCCTCGACGGTGGCGAGCTTGTCCTTGGTCTGGCCGACGAATTCCGGTTCACGCACGAATACGGAGAGCATGGCGGCAGCCGAGGTCATCACGTCGTCGGTGGTGATCACCGCCGCCTTCTTGTTGCCGATGATCTCGCCATAGGCCTTCAGGCCACGCGCCAACGCGACGCGCAGGCCCATTTCATGCGTGCCGCCATCCTGCGTCGGCACGGTGTTGCAATAGGAATTCACGAAGCCGTCGTCGGCATGCCAGGCGACCGCCCATTCGACCGCGCCGTGGCCCGAGGTCTTGCTGGTGCGGCCGGCAAACGGCTCCGACGTGACCTGGTGGGCCTTGCCGATCACTGCTTCGAGGTAATCCTTCAACCCGCCCGGAAAGCGGAACGTCGCCTCGGCCGGCGTCTCGTTCTTTTCCTTCAACAGCGAAGGCGTGCATTTCCAGCGGATTTCGACGCCGGCAAACAGATAGGCCTTCGAGCGCGCCATGCGGAACAGGCGCGCCGGATCGAAGGCGCAGCCCTTGCCGAAAATCGCCGGATCGGGCTGGAACCGCGTTTTCGTGCCGCGCCGATTGTGGACCTCGCCGATCTCCTTGAGCTTGCCGAGCGGGATGCCCTGGCGGAATTCCTGGAAATAGAGCTTGCGGTTGCGCGCCACCTCGACCTCGAGATGGATCGACAGCGCGTTGACCACCGATACGCCGACGCCGTGCAGGCCGCCGGAAGTCTCATAGGCCTTGGAATCGAATTTGCCGCCCGCGTGCAGCGTCGTCATGACGACTTCGAGGGACGACTTGCCCTTGCGCTTGGGATGCTCCTCGACCGGGATGCCGCGGCCGTTGTCGGTGACACAGAGATAGCCGTCCTTGTCGAGTTCGACCTCGATGAAACTTGCGTGTCCGGCGACCGCCTCGTCCATCGAATTGTCGATGACCTCGGCAAACAGGTGATGCATCGCCTTTTCGTCGGTGCCGCCGATATACATGCCCGGGCGCCGGCGGACCGGCTCAAGGCCCTCGAGGATTTCGATATCCGCCGCGCCGTATTCCTCGCCCGAGCGCGCGCTTGCACGGCCGTCGCGCTGCTTTGCCCGCGCGTCGGAAAACAGGTCCTTGGAATTTTCCATCTTTGGCTGCATCTGGAGGAACGAATCAGGACTGGAAAGCTAACGCCTCACCGGGGCTATCGCCAGCGCCGCGTGCCGGGATATAGGGGCGTCAGCGGGGAACCGGCCATGCAATGCAATATCTGCGGCGCCAGGCAATTCGAGGACTGGCGCGGCAAAAAGGCGGAATTGTGCTGCGGTTGCGGGGCGAAGGCCCGCCACCGCGTCGCCCTTGACGTCTACGAGCGCCTGCTGTTTCCCGCCGTGGCAAAAGGCGGAAACGTGCTGCATCTTGCGCCGGAACAATGCCTGTTCGGCCGGCTGAAGCAGGAATTCGGCGAAGGCTACCGGCCGGCCGATGCCGCGCCGGAACGCTATCCGCACGCAAATCCGATGCGCCTCGTCCTGCCGGAAGGGCTCGGCCAGTTCGGCGATGGAGCTTTCGCCGCGATCCTGCACAATCACGTTCTCGAACACATTCCGGGACATTGGGCCGACCATGTCGATGCCTTGCTGCGCGTGCTTGCGCCTCGCGGGCGGATGGTTTTTTCGGTGCCGGGGCCGTATCTCGACCGCGACACGATCGAAGGCGGCGAGCACCTGAAAAGCGACAAGGAAAGGCTGGAGCGGTTTCTGCAGGAAGATCACTTCAGGCTGTTCGGCCGCGATTTCGTCGCTCGGCTGAAAAGCTGGCCCGAAACGCGCTTCATCGATGATGGAACCACCGATGCCCGGCGCGCCGAGATCGCAGTGCGTCCGGGCAAGGCGCCCTTCTTCATTCTCGAAAAACGATCCGGAGGCTAGTGAGATGGCCAGACCCTATCACTTGCGAAAGCTGGTCGAGGAACTTCCGGCGACGGTTCCCTTTGTCGGGCCCGAGGCCCAGGAGCGCAATCGGGGCGCGCCGTTCCTTGCCCGGATCGGCGCCAACGAGTGCCTGTTCGGCGTCTCGCCGAAAGCGGTGGCGGCAATGGCGGAAGCGGGAAAGGAAATCTGGAAATACGGCGATCCGGAAGGCCACGATCTGCGCCATGCGCTGGCGGCCTATCACGGCATCGCGCCCGCCAATATCGTGCTCGCCAACGGCATCGACGGTCTGCTCGGCATCACCGCGCGGATGTTCGTCGAACCGGGCGTCCATGTCGTGACTTCGGACGGCGCCTATCCGACGTTCAACTTCCACATCGCCGGCTGCGGCGGCACGCTGCACAAGGTGCGCTATCGCGACGACCGCGAGGACCTCGACGGTCTGGCGGCGAAAGCAAACGAAACCGGCGCCCGGCTGGTCTATCTTTCCAATCCCGACAATCCGATGGGCACCTGGTGGAAGGCGTCGGACATGGCGGCGTTCCTCGATGCGCTGCCCGAAGCCTGCCTGCTGCTGCTCGATGAAGCCTATTGCGACTACGCGCCGGCGGAGGCGATCCCGGCGATCGACATTTCCGACCCGCGTCTGCTGCGGTTTCGCACGTTTTCCAAGGCTTATGGCATGGCTGGCGCGCGCGTCGGTTACTGCATCGGCGAGGCGGGCCTGATCGCCGCATTCGAAAAGATTCGCGACCACTACTGCATGAACCGGACCGCGGAAATCGGTGCGATTGCCGCACTGGCCGACCGCGAATGGCTGGCAAACGTGATCGCGCAGACCGAAGCGGCAAAGACCCGGATCGCGGAAATCGCGCGCAGCCACAATCTCGGCGCAATTGCCTCGGCGACCAATTTCGTGACGATCGATTGCGGGCGCGACAGCGCATATGCGCGCAAGGTCATGGAAGGCGTGCTGGAACGGGGCGTATTCATCCGGATGCCGGGCGCCGAACCGCTGTCGCGCTGCATCCGCGTCACGGCAGGATTTCCGGGCGATCTCGACCGGTTTGAACAGGCGCTGGCCGAAACGCTGCAAGCATTGTCGTGAAGGCAAAAAAAGAGCAGGGCGAAAAGCCCTGCTGCTTTTTTGTCCCCAAATGCGGGATGTTAGGTCAGGCGATCACTAGCGATAGCCCAGCCAGTGCAGCACCGATCATGGCGAGAGAAACCAGAACGATACTGGCGGCGGAATGATCTTCCACGCGTTCGCTGCCCCGCAGATGGTCGTGCGGGAACGTCATTTTCATGTCCTTTCGAATGCCTTTATGCATGTCGTTACGTAAGTAGTAACGATAGAGTTTCAAGCTGTGACGCCGGTCACATTGCTGTGTGGCCGGCGTTCACGGAATCTCGAACAAAGGCTTGATTTGACTGCCGGTTTTAGGCCGCCTCAGCGGACCACGCAGAAGTGGCGCCTGCCGTCATAACCCTTGTAGGTTCCTGTCTGGCCGTCGAAGGTGCGGAACGTCGCCCGGCAGTAATCGAACCATTCCGGGCTCCAGGGCTCGGCGCCATAGCCGGCATGCTGTCCGCCGACCGTTTCGTCATAGGTAATGACCTTGGGCGGATGCTTCTTGTAGGCTGGCGGCTGATGGCCGGCCGGCGGGCCCCAACCCTGGCCAAGATACTTGTCGCCGCCATATTGGTATTGCGGATTGCCACCATATGCCGGCCCCGAGCCGTATACGGGCTCGTCATAGACGATCGGCGGTTCGACATAATAGACTGGCGGCGGCGGCGCGACGTAGACCGGTGCGCCATAGACCGGAGCGCCGTAGACAGGAGCGCCGTAGACAGGAGCGCCGTAGACAGGAGCGCCGTAGACAGGAGGGGCAATCAGCGAACCGACGACGGCGCCGAGCACTCCGGCGGCGAGAAGATCGCCGCCGCCATAGCCGTGGTGCTTGCGATGGCCGGCTTCCGCCGGGGCAGCGATTGCGGTGATCGCGACAGCAAGTGCGCCTGCTACAATGGCGGTGCGGATGACGGGACGGTTGTTCATCGGATTGGCTCCTGCGGAATGTACCGACGGTTGATCAAGATGTTGGATGCCCCGGATCTGCGAATGCACCCTTGTTGGCCACGATGATGGCAATATTCGGATGAACGCAGGCTGAACGAAGAAAACCTGCCGGTACAGGGGGTTGGCCGCTTCTATCCGGCCGGCAAATCGCCTACATCGGTGCCCATGGCCACGGATATCCTGCGCATCGCGATCGCCCAGTTGAACCCGACGGTGGGCGCCATCGCCGAAAATCTCGAGCTTGCCCGAAAGGCGCGCGCCGACGCGGCGCGATCCGGCGCCGACCTCGTGCTGTTCACCGAACTGTTCATTGCCGGCTATCCGCCGGAAGACCTCGTCCTGAAGCCAAGCTTCGTGCGCGCCTGCATGGAAGCGGTGGACGCAGTTGCCGCCGATACCGCCGACGGCGGACCCGGCGTGATCATCGGGTCTCCATTTCGCGACAAGTCGGCGGTCCACAACGCAGTCGCGGTGCTCGACGGCGGCAAGGTGCTTGCCTGGCGCAAGAAGGTCGACCTGCCGAACTACGGTGTCTTCGACGAAAAGCGCGTGTTCGCAATCGGTCCGGCACCGGGCCCCGTCAACTTTCGCGGCGTGCGTCTCGGCGTTCCGATCTGCGAGGACATCTGGGGTGCGCACGGCGTCTGCGAGACGCTTGCCGAAGCCGGCGCCGAACTCCTGCTGGTGCCGAACGGCTCGCCCTATCACCGCGAAAAGATGGACGTGCGCTACCAGATCGCGCTGCGCCAGATCATCGAGACCGGCCTGCCGATGCTGTATGCCAACCAGAACGGCGGCCAGGACGAACTGGTGTTCGATGGCGGCTCCTTCGTCATCAACGCCGACCGCCAGCTTGCGGTGCAGATGAACCAGTTCGAGACCAGCGTATACGTCACGACCTGGCGGCGCGGCGGAACCGGATGGGCTTGCGACAGGGGCGTGCTGGCGAAACTGCCGGATACCGACGAAGCCGATTGGCGCGCCTGCGTTGTCGGCTTGCGCGACTATGTCGACAAGAATGGCTTCGCCAATGTCGTGCTTGGACTTTCGGGCGGGATCGATTCGGCGATCTGCGCGGCGATCGCGGTCGACGCACTCGGCGAGGAACGCGTGCGCTGCGTGATGATGCCCTATAAATACACTTCGCAGGAAAGCATTTCCGACGCCGAAGCCTGCGCGCGCGCGCTCGGCGTGCGCTACGAGATCGTGCCGATCTCCGAGCCGGTCGAAGGTTTCGTGAAGGCGCTGGCGCCGATCTTCGCCGGCACGAACGAGGGCATCACCGAGGAAAACTTGCAGTCGCGGGCGCGTGGCGTCATTCTGATGGCAATCTCCAACAAGTTCGGCTCGATGGTGGTCACCACCGGCAACAAGAGCGAAATGAGCGTCGGCTACGCCACGCTCTATGGCGACATGAACGGTGGCTTCAATCCGATCAAAGACCTCTACAAGATGCATGTCTACCGGTTGGCGAAATGGCGCAATTCGCATGTGCCGCCGGATTGCCTCGGGGCGTCGGGCGAGGTGATCCCGGCCAATATCCTGTCGAAGGCACCGTCGGCGGAACTGCGGCCGAACCAGACCGACCAGGATTCGCTGCCGCCCTATCCGGTGCTCGACGAGGTGCTTGAATGCCTCGTCGAACAGGAAATGTCGGTCAGTGAAATCGTCGAACAGGGGCATGACCGGGCGACCGTCGAGCGGGTGCAGAACATGCTCTACATCGCCGAATACAAGCGCCGGCAGTCGGCGCCGGGCGTCAAGATCACCGGCAAGTATTTCGGCCGCGACCGGAGATATCCGATCACGAACCGGTTTCGCGGCGGCATCGAAAAGGTCTCCGAACCGCTAAAATCCTAGCAATTGCCGCAACCGCGATTTCAACCCCTGCCGGTATTCTCCCGATTGCTCGGGGGCAGGGGATGGAAAGCCGGGACAAGGCGAAATTCGCACACAAGCGCGCGTTGCGGGGTGTTTATGCCGCGGCGGGATTGGCCATGCTGGCCTTCCTTGCGGCGATCGCGCTTTCCGTCGACCTTGCCAGCCGCGAGGCCGACCGGTTCGTGCTCGAACGCGAACTCAACGTCGTCCGGCTCGAAATCGACCGCCGGATTGACGCGGCCGCCGACCGCCAGGCCGAGTTCACCTATTGGGATGACGCAGTCGACGCGATCGTCAAGCGCGGCGCGGCGCGTGTATCGCTTCCCGAAGTAGAACTGGAATGGGTCTTCGAGGATCTCGGTTTTGCGTTGGTATTCGTGGTTGACCGGGCAGGGAACGTGAAGTTCGCGGCCGACCAATTCGACTCGAAGAATGCCGGCGCGACGGCGGCGACACTTGCCGCCCAACACCAGGGACTGATCGAGGCGGCGCGGGCACGCTATCTGGATGCACGCGTCCGGTTCGGCCGCGGCTTCGGCGTGCCGGAGGCCGGCCGTGATCGAATTGCGCCGATCCATGCCGGCGAAATCGCCTTGGTCGACGACAAGCCGGCGATCCTGGTGGCACAGGCAATCGTGCCGGAATCGGAGGAATTTGCGCTTGCCGAAGGCGAGATCGATATCGCGGTTGCGATCCAGCCGATCGACGAAAATGCAATCCTCGCGATCGGGAAACGCTTGCGCCTGATCAATCCGCGCATCGTGGCGAGCCGAAACGCGCCGAAGCGGCCACCGTCGCAGATCGTGCTGCCGCGGATCTCGGACGCGGTCGCGCTTTCGCTGATCTGGAAACCGGAGGCGCCGCGGCCGGTGATCCTGCGCATCACCGCCCCGTTTGCAGCCGCGATATTTGTCGCGATCTGCCTGATCCTGGCTTTCATCGTGCGCCGGCACGGCACGGCACTGGCGAGGCTCGCCGAGAGCGAGGCGAGCAACCGGCACCTGGCCTCCCATGACCCGATGACCGGGCTGATGAACCGGTCCGCGTTCGACGCCGAAATCGCCCCACTGGCGGACCCGAAGCAGAAGCGCCAGTTCGGAATGTTCTGCATCGATCTCGACCGGTTCAAGGCTGTCAACGACACGTACGGACATCCGGCAGGCGACGCGGTGCTGTGCGCGGTTGCGGCCCGCCTCGGTGAAAAATTCGCCGAACGCGGTTTCGTGGCGCGGCTCGGCGGCGACGAGTTCATTGCGGTTACGCGCGGCTGGCCGGGCGACGATGAGGCGATGTGGCTCGCCGACGAGATCGTCGAGGAAATCGCAAAGCCGGTTGCGTGGCAGGGCGCGATGCTCGATGTCGGCGCCAGCATCGGTGTTGCCTGCTGGCCGCGCGACGGACGCACGGTCCGCGAACTTGTCGCGGCGGCGGATGCGGGCCTTTATGCGGCCAAGCGCAACGGCCGTGGCCGCGCGGTAAAGGCGGGCATCGCCGAGCCTGCGGCAATGGCGGCGGAATAGCGCGCCGCGCACTTGCCGTCAGGTTCCGGCCGACCTACCCAATCGGTAAGTTGGGGCGCGGCGACCGACAAGTCAGGCAATTGCCATGCAGGCAGAGATCAGCATTCGTACGCGCGGACAGGGTCTTTACGAGATCACGGCGGAGATTGCCGATTTCGTCGCGCGCGCCGGTATCGAAACCGGGCTGCTGACGGTCTATGTGCGGCATACGTCATGCTCGCTGCTGATCCAGGAAAATGCCGATCCCGACGTGCCGCGCGATCTGCATGCGTTCTTTGCGCGTCTCGTGCCATCTTCTGACGATCCGTCGATGAAATTCCTGCGCCACACGGCGGAAGGACCGGACGACATGCCCGCCCATATCAAGGCGGCAATGATGCCGGTTTCGCTCGCGATTCCGGTGAGTAACCGAAAAATGGCACTCGGTACCTGGCAGGGCATCTATCTGTTCGAGCATCGCGACCGGCCGCATGAGAGAAAAGTGGTCCTGCACATTGCCTGAAGGCACACTTGCCGATCAGACTTGCCGACTGGCGCCAAACGACCTAATTGCGCCGTTCCAACCGGATCGCCCGCCTTGATTCAACTTTTCGTCAGACCTGCCGGCGCGCGCGCAACATGCGCGGAGTGGCCGATATGGATAACGGGTCTTTCGGACGGACGCGACAAATCCGCCAGTCGCCGTTGATGCTGCGTTTCCTTCAAGAAAATCTGCGATGGGTCGCGGGCGGCTTCCTGCTCACCTATTTTTCGTCCTTCGGGCAGACCTTCTTCATCTCGCTGTCGGCCGGGCACATCCGCTCCGAATTCGGACTGTCGCATGGCGGCTTCGGCACGCTGTACATGATCGCAACGCTGGCGAGCGCGATGAGCCTGCCGCAGGTCGGCAAGCTCGTCGATCGCTGGCGCGTGGCCCAGACCGTCTGGCTGACCGTCGCGCTGCTGTTTGTTGCCTGCGTTGGCATGGCATACTCGGCGTCACTCGCCGCGCTTGCGGTGACGATCTATCTGCTGCGCCTGTTCGGCCAGGGGATGATGTCGCACATCGCGTTTACCGCGATGGGCAAATGGTTTGCGGCCCAGCGCGGGCGCGCGGTGTCGCTTGCCGCCATCGGCGTCAACTTCGGCGAGGCGACGATGCCCTTCCTGTTCGTGGTGCTGGCCGCCGCGGTCGGTTGGCGCCATGCCTGGCTTGTCGCGGCGGCCGTGCTGGTCGCATTCGGGCTTCCGGCAATTCACCTTGCAATGCGCGTCGAGCGCAAGCCGCGCTCGACCGACCCTGGACAGGCGCGTCCGGCATCCGCCGACTGGACCCGGGCGCAAGCGCTGCGCGATCCGCTGTTCTACGTGATCCTTGCCGGCGTGTTGGCCCCGGCCTTCATCGGGACAACCATCTTCTTCCACCAGGTCTATCTGGTCGAATTGCGCGGCTGGTCCCTCGAGCTGTTTGCCGCCTCGTTCACCTTGATGTCGGCGAGCGTCATCGTCTTCGCGCTGATCGCCGGCTATCTGGTTGACCGGTACTCCGCGATCCGCCTTCTGCCTGCCTATCTGTTGCCGTTGGCGGCCGCCTGCTTCGTCCTCGGCGCCTTCGAAGGACAGTGGAGCGCATTCGCGTTCATGGCGCTGCTCGGGATATCCTACGGCGTTTCCACGACGCTGTTCGGCGCGCTGTGGCCGGAACTCTACGGAACCGCGCATCTCGGCTCGATCCGGTCGCTGGTCGTCGCGGCGACCGTGCTGGCGACCGCGCTGGGGCCGGGCATCACCGGCTACCTGATCGATATCGGCGTTTCCTATCCCTTGCAGATCATCGCCATGAGCCTCTATTGCCTGGTCGCGGCCGGCGCGATGACTTTCGCTTCTCGCGTAGCGACCGCACGATCCGCAAAGGCAATCGCAACGCCATGAACCCTGTCGTCCGCTTCGCGCCGTCGCCGACCGGCAACCTGCATATCGGAAACGCGCGCACGGCGCTGTTCAACTGGCTGTTCGCGCTCAAGGCAGGCGGGCAGTTCATCCTGCGTTTCGACGACACCGACCGCGAAAGATCGCGCGAGGAATTCGTCGAGGGCATCCGCCGCGACCTGGACTGGCTCGGCATCGTTCCGCATCGCGAAGAACGCCAGTCCCTGCGCGCCGACGCCTATGTCGCGGCCGGGGAGAATTTGCGCGCCAAGGGCGTGCTCTACCCCTGCTATGAGACGCCGGCCGATCTCGAGCGCAAGCGCAAGCGCCAGGCAGGCCGCGGCCAGCCGCCGGTCTATGACCGCGCCGCCCTGCGCCTGACGGCGGAGGAACGCGCGGGCCTGGAAGCGCAGGGGCGCAAGCCGCATTGGCGGTTCCTGCTGCCCAATCACGACGGCGATCCGTCGGCGCCGCGTCGCGCCGAAATCCACTGGGACGATCTCGTGCGCGGAACGCAGACCGTCGATCTCGCCTCGATGTCCGATCCGGTGCTGGTGCGCGAGGACGGAACCTGGCCCTATACCTTGTCGAGCGTCGTCGACGACATCGACTTCGGCATCACCCATGTGATCCGCGGCGACGATCACGTGACCAATACCGGCGCCCAGATTGCGCTGTTTCAGGCGCTTGGGGCGACGCATCCGGCATTTGGCCACCACAACCTGCTGACCACGGCAAGCGGCGAGGGATTGTCGAAGCGCCTCGGCTCGCTGTCGCTGCACAGCCTCGCCGAAGCCGGCTACGAACCGATGGCGGTCGCTTCGCTCGCGGTCCTGACCGGCGCTGCCGGATCGGTCGATGCCGTGTCGGACATGGCGGCGCTCGCCGCCCGGCTCGACCTGTCTGCGGTCTCGAAATCTGCGGCGAAGTTCGATCCGGCCGATCTCGATACGCTCAACGCCAAACTGATCCGGCAAACCGATTGGGCCGACATCGAGGCGCGTTTCGCCGCGGACGAATTCGAGGGCCGGGGCGAAGAACTCTGGCTGGCCGTTCGCGAGAATATCGTTCGCGTCATGGAAATGCGCGACTGGTGGCGGCGCGTGATCGCAACCACGCCGGAACGGCCGGCCACCGATTTGGATTATCTGCGCATCGCGCGCGAGCTGCTGCCGGCCGGTGAAACCGACGCGCAGACCTGGAGCCTTTGGACTGTGGCGATCCGCGAGCGGACCGGGCGGAAGGGCCGCGAACTGTTCCAGCCGCTCAGGAAGGCGCTGACCGGCATGGAGCACGGCCCGGAGATGGCGCGCCTGCTGCCGGTCATTGGGCGGGAAAGAATTCTGGCCCGACTACCCTGACCTTGCCCGAAGCTTCGGCGACCGGCGCGGGAGCCACCTTTTTCACCACGCCGATGGTCGCAATCTGCTCGGCCGTGAGCCCGCCTGCCTGATTTGCCGCCGTTTCGGGGTCGATGCCAGGATCGATACGGCGCTTCGGGATTGCGATCGGATCGTCGTCCTGGGAGGCGACGGCGGAAACCTGCGTCAGGCCGCCGGAGCCGGCGACTTCGGTGATCGATTCCGCCCGGAACCGGCACGTGCACTGCTGGTCGATCTTCTTGCGGTAAGAGAACGCCGCCGGAAGGCTGGCATAGGGCTCGCCGGTCAACCACGAAACCATGTCCTCGCTTTCCTGGTCGGGCTGGCCGTGCACGTAGAGTTCGACATCGGTATCCGGGCACATCGATTGGCAGATCGCGGAATCGCGGCTGAACAGCTGGCGCGAAGTCGAAAAGCTGATCGGGAAATAGTAGCCGTCGCATTTGCGCACGCACAGGGTGCGAAACGTGCCGTAGCGGCTGGCGATATTCAGATCCGGATCGAACTGGTTGTCCTCGCGGAAACCGTCCTCGCGATAGGTGCGCACGCCGAAGATCT
>Ga0214472_10002001_pt1 | contig 22139 bp, 32 predicted proteins | sample RVTome_6_FD_207662 | JGI IMG/M metagenome (GOLD analysis project Ga0214472, IMG submission 207662) | Soil microbial communities from uranium-contaminated site in the Upper Colorado River Basin, Wyoming, United States - RVT140D175 | ecosystem: Environmental > Terrestrial > Soil > Contaminated >...
TCGCGGCGCGCGTGTTCGCGCGCGCGGCGCAGCGCCGCCTCCTCCTCGTCCTCTACGAACAACAGGCTCGCGAGGCCGTGGTACGCCTGCTGCGGGATGTAGCCGTGGGGGTGGGGGTGGTACCAGTACATTGAGGCCCGGTCCTGCAGCGTGAAGGCGTACTCGAACGCCTTGCCCGGCTCGGCCACGACGAGCCCGGTGCCATCGTTCCTCGCATCGTTGCTCAAACCGTGCCAATGGATGATCGTGGGCTCATCGAGCTGGTTCATCATGCGCACGCGCATTTCCTTGCCGCGGTGTCCCAGCAGCGCAGGATTGAGGAAGCGCTTGCCACCGGACTCGGCTACGTACGCGAGATACGGCGTGCGCCTGCCTGGCAGCAGCTCGATCTCGGTGCGCATCACGCGTACCTCGCGAAAATCCGAGGCATTCATTACCCCGTACAGCCCGCTCGCGCCCGGCAAGCGCAGCGGATTGGCGAACGCCCGGGCTTCCTGCTCGATGGCTGCGGCCTCCCCGGCCTGAGCGAAGGCGAGCCGGGCGGCGCCGGCGGCGCCAAGAGCGGCGGCGCTGCCAAGAAACATTCTGCGCGTGATCATCTGCAATCTCCGATGTGAATCCCAATAAACGCGTTGAGAAGACCGCGAGACTTGCATGCAGTCCGCAGCAGCCACCGCTCGAACGCTCAGATCAGAATGCGCGCCGAGCGGGCGTGATAACGATGCGAGCGTCTCGCAAGTCTTCGGGTCACCGCGGATTGGATGCGACTACTCATTGCCCGGCAGTTTCGCCTACTCCCCTGAACCGACTTTGACTTGGATCAATCATTGCCGCCCGGCTCGATTGCGACGAGCCGCGAAGACGATGAACGCCGCGCCCAACACGGCCGAGGCGAGCGATCCCGCCAGCACTCCGACCCTCGCGGAAAGCGCGAGCGCGGGCTGGTTCGCGAAGGCCACTCCCGCGAAGAACAGGCTCATGGTGAAGCCGATGCCCGCCATCAGCGCAGCGCCGTAAATGTGCATCCAATTGGCGCCGGCCGGCAGGCGTGCCATGCCGAGCCGCACCGCGATCCACGCGGCGCCCAGAATGCCCGCCTGCTTACCGATCACGAGTCCCGCCGCCGCGCCCAGCGCGACCACGCTCGAGATCTCATCGGCGCCGAGCGCCGGAAGCCGCAGCCCGGAATTGAAGAACGCAAAGAGCGGCACCACGCCGAGCGCCACCCACGGGCGCAGGCCGCGCTCCGCGGCGAGGAGCGGCGAGTCCTGGCGTCCCTTCGCCCGCAAGGGAATCGAAAGCCCGATCAACACCCCGGCAAGCGTTGCATGCACGCCCGACTCGAGCACTGCGACCCACACCCCGGCGCCGAGCACGACGAAGGCCGACGTGCGCGTGACGCTGAACCGGTTGAGCGCGGCGAGCGCGAGCACGCCGAGCGCGGCAAAAAGCAGCGAGACGAAGGAAAGGGCCGTGGTGAAGAGCGCCGCCAGAATAACGATCGCTCCCAGGTCGTCGAAGATCGCGAGCGCCGTGAGGAACGCCTTGACCGAGACCGGGACGCGCGCGCCCAGGGCGTGAAGCGCGGCGAGCGCGAGCACCGTGTCGGTGGCGGTCGGTATGGCCCAGCCGCGGCTCGCGGCCGGATCGCCCCAGGTGAACGCGAGGTAGAGGGCGGCCGGCGCCAGCATCCCTCCCGCGGCCGCGAACGCCGGCAGCGCTACGTGCGCCGGCGAGGCGAGGTGTCCTTCGAGCGCTTCGCGCTTCAGCTCGAGCGCGACCAGCAGGAAGAAGAACACCATCAGCCCTTCGTTGATCCACAGGACGAGCGGCTTTTGCACCACCAGCTCGCCGACCCGGAGCGCCACCGGGGTGTGGTGCACCAGCTCGTAGAGGCCGCGCAGCGGCGAGTTCGCCATCGCGAGCGCCGCGGCGATGGCGAGCACCGTGAGCAGCCCGGAGAGCTTCTCCGGTTGCCGCAGCCACCTTTGCATGACCGACAGACTATCGCTCACGGTCGCCTCAGATCGGCGAGACCCGGACATCCCCGTCTCCTCAGTGATGATGCCGGTACTCGAACTGCGCCTCGCGCGTGCGACCGCCGCCGGCGGGGGTCGCATGAATGAGAATGCGGTGAGGAGTCTCGGTTCTCAGCCGAATCCGGCCTTCGTACAGTCCTTCATCGCCCGAGCCCACGGGCGCCAGTGGAATCGTCGTGCCCGAGTATCCGGACTCCGCCACGTCCGCCGCCACCGTGAGGAGCGGTGCCGCGCGCCCGGTCGCGTCTTCACGAACGGATACCCGCAATCGATGCTCGAGCGCGCGCGCATGACGCGGGTCCGCCCCGGGTTGCGCCGGAGCAAACACGCTCTCCACGACAAGCGCGATGCGATAACCGTGCACCGGCTTCACCAGCCAGGGGGCGCCCTGGCCGAGCGGGGCGCCGAGCGGGAGCGAGAGCAGCAGTGCCGCGAGTCACTGGCCAACCGTGCCGGCTTTCAGGTCAGGACTCATGGCCGTCGCCGGAATTCCGGATCGCGTCAGCACCTGCTGTGTAACTCTCGAGCATCGCTTCCCGTCAGCGAGCCGGCCGGGACGAAACCGGCCCACCCGCTTGCTTCAGGTAACGGTAATAGTCGCTGTCGGTCGTGAGGATCACCACCGAGTTCTTGTTCTGCCCCTCCTTGTACGCCTCCAGCGTTCGCGAGAACGCGTAGAACTCGGGATCGCCGCTATAAGCGGCTCCGTACACGCGCGTCGCCTCTGCGTCGGCTTTGCCCCGGATTTCCTGGACCCGCCGGTAGGCGGTGGAGCGAATCTGGCGCAGCTCTTTTTCCATGGTCCCCAGGATCTCGGCGCTGCGGCCCTCGCCCTCGGAGCGGAACTGGGCGGCGATCCGCTTGCGTTCAGAGATCATTCGGGCATAGACCTTCTCCCGCACGCTCTCCACGTAGTCGAGGCGCTTGATGCGCACATCCACCAGCTCGATCCCGTACTGCGGGATCACCTTGCGGGCTTCGGCCAGGATGGTCCGGGTGATCTCCTCGCGTCCGCGCACGACCGCCTTCGCCAGCTCTTCGCGCACCTCGGCGGGGACCTCCTCCAGAATCTCTCCCTTGGGAACCACCCATGAGGCGCTGCGTACCAGTTCCACCAGCTCGCTGCCCGAAACCTGGTCCCGCACCACCGAGTCGATGATGTCGTTCAGGCGCGATCGGGCGCCGGCTTCGGTGTCGACGCTCTCGAGGAACTTCTTGGCGTCCGCGATGCGCCAGCGCGCCGTGGTGTCGACCCAGATGAACTCCCGCCCCTTGGTGGGGATCTGGTTGGGGTCGCCGTCCCAGATGAGCAGACGCTTCTCGAAGCGGCGCGCCTCCTGGATGACGGGGAGCTTGACGTGCAGCCCGGCCTCGGTCACCGGGTCGCCCACGGGCCGGCCGAACTGGACGATCACCGCCTGCTCGCCCTCCTCCAGCGTGTAGAAGGTCCCGGAAAGGACGATGAGGACCGCCAGCGCGAGCAGGCCGAGTCCGATATTCAGTGCGTTCTTCATGGCTTGCCTCCCTTGCCTGCTGTGGCAGGCATCTGTCCCGACTCCAGGCGCAGCCAGGGCAGCAGGGCCTTTTGGTCGCTATCCACGATGTACAAGGCGCTCGCTTCGGGCAGGATGCTCCCGATCGCCTCCAGGTAGAGGCGGCGGCGCGTGACCTCAGGCGCCCGCTGGTACTCGCCGAGAACGGCGCGGAATCGCGTTGCCTCGCCGTTCGCGCGGTTGACCCGCTCGACGGCGTAACCTTCGGCCTCGGTGATCGTCCGGGTCGCCTCGCCGCGCGCCTTGGGAATCTCCCGGTTGGCCTGCTCCTGCGCCTGGTTGATGGTCCGCTCCCGGTCCTGGCGCGCCTCGTTCACCTCGTTGAAGGCGGGCTTTACGGGGTCCGGGGGCGTCACGTCCTGCAGCTCCACCGTGACCAGGCGAACGCCGGTGTCGTACTCGCCGAGAATCTTCTGCATCTCTTCCTTGACCTCGGTGGACACGGCCACCCGGCCGACGGTCAGGACATCGCTGCCCAGGCGATTACCGACGACTCGGCGCATGACCGCCTCGGCGATGTCCCGGATCGTCTGCTGCGAATCGCGAACCCTGAAGAGGAAGCGGACCGGGTCCTCGATCCGGTACTGCACGATCCACTGCACGTCGATCACGTTCAGGTCGCCCGTCAGCATCAGCGACACGTCCTTGAATGCCTTGCTGCCGGAGGCGTATTGCGTACGCCCTCCGGAACTCGTGGCAATCGAGCCGAAGCCGAATTCCTGCTTGAGGACCCGGGCCGTGGGAACCAGCCGCACGCTCTCGATGCCGTCGGGGAACTTGAAGTGCAGGCCCGGACCCGCCGTGCGCTCCACCGCGCCGAAGCGCTGCACGATGCCCGTCTCCTCGGGCTGCACCGTGAACCAGGTCGACCAGAGGACGATCAGCAGCAGCGCTCCCACGATGCCGGCGATGAGGCGCCGGCTGCCGAGCGCGGCGGCGCGTCGGCGCAAGTCGTTGACGATATCTTCGGGGTCATAAGTCGGCATGGTGCGAGTCCTTTAGGGTGGGCCGTATAGCCATTCGAAAACTGCAGCGGTCGTCGCGGGCGGCGAAGGATCGGGGGCGATCGTCAATGACCGCCGTGTCCCGCGTGCACCAGCTTGCCCGCGGCCTTTGCCGGCTCGAGCATCATTCCGCAAACAGGATCCTTGGTCATGGGTGCTCTCCTTTGTCGAGCGGTCAGAAAAAGCCGAGCGCGATCAGCACGACGATTGCGACCATCGGCACGCAGCAAGCGGCCATCAAGAGCCAGCCCTTCCAGCCGCTTTGCCTGCCGTCGCTCGGTTCGTGATGCATGGCGAATCGCCCTACGTCCCGGCCGTGCTCCAGCCCAGCCACTTGTACAGCGGGCACTTGCCACGGGCTCCGGTCACCACGAAATCCAGGCCTAAGGCGATTAGCGCGACATAGAGCAGCAACTGTACGATCGTCCCACCGCCGAGCAACAGCCACAATGCCCAGACAGCCAGAGCGCCGCCCAGCAGCACGCGCAACACCCGCTCGGGGGTTCCGAGATTCTTCATCGTTCGCTCCATGCCTCAGCAGCCACCGCGCCGGCGCGGACGCTCGTACGGCGCTTCGGCCGAACGCACCGGATGGCCGGCCGCCTTCTGCGCGTGCTCCTGCGGCGCGGCCTCGAAACGGTCGCGGTTGTCCTTGGTAGCGAAGTAGTAGATCTTTCCCTGGTACACGGACGTCAGCGCCTCGCCGGTGCGCACCGCTTCGCCGCCTACGGGATCGATGGCCGCTTCTGGCGCGTTGGCCGGTGCGGCCGGTGAGCGGTCCTGCGGCTGCCCGCCATGACCGCTGTGGCCGAGCAGGCCACCGTGCCCGCCCGCATGGCCGCCCAGGCCGCCGCGGAGAAAGTAAAACCCCACGCCGATCGCGAGCGCAACCCAAACCCAGTTCTGTGTCAGCCAGCTCATATCGTGTCTCCTATCTCGAACGTCCAGCGCGGCAACCGGAGCTACTGCCCCCGGAAGGGACGGCGCCCTGGTTTCCGCCGGACCTTCTCACCCGCCAGCGGTCTGGCGTACGCTTTGAGCGCCCGCTCGAATTCCTTCTGGCAGAGCGGGCAGCACAGGGAGTAAGCCACTCCCTCGTGCTCGATGACGATATGGGCCTTGCCGCGATTGATGCGCTTGCCGCAAACGGGATCGGTGATCACAGCGACCTCGCTTTCGGATCAGTGACGCACGTGCCCGCCGGAAACCGGCCGGGCCGCCATCGCCCAGATCGCGCCGCCCGTGATCACAATCCCTGCGACGACGTGGTTCCAGGCCGCCACCGCCTCGCTGCCATAAAAGCCAAGAACGAACGGCGCGATCACCAGCCACAGGCCGAGCGCCAGATTGACCCATTCTTCCGATTGCGACGCGGGCGTCCACAACGCGGAGGCTGCAAAAACCGCAGCGACGGTGCCGGCCACGTAGGAACTCCACGCGGCCGCGCCGGTGATGGAGCCGTAGGACATGAAGAATGGCGCGAAGAACAGCCACACGCCCAGCGTGAGGATGACCCAGTCCTGCCAACGTTGATTGCTTTTCATGGAGTACTTCCATCAAATAAACGCTTTTCGTTTCGCACTGCCGCAAACCGTTCACGCGGCGCAGCAGCCACTCTTTCTCCGGGCCGCCGCTGGCGCCTGCTCGCCCGCCGGCGAGGCGGGATAGCCCGCCTCGGCGATGGCCTTGCACAGTGCGTCGGCGGAACTGCGGCCGTCGACGCGCACCCTGCCGGTCCCGAGATCGACCTGGACGTTCGCCTCGGGGTCGACCGTTTTGACCGCACGCGTCACCGCGCTCACGCAGTGACCGCAGGTCATGCCTTCTACGCGCAGCTCGATCATGGAAGTGCTCCTGTGGTGTTGAGGGATAGACTGCGGGTGACTCTGCGCCTTCCCACGGTTGGAAGGTCAAGCCCCGTCCCGCGCGAGCAGTCGACTTGACCTTCCTACCATGGGAACCTTCAGGCTGGCACCCGACTCTCAAGTAAGGGGAATACGGCCATGTCTGCTTCGATCGCGGCGGTGGCGGCGGAAGCCGCCCCAGCACCGGGAACCTACGATCTTCGCCTGCCCATCGCGGGCATGACCTGCGCCTCGTGCGTCGGGCGGGTCGAGCGCGCCTTGCAGAAAGTGCCCGGCGTGCGCTCGGTGTCGGTCAACCTCGCGACCGAGGCGGCAACCCTCAAGCTCGCCCCCTCGGTGACGACCGAGGCGCTCGCGAAAGCGGTAGCGCAGGCGGGCTACGAAGTCGCGCATCAGGAATTCGACCTGGCGATCCGCGGCATGACCTGCGCGAGTTGCGTGTCGCGAGTCGAGAAAGCGCTCGTGAAGGCGCCGGGTGTACTGTCGGCGACGGTCAACCTCGCGACCGAGCGCGCCCACGTGGTGACGGTTGCCGGCACCCGCATCGACGCGCTGCGCAAAGCGGTCGAGGCCGCTGGCTACGAAGCAGATTCCGTTGATCTTGAAAAAACCGGCGCCGCCCCGGCTGCGCGCGGACTGCCCGACTGGTGGCCGGTCGCCGTCTCGGCGCTGCTCACCGTGCCGCTGCTCGTCCCCATGGCGGGGCTCGCCCTCGGCACGCACTGGACGGTTCCCGGTTGGCTGCAGCTCGCGCTGGCGACGCCGGTGCAGTTCTGGCTCGGCGCGCGCTTCTACCGCGCGGGGTGGAAGGCGCTGCGCGCGTTCTCGGGCAACATGGACCTGCTGGTCGCGCTCGGCACCAGCGCCGCGTACGGCTTGTCCGTGTATCAGCTGCTGGCCGGTGCGGCCGGGGTGCACGATCTGTACTTCGAAATCGCGGCGGCGTTGATCACGTTCATTCTGCTCGGCAAGTGGCTCGAGGCGCGCGCCAAGCGCCAGACCACCGAGGCGATCCGCGCGCTCAACGCACTGCGGCCCGATCGGGCGCTGGTGCGCCGCGGCGGCAGGGACGTCGAGGTGCCGCTCGCCTCCGTCGCCGTGGGCGATCTCGTCGTGGTGCGCCCCGGCGAGCGCGTTCCGGTCGACGGCGAAATCCGCGAAGGCCGCAGCCACGTCGACGAGTCGCTGATCACGGGCGAGAGCCTGCCGGTCGCCAAGGGCGCGGGGGATCGCGTGACCGGTGCATCGATCAACGCGGACGGGCTGCTGCTGGTGGAGACGCGCGCCATCGGCGCCGAATCCACGCTCGCACGCATCATCCGGCTGGTCGAGAACGCCCAAGCGGGGAAGGCGCCGATCCAGCGCGTCGTCGACAAAGTGAGCGCGGTATTCGTGCCGATCGTGCTGGTGCTCGCGCTCGCCACCCTGCTCGCCTGGGGCCTCGCGACGGGGAACTGGCCGTCGGCGGTGCTCTACGCGGTCGCGGTCATGGTGATCGCCTGCCCCTGCGCGCTCGGACTCGCGACGCCCACCGCGATCATGGCGGGCACCGGGGTGGCGGCGCGCCACGGCGTCCTCATCAAGGACGCCGAGGCATTGGAGATCGCGCACTCCATCACCACCGTCGTCTTCGACAAGACCGGCACGCTCACCGAGGGCCGGCCGCAGCTTGTCGCGGTCGAGCCGGTGCTCGGCGACCGGGCGGAACTCTTGCGGCTCGCGGCCGCGCTGCAGCAGGGCAGCCAGCATCCGCTCGCGCGCGCGGTGATGGAACAAGCCGCCGCCGAAGGCGTTTCCCCGCCCGCGGCGAGCGAAGCCAAGGCGCTGCCCGGGCGCGGGGTGCGGGCGGTGGTGGAAGGGCGCACGCTTTACCTGGGCAGCTCCCGGCTCATGCAGGAGCTGGGCGTCGACACGTCGGCGCTGGGCGAGCGCGAACAGGCGCTCGCGCGCGAAGGACGGTCGATCTCCTGGCTGGCGGCGGAATCGGGCGGCGCGCGCAGCCTCGCCGGACTGCTCGCGTTCGGCGACGCGGTGAAGGCCGGCGCGCGCGAGGCGATCGCAGCCCTGCACGCGCAGGGCGTGAAGACCGTGATGCTGAGCGGCGACAACCGCGGCAGCGCGGAGGCCGCGGCGCGCGCCCTGGGCATCGACGAGGTCAGGGCGGAAGTGCTGCCTGCGGACAAGGCGCAGACCGTGGCCAAGCTGCGGGGCAAGAACAAGGTGATCGCGATGGTGGGCGACGGCATCAACGACGCGCCGGCGCTCGCCGCCGCCGACGTCGGCATCGCCATGGCGACCGGCACCGACGTGGCGATGCACACGGCGGGCATCACCCTGATGCGCGGCGACCCGCGGCTGGTGGCCGACGCGATCGGCATCTCGCGCCGCACCTACCGCAAGATCCGCCAGAACCTGTTCTGGGCGTTCTTCTACAATGTGGTCGGCATACCGCTCGCCGCCTTCGGCTTTCTCAATCCGATCATCGCGGGGGCGGCGATGGCCTTCAGCAGCGTGAGCGTGGTCACCAATGCGCTGACGCTGCGGCGTTGGCACGGATCCGGAGGGAAATGATGGACATGATGCAGATGAATATCGGAGACGCGGCCAGGCATTCGGGCGTCTCGGCGAAAATGATCCGCCATTACGAAGGAATCGGGCTCATCCAGAAGGCGGCGCGGAGCTATTCGGGTTATCGAACCTACGCCGCCAGCGACGTGCATACCCTGCGCTTCATCCGGCAGGCGCGCAACCTGGGGTTCTCCATCAAGCAGATCGAGCAGCTTCTGGGCTTGTGGCGCAACCAGCGCCGGCCGAGCAGCAAGGTGAAGGCCCTGGCGCAGGAGCACATGGCGGAGCTCGACGCGCGCATCGCCGAGATGCAGGCCATGAAGCGCACGCTGCAGGAGCTCGCCGCGCATTGCCACGGCGACGAGCGCCCCGAGTGCCCGATCCTGGACGGGCTCGCCGCGCCGCCCGCCGCTTCAGCTTCGGGCGCAGGGCGCGGACGCGCCGCCTCCACCAGGCATTGAGGCCGGCGCGCTCACACCGCGCCCAGCCCGGCCACCACCAGCGGCGGCATCACCATCGTGTGGTCCTGCACCTTGCGCCGCCCGGCGGCAGCCTGCGCGGCCGCGCGCAGCGCCTTCTGCTCGACCGCGGTTCGCAGGCCGCCCCACAGGTGCACCGTTCCTCCTTCGACCGTGGCATTGACGTAAGTGGTGTCGACGCGCGATTGCTTGATTTGCGCGAGCACCGCCTTGCGCAATGCGCGGTCGCTCTGCGCCCGCGGCGCGGCCTTCGCGGGCGCGACGGCGATCTTGCGCACCAGGTCGGCCCGGCTCACGATGCCGACCGGCCGGCCCGCCTCGAGCACCGGCAGGCGCTTCACCCGGTGCTTCTCCATGAGGCGGGCGACTTCGTGCATAGGCGTGGTCAGGCGCACGCCGATCGCGGGCCGGGTCATCACGTCGGCGACCGATGCGCCGTGCGTCCTGAGGTAGTCGCGCGCGCCGTCCTCGGCGAACATGCGCAGCCACCACGAGCGCGCCGCCTCGGTCCCGAGCTCCGCGCGGCGCACCAGGTCGCCCTCGCTGACGATCCCGATCACGCGGCCCTTGGCGTCCACCACGGGAAGCGCGCTCACGCGCCGCTCGAGCATGCGCTTGGCCGCCTGCCGCACGGTCGCGCCGGCCTCGATAGTCGTCACCTGGGTGGTCATTACGTCCTGGGCTTGCATGAAGTGCTCCTTTCGCATTACGCCTTGGCGTCTTCGCCCACGACCAGCCTGGTCGCGGACTCGTAGCGATGCGGCGGAATCACGAGATTGGTGGGCGCCGGCGAGCCGCGGTAGACGCGGCCCGCCAGGTCGAACTTCGATCCGTGGCAAGGACAGTAGAACCCGCCCGGCCAGCCCGGCTGCAGTGAATCCGGGGCCGGGTAATACGATGGAATGCACCCCAGGTGCGTGCACAACGCCACCGTGACCAGCACCTCGGGCTCGATGGAGCGCGTGGGGTTCTTCGCGTAGTCGGGCTGCTGGCTGCTGACCCGCGACCCCGGATCGATGAGCAGCGGCTCCGCGGAGGCGAGCCTTTGCAGCATGTCGGGCGTGCGGCGCAGGATCCACACCGGCTGCCCGCGCCACTCGATGGTGCGCAGCTCTGCCGGCTTCAGGCTCTCGATGTCCGCTTCGACCGGCGCACCCGCCGCCCTGGCCCGCTCGCTCGGCGCGAGGCTGGCGATGAACGGCACGGCCGCGCCGGCCGCCGCCACGCCGCCCGCCGCGGCGGTCAGGCGCACGAGCGTCCTGCGGCGCGAAAGCTCTTCGGGTCCTTTGCTCATGGGGCAATCGCGCCGCCGAGGAAGCTCAACTCGACCGCCTTGCGCGGGCTCAGCACGGCGATTTCACTCCGCCCACATCAGGGCGCGCGCGTTCGGCGAGATGAGGCCCAAGTTGTCGCGCACCGCCTTGATGCCCGGTGTCGAGGCCGCGGCCGCGCGGATCGCGGCCTTCTCGTCCTCCGAGTACGCGCCGCCCCACAGATGCGCCACGCCGCCCGAAACCACCACGTCGATGAACGGGCTCGGCGCACCGCTCGAACGAATTGTCGCGAGCACGCGCGCGCGCAACTGCGGATCTTTGGCCGACGCGCGCCGCGCGCGCGAGCGCGCGGCCAGGCCCTGCAGCAAGTTCGCCCGGCTGACGATGCCGACGAGCTTCGCGCCGCGCATCACCGGCACGCGCTTGATGCGGTGCTTTTCGAGCAGCGCGGCGATTTCGTCGAGCGGCGCGCGTTCGCTCACCGTGACGACCTTTCTCGTCATCACGTCTCCGGCGCGCTGCCCGTGCGCCTTCGCAAATTGCTGCATGCGCTCCTCCGAACTTGCAATGAGGTCCAGCCACCAGGAGCCGTGCCGCCCGCCGCCGGTCCCGGCGTCGGGGCGGCGCATGAGATCGCCTTCGCTGACGATGCCGGCGAGCCGCCCCTTGGCATCGACGACCGGGACCGCGCTGATGCGGCGATTGATGAGCATGCGCGCGACCTGGGTCACCGGGGCGTCCGGCGCCACGGTCACCACGTTCCTCGTCATCACATCCTTGGCCTGCATATGCGCTCCTCGCCCGGCTCAACTTCGGCGCCGGGCCGCAAAGAAGTTGTAAAGAGGGGCCCACACCAGCGCGAAATACCACCCATAGCCGTAGCTTTCGGCGAGGCCGATGAAGTAGCTCTTCCAGCTGATGTCCCCGAACCCGGGCAGGAGCTTGCGCCACGCTTCGAACATCGCCCATTGCGGGAATGCGACATCGAAAGCGACGCAGAAAGTGAACGTGAAGGCGAGGAAAAGGCTCGCCGTGTGGCCGAGCGCAACGAGATCGATGCCGTCTCTCATGACACGCTCCCTTGAGCGCCCGCCACGTACTTGCCGGGTTCGGCCTCGAACTTCTCCAGGCAGCTCCTGGAGCAGAACGCGTACCGCCGCCCTTCATGCACTTTGGTGTAGCCGCGGTCCGCACTCACCTGCATACCGCACACGGGATCCTTGTCGCCCTCGCCGGCGCCATGGCCAGCGTGCCCGCCATGGCCGCCGTGCACCATGTGCGCGCCGCAGCCGTAGCGCATCATGAAGTAGAAGATCAATCCGAAACCCAGCAACCAGAGCAGGCCTTCCATGACGGACCCTCCTTTCGCGGCTCCCTACAATGAGGCGAGTACGCGTTCCAGCCGCTTGCGCACCTCGCCCGCGATCTGCGCGATCTCCGGCCGGCCGACGAGCTGCAGCACCGCGTGCGGATCCATGATCTCGACGCGCGTGCTACCTTTCTCCTCGCGCACCACCACGTTGCAGGGCAGGAGCGCCCCGATCTGCGGCTCGAATTCGATCGCCTTGTGCGCGAACTGCGGGTTGCAGGCGCCGAGGATGCGGTAGGGCGGCATGTCGAGGTTGAGCTTCTTCTTCAGCGTGGCGGCAACGTCGATCTCCGTCAGCACGCCGAAGCCCTCCTTCGCAAGCTCCTCGGTGACGCGCTTGACCGCCTGCTCGAATCCGAGATCGACGGCCTTGCCGAATACGTACTTCGCGGTGTGGGTGTTTTGCATGAGAACTCCTTACAGTGTGGCGCGCCGCAGGCGCAGCGCATTCATGACCACGGACAGCGAGCTCGCCGCCATCGCCGCGCCGGCAATGATGGGCGAGAGCAGCAATCCGAAGATCGGGTAAAGAACGCCCGCGGCGATGGGTATGCCGAGCGCGTTGTAGCCGAAGGCGAATACGAGGTTCTGGCGGATGTTGCGCATGGTGGCGCGAGACAGCGCCGCGGCGCGCGCGATGCCGCGCAGGTCGCCTTTGACGAGGGTCACGCCCGCGCTTTCCATAGCCACGTCGGTGCCGGTGCCCATGGCAATGCCGACGTCCGCCTGCGCGAGCGCGGGCGCGTCGTTGATGCCGTCGCCCGCCATCGCCACCTTGCGGCCTTGGGACTGCAGGCGCTTGACTTCCAGCGCCTTGTTCTCGGGCAATACCTCGCCCACCGCCTCGTCGATGCCGAGCTGGCGCGCGACGACGGCCGCGGTGCGCTTGGAGTCGCCGGTGAGCATGACGATGCGCACGCCCCGCTTCTTCAGCGCCGCAATCGCCTCGGGGGTGCTTTCCTTGACCGGATCGGCGACCGCCGCGATGCCGTAGGTGCGGCCGTCCACGGCGAAGAAGACGACCGTCTTCGCCTCGCTGCGCCACTTGTCCGCGCGCTCTTCCCAGGCGCCGGTGTCCGCGCCGCGCTGCTGCAGGAACGCGCGGCTGCCCACGAGGACGCTGCGGCTGCTGACGCGCGCCTCGACGCCCATGCCGTTCACCGCGTCGAAGCCTTCCGCGCGCGCCGGGGTGACGCCCCGCGACTTTGCGCCCTCGACAATGGCGGTCGCGATTGGGTGCTCGGAGAGCTGCTCGACGCCCGCGACGAGCGCGAGCGCTTCGGGCTCGCCCATGCCTTCGCAGGCGAAGTCGGTGAGCGCGGGCTTGCCCAGCGTCAGCGTACCGGTCTTGTCCACCACCAGCGTGTCGATCTTGCGCATGTGCTCGATGGCTTCGGCATTCCTGAAAAGGATGCCCATGCCCGCGCCGCGCCCCATCGCCACGGTCATCGAGATCGGGGTCGCCAGCCCGACCGCGCAAGGACAGGCGATGATGAGGACCGCCACCGCGTTGAGGAGCGCATAGGTGAGCGCCGGCGTGGGACCGAAGAACCACCAGGCAAGCGCGGTGATGATCGCGATGACGACCACCGTCTGCACGAAGTAGGCGGCGATGATGTCCGCGAGCCGCTGGATCGGCGCGCGCGTGCGCTGGGCCTCGGCGACCATGTGCACGATGCGTGCAAGAAGCGTGTCCGCGCCCACACGCTCGGCGCGCATGACAAGCGAGCCGCTGCCGTTCACCGTCGCGCCGGTGACCCGATCGCCCGCCTTCTTCGCCACCGGCACCGGCTCGCCGGTGATCATCGACTCGTCCACGCGGCTGCCGCCCTCGAGGACGCTCCCATCCACCGGAATCTTTTCGCCGGGCTTGATGCGCAGCCGATCGCCCACTTGCACGGCGTCGAGGGGTACCTGCTCCTCGCTGCCGTCCTCGCGCAGGCGCCAGGCGAGGTTCGGTGCGAGCTTCAAGAGCTCGCGGATTGCCTGGCTCGTTTGCCCCATGGCGCGCAGCTGCAGCACGTCGCCGAGCATCACCAGCGTAACGATCACCGCCGCGGCCTCGAAGTAGGTGCCGACCGAGCCGTCGTGCTCGCGGAACTCTTGGGGGAACACGTCTGGCAGGAACACGGCGGCCAGGCTGAAAAGATACGCAAGCCCCACGCCCAGCCCGATCAGGGAGTACATGTTCAGGGCCCACGTCTTGAGCGAGCGCGCGAACTTGGCGAGGATCGGCCAGCCCACCCACAGCACCACCGGCGTGCCGAGCGCGAACTCGATCCAGCCGCGCGTGCGGGGCGCGAGCCCGAACGGCTCCATGATGCCGACCATCGGCGACATGGCGAGGATCACCATCGGGATCGAGAGCACTACACCCACCCACATGCGGCGCGTGAGGTCGCGCAGCTCGGAGTCGTCCTCGTCTGCCGCCGCGGCGCCCACCGGGACGAGCGCCATGCCGCAGATCGGGCAGTCGCCGGGCGCGGGCTTGAGCACCTCCGGGTGCATGGGGCAGGTGTATTGCGCGCCGACAGGCGCGGCGGGCGCGCGAGCAGGCTCCTGCTTGGCGACGTAGCGTTCGGGGTCCGCGCTGAAGGCGTGCAGGCAATGCTTGGAGCAGAACTGGTAGGTCTTGCCGGCGTGGGAAAAGCTGCCCGCACTCTTACCCGGCGCGACCCGCATACCGCATACGGGATCCTTCTCGCCGGCGGAACCCGTTACATCGCTCGTCGTCATAGAGGCCCTGGAAGTATCTGCGGACGCCAGTCTCGCCCTTCCCATCGTGGGAAGGTCAATCCCCTCACCCTGCGGCCGCGCCTGGCGCGCCGAGCTTCGGAAAAAACGCCGGCACGGCTGCCGTGTAGCGCCGGTACTCGTCGCCGAACCGGGCGAGCATCTCGGCCTCCTCGCGCCTCGCGAGCTGTGCGTACATGAAAAGCAGGACCGGGTACATCGCGAGCGTGACGAGCGTCGGCCACTGCAGGAGGAACCCGGTCATGATGAGCACGAAACCGGCGTATTGGGGATGGCGCATGCGCGCATACGCCCCGGTGGTCGCGATCCGCCCGGCGCGCTGCGCTTCGTACAGCACCTTCCAGGCCGCGGCGAGCAGCCAGAAGCCGCCGAAGATGAGGACGTTGCTCGCGACGTGGAACGGCCCCAAATGCGGATTGGCCTTCCAGCCGAACATCATCTCCAGCAAGTGCCCGGCGTCGTGCGACAGGAAATCGACGCCCGGGAAGCGGCTCGACAGCCAGCCGGAGAGGAGATAGATGGTCAGGGGGAAGCCGTACATCTCGGTGAACAAGGCCACCAGGAACGCGGAGAAGACGCCAAACGAGCGCCAGTCACGCGCGCTTTGCGGGCGCGCGAAGCTGAAGGCGAAGATGACGAACACGAACGAATTGATGATGACAAGCCACCACAGCCCGTAGGCCTCCGGGGCGGGTGCGTTGCTCATGCGCCTGGCCCGTCCTTTCCCTTTTCCTTGCCATGACCGGCGCCGCCGTGGCCGCCGTGCCCGTGGAAAAAGTGCAGCAGCGGGCAGGCCGCGAGCAGCAGAAACGGCAGGTACTCGATGGCGTGCGCGCGGTGCTCGGCAATGATGAAGAAGCCCGCGATCGCCGCGAAGGCGATGAAGACCCAGCGGCCCCTGCGGCTTCCGCGATCGTGCTCGTGCTGCGAGTGTTCACGCATTGGCGTGCGCTCCATTCTCGGACGCGCGCGGCGCGGCGCGATTCCAGGTGAGGTGCTCATAGACGCCCGTCCAGTACAGCCCGAAAGCGAAGCCGAAGAGCAGCTCCTCCAGCGGGATCGCCGCGATCGACACACCCGACAGGGCTTGCAGGTTCCACACGCGCTCGACATAGCCGGGCGCGAGCCACTCGAGCCCCGCCATGAACGCGGCGTAATAGGCCATGAACAGTCCGCCGCCCACCAGAGATTTCAACGCAAGATCACGTCGGCAGAGCGCAGCCGCGACCGCCCCTGCCAGGAGCGCGGCGACAGACGGGTAGATGAGATTCCAGGGGCCGAAATAGAGCGGCACGAACACCACCACGGGTGCGGCAAGCGCGGCGTAGTGATAGCGGTGCAGCGCCGATGAGCGCTCCGCAGCGCTCATCGGAACGAGGCTTTGCCCGGTCAGCACGTTGTAGAGCACCGCGCCGACGCCGCCGATGCCGAAACAGAACACCAGGCTCTCGACGTCGAACCCGGTGCGCTGCGCGAGATCGAAAAGCGTCGGCGGGTTCCAGTACTCCGGCACGAAGAGCGGCTCGGTCAACCCGAAGAGCGACGTCACCCAGCTCGCGCGCCACATGACGCGGCGGTGCTGCGCGAACGCCGCGTAGAGCGCCGCCCATGGCACGAGGAACGCCGCGGCCCAGACGAGCCAGACGTAGCGGTCGCTCATCGCATCCGCACTTCAGCCGCCGAGGTCGCTCCTGCGCGCGTCGAACTCCGCCTTGTCGATCTCGCCGCGCGCGAAGCGCTCGCGCAGAATGGCGAGCGCCCGGTCTTCGCCCCCGGCGCGGCTGCCGCCTCCGCCGCCGAACAGCCACTTCGCGAGCACCACGATGCCGAGGATGATTAAGAACCACCACAGCACCATGTGCACGATGCCGAACCATCCCCAGCCCCAGCCGCCGCCCCAGCCCATCATGTCGCCGCCCCACATGGCAGTTCCTCCTCTCAGCGGGGTCCGCGGCCGCGCCAGCCGCGACCCATCTGTTCGCGCTGCTCGGGCGTCAGGACCCCATCGATCTTCTTGCGCATCTGCAACGAGGCCTCGAACATCTGCTTTTGCGCGTCGGCCATCGCCTCGTAGGCCTTGCGCGCGGCCTTCTCGTCGAAGGCGCCCGAGCCGAACGCCTGGTACATCGGCCCGCCTTCCTCGTGCATCTTCTCCATCAGGCCCCACTGCTTGCGGCCGAGCTCCTGCTGAATGTCGGCAATCTTCGCGCGCTGCTCAGGACTGAGGTCGACGCCGTAGCCGCGGTAGCCGCCATAGCCGCCGTAGCCGCCCATCATCCCGGGGCCCATGCCGTAACCAGGGCCGTAGCCGCCCATCATCCCGGGGCCCATGCCGTAACCAGGGCCGTAGCCGCCCATCATCCCGGGGCCCATGCCGTAACCAGGGCCGTAGCCGCCCATCATTCCGGGGCCCATGCCGTAGCCCGGACCGTAGCCTTGACCCTGGCCGTAGCCCTGGCCGTTTCCTGGTCCGTAGCCGCCCATCATTCCAGGCCCCATGCCGCCATAGGGCTGGGAGCATGCGGCAGTGGCAGTGCCGAGAAGCACGGCTGCGGAAGCAGCAAGCAATTTGCGTTTCATCTGCGACTCCTTTCGTTAATGTATTGGTAAGCAGCGCCGAGCGGTCGGACCGCACGCGCGTGGCGAGACCTGCGATCAGCGCTGGATACGCGCCGATTGTGCGTAATAGGAAGTACGCGTGAAGAGAACGCCGGGCCGGTGCCGGGCGTCTAAGTTCTGGACGGGTGTGTGGCGCGACACGGCCCAAGACGGCGCGGCGAACGCGAGCTCGCTTCCCCCGTCGACACGAGTTGCGGCCGCTTCGCCGGGATTGGTCTGAGCGCCGTCCTCGAGGGTCGCACAGCACGGGACTTCGCTGTGCGGGTCGATGTTGCGCCAATCGCGGTCTGCCGCCGCGTGCACATGGCCTGCCCGCTCGTCATGCGCCGGGCCGGCCGCCTGCACATCGCATAGCGGGCGCACCAGGAGGAACAGCACGGCAAAAACGGCGAGAGACCATTTCATGGCGATGGTAAAGACTCCGCTGACCTCGCTATGTTCCTGCCGCCCGCGCCTGGCTGGTTGATCTGCGTCAAATTCCGCTCAGGTACGCCCCCTAGCGGCTCCCGGCCGTGCGTTGCTTGGCTTGGGAATCGCCATCCCGTGCCGCCGCTGGGCTGGCGCGCGCGCAGAAGCCCTGCGCCGGCACGCCGAGCGCCGCGTTGAACTTGCTCGAGAGATTCTGGAACGCGGCAAGCGCAGTGAGCTCCAGCACCGCCTGCTCGTCGAAGTGCGCGCGCAGCCGGGCGAAGCACGCCTCGTCCACACGCCGCGCGGGATCGGTGAGCGCCTCGGCGTAAGCGAGCGCCGCGGTTTCACGCTCGGTATAAAGCGGCGAGGTTGCGTACTGCCCGAGCGCGGCGAGCTTCTCGGGAACGACCGCGCGCTCGAGCGCCGCGGCACCGTTCAGGTCGACGCAGAACGCGCACCCGTTGATCTGCGAGATGCGCACCTGAACGAGCGCGCGCAGCGCCGGCTCGATCGGCGAGCCGTGCCGGTCGAGCGTGCGATAGAAAAGCGTCAGCATGAGGAAGGCGAGCGGCATGCGGCCCCAGAGCCGCGCCGATTCCAGCTCGGCGCCGTACTTGCGCCGCTGCAGCGCGAGGATCAGGCGCACGTACCAGGGATGGGCGTGGCCGGGCGCGATCGCGACGCGCGGCGCCGGTTGCGACGACCTGCCATTCGTGGCGCCGTGCAACGCTTGTCCGCCCCGGTCAGTGCCGCGCGAAGACGCGGCTGCCGCGCTCGTCGAACGCGATCGTCGCGTAACGCTGGGGCGAGCCCTGCTCCATGCCCGGCGAGCCGACCACCATCCCGGGCACCGAAAGGCCCTTCACCGCGGGGCGCTCGCGCAGCAGCCGCCAGACGTCCGCCGCAGGCACATGGCCCTCGATGGCGTAGCCGCCGACGAGCGCCGTGTGGCACGATGCGAGCGATTCGGGAACCGCGTTGCGGCGCCGGATGGGCGCGACATCGGCGACATCCTGCGTCTCGACGCGAAAACCGTTTGCACGCATGTGCTTGACCCACTCGCCGCAGCAACCGCAGCTGGGATTCTTGAAGACCATGACGTTCGGCGCGTACTGCGCATTCACCCGCAACGCGCCGCCCATGAGCGTCGCCGCCGCCGCGCACATAAACCCGCGTCTCGTGGTCATGTCGACAAGTCCCTTTTCCTTTGCTCGAATTCCTCCTTGTTGATCTCGCCGCGGGCGTAGCGCTCGGCGAGGATCTCGAGCGCGCGCTGCTCGGGCGCGCCGCGGCCCGACGCGCCGCCGAACAGCCACTTCGCCAGCACCACGATGCCGAGGATGATCAGGAACCACCACAGCACCATGTGCACGATGCCGAACCATCCCCAGCCCCAGCCGCCGCCCCAGCCCATCATGTCGCCGCCCCACATGGCAGTTCCTCCTCTCAGCGGGATCCGCGGCCGCGCCAGCCGCGACCCATCTGCTCGCGCTGCTCCGGCGTCAGGACCCCATCGATTTTCTTGCGCATCTGCAACGAGGCCTCGAACATCTGCTTCTGCGCGTCGGCCATCGACTCGTAGGCCTTGCGCGCGGCCTTCTCATCGACCGCTCCGGGACCGAACGCCTCGAACATCGGTCCTCCCTGCCGGTGCATGCTGCCCATCAGCTCCCAGTGCTTCTGCGCGAACTCCTGCTGGATCTCGGAGATCTTCGCGCGCTGCTCGGCGCTGAGATCGGGACCGTAGCCATAGCCACCGTAGCCGCCCATCATTCCCGGACCCATGCCGCCAGGCCCGTAACCGCCCATCATTCCGGGGCCCATGCCGTAACCCGGACCATAGCCGCCCCCGGGGCCCATGCCGTAGGGCTGGGAGAATACGGCGGCAGCAGTGCCAAGCAGCACGGCCGCGGAAGCAGCAAGCAATTTGCGTTTCATTTTCGACTCCTTTCGTTAATGGATTGGCAAGCAGCGCCGAGCGGTCGGACCGCTCGCGCTGGTGTGAGGAGACCTGCGATCAGCGCTGGATACGCGCCGATCGTGCGTAGTAGGAAGTGCGAGTGAAGAGAACGCCGGGCCGGTGGCGGGCGTCTACGTTCTGGACGGGTGCGTGGCGCGCTACGGCCCAAGCCGGCGCGGCGAACGCGAGCTCGCTGTCCCCGACGACACGAACTGCGGCCGCTTCGCCGGGATTGGCCAGAGCGCCGTCCTCGAGGGTCGCGCAGCACGGGACTTCGCCGTGCGGGTCCCCGCTGCGCCAGTCGTGGCCGGCCGCCTGCACATCGCATAGCGGGCGCAGCAGCAGGAACAGCACGGCAAGCACGGCGAGAGACCGTTTCATGGCAATAGGTAATGACTCCGCTGACCCTGCTATGTTCCCGCCGCCCGCGCTCGGCCGGTTGATCTGCGTCAAGTTCCGCTCAGCTAGGAACCTAGCGGATCCCGGCCGTGCGCATTCCGATCACGGAACCGGCGCGCAGACAGGCGATCGAGCTGGCGAAGTAACCCGCGTGCTGGACACCGCAATCCGCCAGGTCCAGCGCCATGTGAATGAGGAGGCCCACGCCGATCAGCCGGGTAGGACGCAGGAGGGAGAGCACCGCATACCCTGCGATCGCGGGAGCGGTGTGAAGCGGATGAAATCCGATGCCACAGCGGTTCGGGTCGTAAACAGGATCGGCGAGAAGATGATCGAGGTCTACGAGCATCGTGGCCAGCATGATGAGCCACGCTCTGCGCCAGCGCGTGCGAAAGAAGAACCACGCCACCGCCCCGGGGACGGCGGCGTGAAGGACCACGTGAACGATTGACGCGAGCGTCATTCCGGGTTCTGGCTCATCTCCTTGGGAAACGATTCCGGCAGCGCCACCGGGGCGCGTCCGACCGGCGCCTCGTAGGCGATCTTCCAGCGGCCGTCCTCCATGACCCAGTACTGGCGCTTGCGGCTGCGCTGTACGAAGCGGTTCGAGCGGTAGTCCTGCCGGAACGTGACCACCATCAAGTCCTGCTTGCCCGGGCTGCGCAACACGCTCACATCGGCGAGCCGAACCTTGATCCACGCCTTGGCCGCGTTGACCCGGCGCTTGTGCGCGCTCCAGGCGTCGAGATCCATGCCATCGGAGCGAAAGCTGCGCGCATAGTTGGCGAGATAGCGCTCGGTGTCGCGGCTTTCCCAGTCGGCGCGCCAGGCGTCGAACTGGCGCTGGAACGCCTCGCGCTGCTCGCGCCACGCCTGCGGCGCCAGCCACTCGGCGCGCTCCGCGATCACCACCGGCGTTGCGCCCGGCTCGACGCGCGAGGCGAGCGCCTCGATGTCCGGATTGGCGAGCGCGATGCAGCCGTCGCTCGCCCACGGCGCGCGCGCGTACGTGTCCGCAGGAACGCCGTGCAGCCAGATGCCGTAGCCGGTCTTGCCGGCAAGGCGGTCCCACTCGTTCGGATAGCTGATCGGCAGCGCCCCCCAGCCGTACAGATCGGGAAGCTTCTTTCCCGGGATCATCGAGGTCACGAAATACACGCCTAGCGGCGTCTTGCGATCGCCCTCGCGCAGCTTGTCGATGCCGTTCTTGCCGAGCGTGCTGTAGAAGTCGCCCACCAGCCGCGGCGTGCCGTTCGCGTTCTCGTAGAGGTAGACGCGAAAGCGGCTCGCGTCTATCACGATCGCGTGCTTCTGCGCCGGCGCGAGCTGCAGCAGGAAGCGCGGAACCGCGTCCTGCGGCGGCCGATCGCTGCGCGCGCGCACTCGCGCCAGCGCCTCGAGCTTGAGCTCCTCGAGCCGCTCGCCGCCATGGCCGGTATTGCCGAATTTCGTGATCGGCCCCGCGCGCGCAAGAAGCAGGTCGCCGCGCAGCAGTTGCGCCAGCCGGAAGTTCGGGTACTGCGACACCAGGCGATCGGCGTCCCCGAGCGCGGCGCCAAGCCGGCCCTCCAGTACCGCGTCGATCACCTTCTGCAGCCGGGCTTCCGGCCCCGACTGTGCCTGTGCCGGACCAAGCACCAGCATGCCGGCAAGCACCGCGAGCGTTCGCAAGAAGCTCATCCCGATTCCGTTTCGTCCTCGCCGATCCAACCGGCTCCGCGGCCGCGCTATCGCGCCGGCTCGATCTTGGTCACGACAATTTGCCCGCCGACGTTCTCGGCGACGAACTTCACCTTATCGCCTTGTTTGACAGCATCGAGCATCGCCGCGTCCTTGACCCTGAAC
>Ga0214472_10002002_pt1 | contig 22139 bp, 44 predicted proteins | sample RVTome_6_FD_207662 | JGI IMG/M metagenome (GOLD analysis project Ga0214472, IMG submission 207662) | Soil microbial communities from uranium-contaminated site in the Upper Colorado River Basin, Wyoming, United States - RVT140D175 | ecosystem: Environmental > Terrestrial > Soil > Contaminated >...
AAATGGTGTAGACGTCCGGCGGCTGTTCTGCCACGGTTAAATCATAGAGCGTGCAGAAGCCGCTTACCAGAGCTTCCAACCTGGCCTCTACAGGGTCGGTTCGCGGACCAGCGCGAAGGCTCCGTCCACCCAGTCGTAGAGCCAGAATTTTCGAAGCCTCGACGGATCTCCCTGGAAGGCGGCATCGAGCGTCGCGGCGAAGGCGGCCTCGCCCGGCGTGTAGTCCAGATCTAGGGCCTCGATCGCGACGATGTCCTTCTGGCGGAGGCCGTGCGACTGCATGATCGGCGTCAGCGCTGCAAGAACGCGCTTCCACGGCCTCGGTGTCGGCTTCGGCATGCGCAGGTAGATGAGCGTCCCCGGCGTGACGACGTTCACGTATTCCACGGAGAAAGGCGTCCTCTTCTTCTCTGGGATCTCCTGGCGCAAGTACCAGTTCCGGTAGGCTGGCGCCGCCCGCGCGGCCCAGGAAGATCCGTGGTCCGCAAGAGCCTGCAATACGCCGCCGACGAAAAGCCAGTCGCGGGTGAGCCGCTTGTCGCCCTTGTAGCGTCTCCGGGCTTCATCGGGCGCGTAGGCATGGATGTCCGCCTCTCCAATCCGGCCGATCGTGATCCGATCGGAGGCCCATTCATAGCCCTGCGCGAACTCCGGCGTCGTCGAGATGTCCATGGGTCTGGCCGTTAACCGTAGGCCCCGCGAACCTCGTCGCTCAGGTACTCGCCGATCTCCAGGATCTCCCGGATCACATCCGCGTGCCGATCGTAAAGCACCTGGGCCACCTTCGCGAATTCTGGGAGCGGCCCGCCGTAATCCTCTTCGGTCCACGGCCTGGAGAGGCCGGTAGCATACTCCATCGCGATGTAAACCGGGTCTTCCTTTACCGAGCCAGAAGCCTCGTCGAACAGGTGGTTTGATCCCATGTCATCCGTGTAGGAGGCCCCCGGTACGATCTTCCGGAGGACGGCCAGGCGCTTGTCGATGAGCGCGGACAGTCGTACGGTCGTCTTCTCGCGGTCCTTCTCGAACTGGCGCTGGATGGCCTCGAAGTCCTTCATGTGGATCATTCCATGGTACCCGTAGCCGCATGCTCTTTCCAGCGCTTCCAACCCGGGGTCTGAAGGGCTAAGTCTGACGCCTCTTGCCCTTCCTGAATTCCGCCAGCTTCACCGAGACGTCGGCGGTCCTCTTCTTTAGGTTGTCCATGTAAGTCATCGTGGTCTTCGGGTCCTTGTGGCGGGCGAATTTCATGGCCTCCATGATATCTCCGCCAAGCGCTTCGCAGGCTTCGGTGATCGCCAGGTGTCGGATACCGTGCGGTCGGCCGACGCCGCGGGCCTTGGAGATCCTGCCGATCGAGGTCCCGGTCAGACGGTCGCCCTTTTGGGCCGGATCGAAATTCTTGAAGAGCGCTCCGGGTGCCTCGCCGCGGACCTTGATCCAGTCCCGGAGAGCCTGCTCGATGTCCGGGCTGATGGGGATATCGACCCGCTGATTTCTCTTCTTCGCCTTCACCCAGACTCGGTGAGCCTTCCAATCAACATGTTCCAGGTCGATCGAAGCGACCTCTCCGCGACGAAGAGCGGCATCGTGGGTCAGGATGAGGATCGCGCGGTCCCGCAGGGCCATCGCATCGGTCGATTTCTCAAGCTCGGCCATCTTCTCCGCGAAGCGCTCGGTCCCGGGTCCGGCCGTGTCCCGGTAGGTTTCCACCTGGATGCTTGGGACGTCAAGGCTCCAGGTGATGGCGCCCGCGAATCGGAAGGCCCCAACCACAACCTTGAGCGCTCCGAGGCGGCGGTTGACCGTGGAGGGAGACTTCTTCTGCTCCAGAAGCCAGGTCTGGAACTTGAGGGCGGTCATGTTGGCCTGCCCGTTGCCCGCGGAGACCAGACGCGCGACGGCTTCCTTCACCGTCTCCACCTCCAGGAACGCCCGGAAGACGTCCAGGCCCTTCAGGTTGCTCCGGACGGTCTCAGCATTCCGGCCCCGCTGGATGGCTTCGAGCACGAAGTCCATGGCCGTTTCCAGGGCCGGGCGGCCGACCGGATGGGCCTCAACCCGTACCGGGACCAATGCGCGCTCCTGGGGGCCTTTCTTCACGTCCCTGATTGTACTGGAAGGGGTCGGGCGCTACCAGTGTTCGAGATGAGTGAATACCAAACACACTCAAAGTCCTAAATACCCCACAACTGCGGGGTATTATACCCCACAATAGGGGGGTATAGTATTGACTTCTTTCGCGCTCCGGAGTAGGCTTCGTAAGGAAGAGGAGGGCCTGAATGACCGGCTATACGCCCGGCTTCTACAACACCGAGGACCCCAAACTCCGCTCGATCGAGATCCTCACCTGGGCCTCGAAACGTCTAGCCTTCACCTCCAGGGATGCCCTCGACCACTTCCAGAAGGAGTTTGCGCAGTATGGCGACGCCAGCCACGAGGTTTCAGAGCGCCTCCGGAAGCTCCTGAAGAGCGGGATGATCCTGATCGTGACCGAGGGCGAGGTCAAGACGATGCGGAACCGGGAGATCGTGACCGAGGAGGAGGGTAAGACGCTCGTGGGGCTGCTCTCCAAGCTCTGCGATCCGGAGATCCGGAAGAAGGAGGGGAAGCGCGGCCCGCTGCCCAGGCTCTACAAGGTCACAATGCCAGGGGAGAAGTACGTCAAGGCTCGGCTGGAGGACGAGAAGAAGGGCAAGAAGTCATGAACCAGCGTCGATATCGAACTCCGGCTGAGTATGAAGCAGCCAAGGTCCGGATCGGCTCAAACGAAAAATTCAAGCGCGAGTTCTTTCATGAAGGCCGCGCTCTTTGCTGGGTCTGTGGATGGAGGCCCCCAGCTTTCCTCTGGAACGGACGCACGTGGAACGCGCTCCATTGTCATCACGTCATCCCGACATGCTGTGAAGGGCCTAACAAGAAATCGAACCTCGTCGTCCTCTGCCCGAATCACCATGCGATCGCACACCGCCTGGGCAGAAACAGGCGAGACGGGCGCTGGGTCTATTTCGGACCAAAGACGCCGGATGAACTGATCCGGACGCTCAAGGAAATCGACCAGGACCCGCGGGCTTGGGAGGCGAGACAAGCCGCCGAGACCGCAACCCTACTTGCTTCTGAGGTCTAAAGAAGAGGCTGTTGATGTCGGACCCCGCCGAAGGCCCCTGCCCGTTCCTCAGCCCGGAGGGTCCGGAGGGAACGGACCTCGAAAGCGCCCTGCTTCAGATCGACCGGGACATCCGGATTCCCGTTGCTGCCGGATCGGTGCTCTTCATCGACGAAGATCGGGCGACGCTCAAGAAACTCAAGCGCCTGAAGAACGGCGGAGTCTGGGGGATGGTCGAGTTCGAGGACAAGAGCATCCTCTGGACGGCGCTCTCGCCCGAACCCACGCCTCCGCTCACGCCTTTCCAGGAAGAGGAGATCGAAAGCATTACGACCCGCCTCTCGCCTGTCCACATCCTGCGCCGGAAGGTGGGCGATCGGGTGTCCTGCGGCAAGGACCGGGCCGGAACGGTCGTACTCATGGCCTTCAGGGATGCCCAGACCGGGACGGTCGTCGCCGTGGACGACGGCGCAATCCAGATCTCCGAGAACGTCGCCCAGTTGCTCCGGGACATGGAGGAAATCAGGGAGAAGAAGCATGGATAGCAATGAGGTCGCGAACCTGAAGTCGCTCCTGTCAGATCAGCCGCAACTGCTTCTCCTCATGAACCGCGTCGAGAAAGGGGAAGCGCACGTCCTTGTGGTGTGCCAGTCTGTCGGATTTCACGATGATCCGGACATTCATCGTCGCGTCGTCGAGTACCTACAGTCACTGGGATGCGAGACGCACTTGGCGCCGGACGGAAAGCCGGATCGGGGGCTCGTTGGAGTAAAGGAAGAACCACGATGATCTCCTGGTGGTGGCTCATCATCATGGCGCCCTGCGCCTTCGTCCTGGGGTACTTGATCGCCTGTAGGACGGTCGCGCGCACGTTCAAGAGATCCATCGACGATCCGAAATCTCCGGTTCGCCAGCTTCTGGACCCGATGATCAACGTCATGGCGACGGGGACCTTCGAGAAGGCCGCGGAGGTCGCCGAGGCGCACCAGATGGTCGTTCAGTGCCCGCAGAATTGCGGCGGGACGATCGCCAAAGGCGTCCGCGAGGTCGCGATTAAGATGCGCATGGGCCAGGCCATGGGCCTGTAGGGAGAAGAATGGCGAAGAGGGGTCGGCGCCCTGGAACCAAGAACAAGCAGACCTTTGTCCACGATGGGATCGAGGTTGTCGTCATCGCGTGCCATTGCGGCGCTCTGCCAACGAACGAAGAGGTGCGGAGGCTGATCGACGACTACGGCATTTCGATACGCCCCATCTGTATCCTCTGCCAGAAGCCCTTCAAGATGCGCCTGTGGATCGACCACGGGAGAAAGGGCTGGACGTTCGGCCACGAGTTTCTGATCGACGAGGATGCGCTCAAGGTCGTCGCTATGACCGAGCACGGGGGATGCGCCGGAGGCGTAATCGAGCCCCGTATCCATCGGATGTGCCTCGCGAAAGCCATCCCAAGGCTTCCTCTCCCGGGAAAAGGTCGTCAATGAGCAATTTCTTCGGCTGCATGGGCTGGTACCGGGCGCGCGGTGGCGGCTGGAAGTGGAAGAAGAGGAAGGGTGATTGATGGATATCGCGAAGCTGGAAGAGCAATGGCCTAAGATCGCGAAGGCCGTAAAGGACACCCAAGGCGGCTTCGAGCATCGAAGCGCGCTTTACGAATCCGGCGACGTGGAACGAGCCAGGAACTTCGGCATCGACTCTCTGGACCAAGTCCGTGATTCTCGCGAGTGGTTCCGAGGCGCCCGCTGGGCGATGGCCGGAGTGCTTTTCACGCTGGCGGAGGGCCACTGGCCGAAGACGGTCGGGGAGGAGGTCTTCGCGTTGGACTTCATTCAGGCCAAACTGCGCTCAGAGGCGAAGTAGTAACAGCTTGACGGCGCGCATCACATGTGTTAACATCTGAGAGTTAACTTGAGAGGGGCGCATGAACCTCGCGAAACTCAACAGCGCCACGAAGTATCCAAGCATCCTCACCTACCACGAGGCGGGCGACCGCGGGCGCCTGAAGGACGTCGTCCAGGTGCCGTTCCCGGCCGGGCAGCCCATCTACGTGACCGAGAAAGTGGATGGCACGAACGGCCGGATCGTGATGCTGCCGGATGGCCCACGCGCCTACATCATCGGAAGCCGCGAAGAGTTCCTCTTCGCCCAAGGTGATCTCATCTGGAACACCACCTACGACATCAAGACAGTGCTTGAGCCGATCGCCGAGCGTCTCTCGAAGGTCATCAAGCCGTCAAATGGGACACAGATCGTGGTTTACTTCTTCGAGATCTACGGCGCCGGACTGCCCTCCGCCAAGCAGTACACCAACGGGAAGACGATTGCGGCGCGGCTCTTCGACGTAGCCTCTGTTCCGCTGGAGATCCTGGAGAAGCCGATCGAGAAAATCTCCAGTTGGCGTGACTATGAGGGGCAGAGGTTCTGGACAGGGGAGAAGCTCGATGCCGTCATGAGCGACCTAGCTCGGACGTACAGCGTCTCGGTCGAGCGCGTACCATTCGCCGCAGAGGCTCAGTCCCTTCCCACCTCGATCGCAGCCACCTACGAATGGCTCAAGCAATTCGAGCGGTCTCGTTGCGATCTCGGCGGCGGCAAGGGACGTGCGGAAGGCGTCGTGGTGCGCACGGCGGACCGGAAGACCATCGCGAAGCTTAGGTTCGAGGACTACGAGCGGACGCTGGGCGTGAAGAGAAAGTAGAAGATGCGGCACCCATTGGACGGTCATCGTCACAAGATTGAGCTTCGAGAGATTCGGATTCCAGAGCATCTGGTTGCCGTACATGAAGGTCGAGCCGATCTGTTTGAGGTCTCCTTTCGCACGCATCTAGCCTTCCGGAATGCCGTTCACAGGTTCGCAATCTACTTCAAGAGGGAATTTGGGTACGACTTCATCCAGTACGATCCCCAGGAGTTTGATGTTCATTCAAAAGACGTAGCCTATCTTTGGATGGACCAGAGCAACTCCTATCCAAAGGGTCTTCCTATAGGTGCGGTATCCTTCCGATGGAGGGAGTGGACGAATCACGAGCCCACCTTCGCGCTTCAGTGGATCTGGCTGCATCCTTATGAGCGCTGCAAGGGGCACGTCAGAGCAGCCTGGCCGTTTTTCCAAAAGCAGCATGGAGACTTCGTCGTTGAGCCACCTTTGAGTCCGGCCATGAAGGCTTTTCTGAAGAAAGTGGACCCAGATAAATTGAAGCCATACGAGATGGAGACGTCGGGCCATGACTGATCAGGAACTCTCGACCATCGAAGCCCGCCAGAAGGCCGCGACGCCGCCTGGCCGTATCCTCTTCGAGTCGGACATCATCGCCAAGGACGTCCCGAAGCTGATCGCGGCCCTTCGTGAGGCGTGGGAGAGCGACGCGGAGAGTCTGAAGTTGTACCGGGCCGCTCGGGATAGAGCGGATGCCGCAAATATCCAGTTGAGCGATCTGAAGAAGGCGGTGAAGGAGCTTCTTGCCCTCAAGGAGTGCGGAACCTACAAGGAAGCGGAGATCCGCGAGAGGGTGAAGAGCCTCCTGGCCGGAATCTCCGTCGAGGAAACTCCGTCGAGTCACCCAAACTGCTACTACTTCAACGTGGAGCACGATAACTTCTACTGCAAGCTCTGCAACATGGGGCAGGGAACGAATCGGTTCGCCGACATCAAGCACAACCACCGGCCTGACTGCAAGATTCACGGCGGCGCCGAGCGGAAGGAGATAGGTCATGATGTCGCCCGAGGATAAAGCCGAGATCCTGGTGGCTGGATGGCTGGCCACGCACCAGCAGGAGGGCATTCCGAACGGCCTAAACCAACTCAAGGAGATCATCGCCGACGTGATCCAGCAGGAACGCGATCGCAAGGTCCGCGGAGGCCCGTTCGTCCACCTGCCGTACCTATCCGCAAACTCCTGTGTAGTGGATCTCAGCCGCATCACCATGATGGAGATCACCGGAGGCGGCGGCCACAGCCAAGACCGTGAAGTGGAGCTTCGCTGGTGGTTCGAGGACCCGACCAAGCGCACCGGCTACGAGATGTCTCGCGCCAAGGCGGAAGAGGTCATGGCTCTCTGGAAGGAAAGGGATCGCGTACCGGCCGTGAGCTAGGGAGAAATGATGGTTCAGAGTCCGCTATTCTGGGTCCTCGCAAACTGCGCCACCATCGGCCTGGCGGCGTTCGTGGTCCACGTTCTTTTCGAACGTAAGCGTACAGGCAAGGCTTCGAAGTAGCGATTGCAGTTCCGGCCGGGATGGGAGGCGACATGACGAATCGGTATTGGAGGCTTACAATCGAAGAGGCGGCTGTCCTGAAGAGGGCTGCGTCTTGTCTTCGTGCGTACCAGTATCGCCACGCAGGGGCGCGGCGAGCCGTGAAGTTCATCGACGCTCTCCTGTCCAAGCAAAAGGACATCGACCGTTGCTGGAAGAATCCCCAGGAGTTCAGGCGTGAAGCTGCAAGGAATGCGAAGGCGTTCGGCAGCACGAAGTCCAAGGATGGCCAGTATCCGATCTAGGAGGGGTATGCGGCGACGAGTCTATCTCGACTCTATGAGTTGCCCTTCCTTCCAGATCTCGATTGCGTGGTCCGTTGAAATCGCACCGGCGAGGACGATCTCGCTCCTGCCCGGGATGACTTGACCTTCCTGAAGCGCGGCCATTGCCCCATCTCCGTAGAATTCCATCCCCATCATCTTGTTCCGAATCGCATCTAGGATGTCGATGGCCTCGTTAACTGTGCTTGGCGCCTCTATGTTGATCAAGGAAGCAAATTCCTTCGCTTCGAACATCTTTGGGAACACGACCGCGAGGAGAAGTTGATAAAACATGCCGAAATCTACCAACCGCAACCGACCACCCATCTCGATCAGTTCAAAAGCGTCAAAGACAAAACCGTTCTTGATTGATTTCGGCCCCTTATGTCGATGAAGCTCTCGAAACTTTCGTATGCCTTCCGGCCAATCTCCTACCGAAAAGAAGATGGACTCCAAGTCCCCGGCAATGAAGTCCTCGCAATGGAGCGTCGTCCATGGCAAAAACCCGTGATGGCGCCTTAGCCCCTTTATTTGTTCACGTATTACCCTTCTAAATGCTTCCAACCCGATTTCCGAAACTCCTTTTTCCTGTTCCATCTGCGTGATGTCCTGATCGCAAATGGTTTTGGCGGTTTCCCAATTTAGACGGTCCTTGGCAGGGGTAAGTAATCCATCTTTAAGCGCGACGTCGAGAAAGAACCCCGCGCCCATTACGTGGTGGTAGGCTTTCATGATCAGGTTCGATTATAACGCTTTGACCCATGTTAGAGAAGGATATCGCATCGCTTACTTGACCTCGATTTCCACAGATGTTATAATATGTGCCTGGACTACGGGCGAACTCTTAGAACGGAGGCGTAAAATGGGCGCCTGGGGCGAAGGAATGCAGGCGAACGACACGGCTCTCGACGCGCTCGGCGTCGCAGGTCTGAGCGACGGAGAGCCGCGGAAGCAGGCGAAGACGCTCAAGCAGCTTCGGAACGGCGAGATCACCGTCGAGAGCCTCTTCTCGGGCAAAGGGGGGTTCAAGGAGCGAGGCTGGATCAAGAAGGAGCCCCAGGCGGTCCTCGGGCTCGCGGAGTACCTCTTCGACGAGGGTTTCGACGTCTCGCCGGTCCGCGGACTCATCTCCAAGGCCATCCGGAACCAGCTTTCACGCGCAGAACTGGACCGCTGGGTCGATCGTGACGAGCGGAAGGCCGCGCTCCTTCGCTTCAAGGACCGATTGAACGGCAAGGAGGTCCCAAAGGAGCTTCTGGAGCACGACAACGAAGGGCTTTTCTCCAGGATGGCCAGCGTCCTGGGAGGGAAGCCGTGAAAGATACCGGCTACATGCTTCAGGTGACCCGACGCAACTTCTTCTCCATGCGAGAAGGCACGCTGCGCTTCACGGAGCACAGCCCAGAAATGATCGAACACGAGGACTTTCAGTGCAACTGCACGAAGAATACCGTCCTCCGGCCTCCTGGAGAGCCCGACCAGATCACGCAGGACATCGCCTTTACGGAAGAAACCAAGGACTACCGGCTCAACTTCTCGATTCCGGCCCTCTGGTACAACTTCAAGTTCGGCCCCGAGATCAAAGTGAAGTGGACGGAGAAGCCCGAAAGGAGCCACGCCTACTTCATGTTCGACCGCAACAATATCAAGAACAGCATCGGCATCGAGATCACCCTGCCTGGTTACGGACGTGTGGACTGCTTCTTCGGAAACCTCTACTTCGGGAACAAAGTGGACATCGGTACGCTGATGAACGGCCACTCGCCTTCGAGAATCGTGAAGCTGGACAAGATCGGCCCCAACCAAGTCTGGGCGCACGGCTGCAATTTCGGCAAGGAGGCCATGGGATTCCTCCGAGAATGCGCTGAAACGAACCGCTGGAGGCAGGCGAAGGACGACGTGAAGGAGATGGAGGCGATCGCGGCGCCGTTCAACGCCGACCTCAAGTCGCCTGTCGAGGCACTTCGTCAGAACGTTGAGGGTCAAGCGGATCTTGCCGCGCTCGCGCATAGCACCGGACGATGGCTCTGGAGCATCGTCGCGAACTTGAAGCAGACGGAGTTGTTCCGCTGCTGCGACGAGGTCGAAGAGGCTCGAAGTTAGCACATGTACGACTTGGTCTACGACTACGGCGCCTGGAAGGACATCGAGAAGGCGTTTCCGGACGCCAAGATCGAGGATGCCCGGGACGATGTCCACGTGAGCAGGATCTCGGTCCAGCTTCCGGACGAGAAACGTACAGACTACCTCAAGTGGATGGTCTGGACAGGCTGGGGTCGGGCCTCTATCACTCTCCAGAGCATGGTTCGGGACCACAAGGACGGGGAGCAGGTCAAGAAGTGGATCGAGGAAGTCAGGGCCGAACATAACGTCGGAGAGAGACTAGATGGGTCACGAGAATATGACGGACGATCCCAAGGAGCTTGACGGGATCGCATTTGCTCTTCGTATTAGGATCGCCGAGGCAAGGCACAGGCTTGAAATGCTGGAGGCAGAACTCGTCCTCGTAGAAAAGAAGATCGAGCAATTAAGGAAATCCTGATGGATACAAAGGACTCTCCGGTCATCACGCTGATCCAGCACGTCTGGGACAACGCGAACGCGGCCACCGGGCACTCCTGGGCGAGGCTCAACCGATCGCTTCGGAACGCTCTCGTGCTCGCGATCGACTCCGGCATGAAGTTCGGACGGGACGACTTCAAGGTGATCGAGGACCGCTTCCGGCCGAGCTACTGGATCTCGGACGGAGAGGGGATCTACAGCACCGCCGTCGAGTCCTCCAATGACACCGCGGCGATCGCCTTCGAGCGGTGGAGGGACCGGAAGCCGTTTTTCTTCTCCACCTGCTTTCATGGCAGGAAGCGGGGACGGCAGCGGCTGCATGTCGGCGCGCGATTCCAGTGGAAGAGCGAGTACGTGACCGTGACGAGCTTCGCGGACGACGGCGCGAGCCTCATCGCCTGCTCGCACACCAGAGCGAAGGCGACCAAGGAGAACAAGTATCCCCAGGACAAGGTGCTCCATCGGCACGTCATCACGCGCCCGGAACTGACGAAGGCGGAGAAGGGGCAGCTTGTGGAGCAGAAAGCATGAGCCTGACCCATCCAGGCGACGAACGTCTCGTGACCGCGGCGGCGCGGGAACTCGTGAACATCATGGAGTACCGCGGGCTGTCGCCGGATCAGACTGTCCAGGCGCTCATCGCGGCATCGGCTTCGACTTTGGCGGTCCTTTCCTTCAAGGATAGGGGACTCCTGGAGATGAACCTCAAGATGTTCTGCCGCCAAGTGCGCATGCGCTCCAAGGGCTCCATTCAAAAGCACCGGCGGACGGCTAACCGATGAGCAAACGACGGCCAGGTCTGGCGCTCCTGGAGCGCTACAAGAGTCTCGTTGACCAGAAGATCCGAGACGGGACCGCGTTCGAGTTCGCGATCGCCGTAGCCTTCCTGGAAGGAGCCAACAGGATGCGGGACCGGTTCGTGAAGCGGGGGAAGGGGAAGGCGTAGGTGGCGCGGCACAAACACAAACTAGGCCCCTGGATGCCTGGAGGCCCCGTACGCAGAACAAGGCAGGTCAGGGATCGACACTGCATCAAGGACGATTGCGAATGCGGCGATATCTGCTGCTGGCAGACGGCCGAGGGACGCATGCGCGGTAAGCGGTGGTATCGAGTCGGAGAGGTTTGCTAGGAGCCCAAGATCATGGCGGCGGTAAAATGCCGGGCGACGGCCCCAAGCGGCACGGGTTTACGGTGTGCCCTGAAGAAGGGGCACCGCGGAACGCATTGGGGTCCTTGGAAAAAGGTGGACCTTGGATACTCGACCCTCACGGTGCGCGCCGGATTCTGCCATCGGTTGAGCGAGAGATGCAATCACGCTTCTTAGTGTTCGGAGGTCACAGATGACGACGAAAGAACTTCAGGCACTTGACCGACTGATGTCGGAACGGGATCACCTTACGATGATCGGGGATGGAGAGATGCGGAGACGAGTTCACTTAAACTTGGCTGATGCGGTGCCCGGTTTGGTTGCGGAAGTACGACGGCTCAATCCTCAGATAAGCGAGGCGCGAAAGCTGTTGATCGAGTTCACTACCGATCCCGCAGTGTGTCAGGCCATCGCGTCTCGTTGCATTGGTGGTCATCAAGAAGAACACTGTAAATGTCTGTACTGCCGAGCGAGGCATCAACTGTTCCAGATGGATGAGGTCGTCGAAAAGCAGGAAGGACGGCTTCCAAACAACGATGACGGGATAATGGGGTAGACGGAGGGAAAATGATTGATCCGAACGTTGCCGTAAAAGCTGGGGAGGACAGGGACGACCTGCTTCGGGAGAACGCCAAGCTCCGCGCCGAGTTAGACCGGACCACGAAGGCATGGGCTGAGGCCGCGGATGAGCGAGACCGGAACAAGGGCAAGTTGGACGCCGTTCTTGTCCAGGCGAGCGAGGCTCGGAAGCTACTTCAAGAATTCGTGGACCGCTGTCCGTTGGCGAATGCCAGCAAGACCCTGCTGAAAGTACAGGAGGACGCTGAGGTCTTCCTGGCCCTGTTCGCCGAAACACGGAAATGCGGCGATCCACCTGGGCGGTGCTATTGCGGCGGCTGCGTGATGTAGGGAGATGCCAATGACTTCGACGAAGACCTGCGACTGTGAATGTCACACGGGAAAGCATCTCTACCACGTCCGGTGGAAGGCGTGTTGCGTCTCGCCCATAGACGGCGGGAAACTCAAGAAACTTTTTGGATGCACGATGAAGGATGGAGAGGTGCGCTACCTCATTGCCAACTCGCAGGATGAAGTGATTCCGTTCTGGAAGGCGGAGTTTGGCCTTGATCCAATCGAAGACTCCGTAGCCGAAGTGACGGAGGGTCGTCAATCATGACTCTCGGGCAGGTAGTTTCTAGGCGCACTTGCTTCGTTTGCGGGAAGCGTCGTGATTGTCGGGTGGACAACATGAATCGCTACTACACGGCCGAGGCGTCCGGGAAGATGATTCCCGTTTGTCTGAAGGAGTGCAGCACTTACGGAACCAGCGAATCTAAGGGGACGCAATGAAGGGCCGAAGGATTCCGATCACGTTCGACGACGGCAAGGCTTTTTTTCCGCTTCTTGAGCAGCCGGGGGACTACGCCGGGCCGTTGGTGGGCTTCACCGGACCGCTTCCAGCCGTGTACTTCCTGAAACCGAACGCGAGAGATCAGGGAGCGCCCAAGTGCGCGAGAGCAATCCAGCATGTAGTCTCGCCGCCTCACGTATTCACCGAGGAGCCGGATGGGACGCTGACAATCACGGCGTCAATCGGCGAAATGCACGGATCAGAGAGTGATGGGTACCATTGCTACCTGACGAAAGGTGAATGGATCAAGTGCTAGTACAATCCGACGAAAGAAAGTAGGCCGACCATGACGAACGACTACGACACTCTGCTATCCCTTCGGCATGAAGCTGATGCGGCGGATCGCAAAGCGAGCGAGGCCGAGGAGCCGTGGAAGGAGATGGCCTATAAGGTCGCTTTTGAAATGAAGGGCCTATGCGGTAGAGGCGAGGTTCGATTCGAGAGGGATCGGTTTTTGGTTCCGTGCCATGGGACGGGGATCTACAGCCATGAGATGTGGTGGGAGAGCTTCCCGATCGAGCCGCTCCTCAACCGGATGCGTGAATCCAGCGGAAGTCTTTCCGGCGACTCGTCCAAGGAGGCTAAATGAGCAATTGTGTTTGCTGTAGCGGGAATCACAAGGACGTCGTGGCGAAAGAGGGGGATGAGTGGTGTAAGCAGTGCCAGATGGATGGATGCCCTCAGCCTCAACTGGGGCCGAAGCGCCATGAGAAGCCCTGCGCGCTGCCTCTATCTTCCAACACCTGCGTCTACCTCGCCGATGGCACGAAGGTCGTCATCCGGCGTGGTCTCAAGGTCAAGGGGCCGGTGTGGCTTGAGGTCGTCCCTCAAGAGAAGCTGACGCTTCAGGAGACAGGCCGCGCATGACCGACGAAGAAATGAAGGAAACTCTCGCCCGCCTGGAAGCGGAAGCCGAGAAGCGCCGGATCAAGTACCCGATCGAGGTCTCTGGCATCAAGTTCGAGGTTGATCGACCGATCCAGCACGAATCCTGGCAGGCGAGGCGCTGCCCTCCGGGCAGCTTCGTCGCCATCCGGCCGTGTGCGGAGGAATGCAAGGGCAAGACGTACCTCGGCCTCATGATCGGCTGGGTCCCGGTCCATACCGGCGCCAGCTATAACAAGGAGACGAAGGAGTTGACGTTCAGCCACAGCGGCGACAACCCGGCCATCTTTGTCTTCGACCTCGGCCGCGTGGTCCTCGGCTGCGAATCCTGGTGGGGGCCGGTCAAGGATGAGGCACACCTGCGGGAGATCACGAACGACGACATCGAAAACGTCTGGTACGTCAAGGCCATGAAGGCGCTGGCCGCGCAAAAGACCCCGGAGGCATAGTTCGTATGGCCTTGAAACCGTCCGATGGCGTGCTGCCCGCGGAATACCCAAAGCAGCGCTACTGGAAGTTCTGGACGTCCAATACGATCGACGGCCTCAACGTCCGGATCATGTCCAGGTTGAACGAGAACGGAACGTTCACGATGGCGATCGTCTGGGATCGAGACGATAAAGGGAAGCGGTGGGCGCTGAAGGAGGTCAAGGATGACGGGGAAGTCGTCCGGACCGCCGAGGAATTGATGGAGACCCTCCCCATGCCCGGCGTTATCTTCACGCTGAGAGACTTCACGGACTGCGACACGCTGCCCAAGTTCGTGGAGAAGTTCACACAGGCTGGCCTCACCATCCTGAAGAAGGAAGGCTTCCCATAGGATCTGCATGAATCAAGACGCCGACGCCCTGGAATTTGACGAAGGCGACGCGATCGCCAAAGCCTGGACGCTCAAGCGCATCCAGGGAGATCGGCGCGCGTACGCGGCCATTTTCGTGGTCCGTCATCAGGATCAGACGATCGACATCTACGTCTGGGCTGTAGTCCTTCGCAGGAAGCGGAACTTTCCGGAGGCGCAGATCCCCGTGTTCATGGACGACATGCGATCTGCCAATCAGCAGTTGCCTGAGCCGTGTGAATGGGAGGTTGTTGATTTGACCGGCGCCGCCAGCATTCCGAGCCAGATCCTGCTGCTGCGCGCGGCTGGAGTGCCGATCTCGTTGGGACACCCGGAGGGGACTGTATGATCGCTGAAGAATTTCACCGAAACCTGTGGACTAGCGACCATTATGGCCCTTCCTGCGCGGACCCGATGTGCAAAATCCTCCAGGCCCTCGTCCACATAGAGCAGAACGTCCGGTCGGACGAGAGGAAGTACCTGATCCCGAAGATCTGCAAGCGCTGCGAGGCGGGGCAGGAGCTTGTCCGGGACGTAAGAGGCGACTATTGTCACCGAGCGCACGTCGGAGCCTACCTTCACGACTGCCACGCGGCGGCGATTCACGAGATCTCGGTGACTCCGGCGCCGCAGATGAAGGAGGCATAGGTAAGTGATCGTTGATTGTACTAAGTGCGGCGGCTCTCACAGTGAATGGTGGTCCTGTGTTACGCGGTCATTGGTTGGATCTAGCCCGGATCTACTTTCTGATCGCCGGATAAAGAGACCCCGCAATCGAAAAGGCACCGTCACGGTCCGGAGGGATGCTATGGCTGTTGATAATGGAGCCTTTCGAATCAATCGTAGCGCCCTCAATTGTCCGCTTTGTCGCCGCACTCTCGAAGGTTTTGTGTTGAGGGTCGTAGTATGGCATCGTGGGAAGAAGGTTCCACGTAGGCAGCCGATTTTGAGATGCCGTAACTGCAAAATCGGATGGCGCTTCCATACATGGACGGATGAGCAAATGAACGCGGAGCGCTATAGACCAAGGCGAAAGCGAAAGATGGGCATGCGGCGACCCGGTGCGCGTCGGCGATCTTCGAGTCTCCGGCAGCGCCGGTAAAGGAAGCGTAGCGTGGAAGAGGCTATGGCCGCCCGAACGGTCTTACTGGATGACGTCCAGATCACGTTCCCGGAGCGGTGCGGCAAGTGCGACTCTGTACCGACTGACATAGAGGCGCTCGTCTGCATCGGCAGATGGAGGAACTTGGCGAACACCTGCGCCTTCTGCGGAGATCCGATCAAACTCGTTTCCGGCGGACTTCTTGAGCACGTACATTGCACGAGAGAAGGCAACGCCTGGGCGATCCAGCAGCCGGAATGGGAAGAGCATACGTGGTGGTCGGAGACGGGACCTTTCGGGCGCGTGGAAATCCATACCCATGTGCCCTGCGCTAAGAAGGGGATGCCGTTCGCGAGCTTCGAGCGGCGGGACTACCGGAACGATGAAGTTCCTCCGAAGGTTGATGACATCATAGTGGTGATTGAAGAGCCCTGCGACGTCTGCGGGGCCATGCCGAATCCAAAGGACGTCCAGCGCGTGATCGGGCGCCTCTACGACGTTTCGCACGCCCATTCCTGCGTCTTCTGCGGAGATCCCATCAAGCTCAAGAAGATCGTGATCCGGCATAAGGCGCTCCCTGGAGAGCACATCACCGATCCGAACCGCTGGCATTTCCATCACTGGGAATGGGAGCCCCGGTTCCATTGGTGCTACCATGCCATGCAGCCCGTAGGAGTTCTCGATTTCGCCGGGCATCTGGCCTGCGCGCGGGACAAGATGCGGTACGCCCAATGGGATGGGCCGACCATGAAGAACAAGCGCTGGATACCTTGACAGCGGGTTCCACAAGCGTTATCATTTGTGCAATTCCATGACCGAACTCAACCCAACCGCCTGGCTCGAAAAAGCTCCACAGCTTCGCGGCTGGCTCATCTTCAGCAAAATCTGGGGCTCGCATTCGCACAACACGAACGTCGAGAGCAGCGACGTGGACTATCTGGGTGTCTACGTGGCCTTCAACCGGGATCTTCTGGGCCTCCAGCCCCCTGCGGACACGATCGACAATCCGGAGGGCGTGAAGCCGGACTACCAAGTTCACGAGATCGGGAAGTTCTGCAACCTCCTGCTCAAGGGAAACCCGGGCATCATCGAGATGCTCTTCTCGGATCGCCTCACCTGGTTCGATCCGAAGTGGGCACCGCTCAAGGCTGAGCGGAAGCGCTTCCTGACGCAGCGCGCGGTGGTCCAGTACCTGGGCTACATGCAAGGCCAACTGAAAAAGTTCTGCGCCCACGGCGGCAAGGGCGGGCTCCATACGAAGGGCGGAGAATTCAGCGAGAAGTGGGCCTACCATATGGTCCGTCTGGGCTACGACGCCCGGCGCATCGCCCAGGGTCAGGAACCCGTCGTCTGGAAGGAAGGCGCTGAGCGCGACACCCTCATGGAGATCCGCACCGGTCAGTGGTCTCAGAAGCGGGTTGAGGATACCACGCTCGGGCTGATCCACGAGATCGACGGCATGAAGCCTTGGGGCATCCCGGAAGAAGGAGATCGGGAGTGGCTGAACGAGTGGCTTCTCGGAGTCCGCGGGCTAAAAGGATAGCTGTGATCCGGAAGAACATGTTCTGCCCTCTGTGCCGGAAGCCGCTCGCGATCCGGAGGCGAAAGATCTCGGTCGTCAGGAGCGTGCCCCACATTCGGCGCTATAGCTGGTGCCAGGACTGCGGCATCGGCTGGACCTTCCACGAGGTCCAGTTCTGCAAAGGGATCGAACCAATACCAACCGAAGCCGAACGCGCCATGCTGAGGGAGAAGCACACTCTCGAACGGAAGCTTCAGCGGCTGGACGCGAGGCTCGGAAAGTCATGAAAGGGAGAGGATGGTAAACGAGCCCGGCCCGGAAACGCAGAAGGCCATCGACGCTTCCGTCTCTAACCTGATGCAGGAGATCGCCCAGAAGGGCGGCTACGACTGCACCGGCTGCGAGAAGCCCAAGCGTGCGAAGGCTCCTGCTCAGGTCGGCGTCTTCTTCTCGGAGAAGCCCGAGCCCCGCCTCACGGTCTACCCGCTTTGCAAGGTCTGCGCGCTCAAGTTCAAGGTCGATCGGGACTTCAAGGACAACGTCCTGGCGCGCGTGAAGGAGCGGGTGGCTAAAGCGATCTCCTCCGGCGAGGCCGCCCAGCCGTCAGACAAGCCCAAGGAGTTCACGACGGCCGACTACAAGACCCTCCGTGAGGAGAAGGGCGAGGTCCATGTCCGCTTCCCGAGCGGGAAAAACTTCAACATGAAGGGGACCTTCCGCATCATGGACTTCCCCGACCGCGGGGTCAATCCGACGATGGAGGACGAGGCCGGGAAGCTCTTCATGCTTGATCCGCGGGCGCTCGTCACCATGGATGGAAAGAACGTCTACCGGCCCCGTAACTACAAGCTCGCGGCCGAGATGGACCAGTGGCTCAAGGAGCATCCGGAGTGGGCTCCGGAACCGTCTTAATGACCAAGATCATGGATGGTGTCGAGGTGACCTCCTACGAGGACGATCCGCCCGTCCTCGTTGAAGGCACGGTCGATGGGCGGGTCTTCATGCTCAAGGTCTGGAAGCAGACCTGGGAGTTCCGCGTTGCAGACGTCCTCGTGGACCTCCGGATGGAGATCGAGCCCATCTACATCGAGCGGAATCGCCTGGAGGTTGGAGCGAAGACTGCTGGGCTTGGACTTCTGGTTGAGAAGGTCAAGGAGATCATCAAGTCCTGCATCGTCAACTACCGACTGCTCAAGAGAGGGAATGGTCACCAATGAGCACGCTCACCAAGAAGCAGCGCATCATCCTCTGGCTTGTCCACCAGGGCAAGACTCTACGACAGCGGGCCGATCGCGTGTTCTTCTCGGACAAGGAGCACATCGGGATCAATTCGATGACGATCAACAAGCTGGTCGGCCTTGACCTACTCGACGAGATCGGTGGGGTTGAGGACGGCGAGCTTCGGCTTTCGGAGCACGGGAAGGACTTCGTCAAGAACCGGATGAGGCCATTCATTGGACTGGTCACCTACGGTGGGACCTGGGCGGCCAAGCCGTTCCGCGGATGCGACTACTGCGGTCGGATCACGGGCCGAAAGTCCATCAAGAAGTTCGACTGCGTCAACTGCGCCGAGGTCCATCGTGCGTGCCCTCCGTGCAGGAACAAGCACATCCGGGTGAAGGGCGAGTTTCCGAGGTACCAGCCTAAGCTCAATGCGTGCCCGCCTCCGAGGCAGACTTCGGAGGCTCCACCGCCACAGCCGAGCGTTCCGACCGAGCCGCAAAAGGCTTGAGCATGGCAAGGATAATCCCAAGGTCCCATCAAAAGGAAGCGCTACGCGCGATCGTATAGAGAGAACGCATTCATGAGCGCTCATAGAAGTGAAGTTCTAATGCTCAGCACTGGTACCGCCATAGCCGAGCTTAAACGGCTACAGCCGGAGTGGTTTAGGATTCGGCGCCGCTATTTGTTCCTTGAGATGGTCAAGCGGCTGAAGGCTTTTCGCAGAAAGCACGGCCACTGCAATGTGTCGTGGCAATACGCTACCGATCCACAATTCGGCCAGTGGGTAGTCTGGATAAGGCGAGCAAAGAGGTTTGGGACACTATCAAATCAGCAGATTGCCGAACTCGACGCGCTTGGCCTTGACTGGAACCCCTCCGAGACCAGGTATCGTGAGATGATCCAACGTCTCAAGGAATTCAAGAAGCAGCGCGGTCACTGCAATGTTCCAGAAGGGCATACTCACGATCCAGGCTTGGCTGTTTGGATAACCACCAGAAGAAAGCATAGGCGCCTCGGAATTCTATCAAATCGACAGATCACCGAACTCGATGCGCTGGGATTTGACTGGAACCCTTTTAAGGGCAGGCGTCATGAGATGATCCAGCGCCTCAAGGCATTCAAAACAAAGAATGGTCATTGCAATGTTCCGGTGCGTTACCCTGCTGACACTAAATTGGGTCGGTGGGCATGGCGCATAAGAGCAACGAGGGGGGCAACACTATCAAAGCAGGAAATCTCCAAACTCGATGCGCTTGGCTTTGACTGGCATTTCTCCGAGATTGGGCGCCAGAAGATAGTCCGACATCTCATGGTTCGACGCCTGAAGGCATTCAAGAAAATGAATGGTCATTGCAATGTTCCGGCGCGTTACCCCGCCGATCTTAAATTGGGGGGCTGGGTGATGCATGTAAGAACAAAGAAAAGGTCAGGAACACTATCTAATCAGCAGATCGCCGAACTCGATGCCATTGGGTTTGACTGGAATCCTTCCGAGGACAAGCGCCGGGAGATGATCCAACATCTTAGGGCTTTTTCAAAAACGCACGGTCATTGCAATGTTCCGCACCGTTACGCTGCTGGCCAAAATCAGTTGGGCCACTGGGTAGCATACATAAGACGCAAGAAGTCAGAGGCACTATCAACTCGGCAGGTCGCCGAACTTGATGCGCTTGGGTTTGACTGGAATCCTTCCGAGACCAGGCGACATGAGATGGTCCAGCGTCTCAAGGCGTTCAAGAAACAGCACGGTCACTACAATGTTCCACAGCGTTATACTGCTGATCCGGCCTTGGCTATTTGGGTAGCCACTAGAAGAACGCATAAGCGCCTCAAAAACCTATCAACTCAGCAGATCGCCGAACTCGATGCCATTGGGTTTGACTGGAATCCTTCCAAGACTAGGCGTCGTGAGATGGTCCAGCGTCTCAAGGAATTCAAGAAGCAGCACGGTCACTGCAATGTTACACGGCAATACACTACCGATCCACACTTAGGCCAGTGGGTATCAGGCGTAAGGAGAGCTAAGAGATCAGGCGTGCTACCGAAGTGGCAGATCGCCGAACTCGATGCCATTGGGTTTGACTGGAATCCCGCCTTTGGACCTACGGCCAAGCCCATTGCACGTGCTTACCCGAGAAGGCGTCCGATGCCCTGCCGCGCCAGCTAAATGTGACGACCGAGCCACAAAAGGCTTGACTTTCGCTGGCACATCTGTGATTATATGTGGAAATGAACCGCCTCCTTCCATTCGAACCGGAAAGCCCTTCCGATATCATCCCTGTGCATACTTCGGGCTATGGAACGAGAGGGGCGATTCCGACGTGGGTCATCGACCGGCCGCAGGACTCGTACTTCGGATGCCTTGAAAGCGAGTACGGGGATTTGTGGGTCATCATCGCGACCGCGGACTGCATCACGATGTCGGGCGGCTATCTGGGGTGGGAGCAGGTTCACCTGCTGAAGCCGTCGATTGAGATGTTGAATGGCTTCTCCGAAGGCAAGGGAAGATGGCCCACACACATCCCGCTCGACAAGGCGACCCGCTCCTGGGTCTCCGCGTGCCTCCGGAACATCGGGCTTCGATTCAGCTATGAGCGCGAACACCAGAAGGGCGAGAGCGAAGAGAGGTAGGTTTCCTCTCAATCCAGAATTCTGAACATGGAGGGTTTATGAGCAAGAAGTCTGAGAAGCGTCCGTCGCGCCGGAGTGCATCGAAAGATGCCACCCTGAAGAAGTTGGGCAAGGCTGTCGGGAAGGTCGTGGGGATGAAGAACTCCAAGGGGTCCAAGGATGCCGTCAGCGCCAAATGGCGGGCCGCCGCGCTCAAGGCGTGGAGGACGAGGAGGGCACGGGCCGCTCAGAGGCCAGCAACCTTCCGGGCATCGGTTCGGGGCGAGACCAGGCATCAGGAGATGATCAAGCGTCTCAAGGCATTCCAGAAAGAGCACGGCCATGCCTTCGTGCCTCTGGATCTCGCGAAGAACAAGGAAGCTCGGCTTCTTGTCATTCGACTCCTCCGCATGGGGGTCGATCCCGTGATCCTGGGGAAGGCCACCGGGCTCAGTCGCCGGACCATCGCCGCCTATCGGGCGCACGCAACGATGGGGACGTACGAGGACGAAGGGCTGACGTCCTGGGTGAACAGGCAACGTCAGGCACAAGCCTGACCTCAGCTTCGGACGATAGGTTCTTTGGCTTCCAACGCTTCGTAAAGATGCGGTTCCTGGACATTCAAAGGTCTCGCGATGCTTAGCGATAGGCAGATTTTCAGCGCACGAACGTTAGCGGACTTTCTGAAATCCCCCATCTTCAGGCGCGGTCTCAAGATAACGGACTTAGCGAACCGCGAAGCGCGTGTAGACCATCTCAAAAGCTTCGCTGAGAAGGGTATTTCAAAGGTCGGATATCAAATGCGCGCCATTAAGGCGGCATGCGAAGCTGTATCAGGTCTTTGGAGCGGAGAACTCTGGACGGGTGCTGGAAAATCCGTCGTCGCTGCATTTATCGCGCTCAAGTTTCTCGCTCTCGGGAAGAAGGTCATTTTCATTTGTCCAAGCAGATTCGGTCTCGGAAGCGAGGACAAGGACAGCGGCGGCATAATCAATAAATTCCTCCGGACCTTCGTGCAGGAAGCTCCTGGTGAACACTTCTCTGGAAAGTATAGGCTTGGCCGGTTGAATGAAGCCACTCGCATGAGCGATGTCCACTTCTTCACGCCAGCAGTCTTCGTCCGGTTGTCCAAGGACAAGGTGTTTTTCAGGAGACTGATCGAAGAGTGCGGCGTGCTAATTGTGGACGAAGCTCACCACTTTGGGAAAGACCCGAATGG
>Ga0214472_10002003_pt1 | contig 22135 bp, 23 predicted proteins | sample RVTome_6_FD_207662 | JGI IMG/M metagenome (GOLD analysis project Ga0214472, IMG submission 207662) | Soil microbial communities from uranium-contaminated site in the Upper Colorado River Basin, Wyoming, United States - RVT140D175 | ecosystem: Environmental > Terrestrial > Soil > Contaminated >...
GGCGCGAACATGTGGATCGGCGTGGCGAAAGCCGGATACTCCATAAACGAGGAGCTGCCCATATTCCTGCTCATCTTCGGCCTGCCCGCCGCGGCAGCCGTAGTTCTCAAATGGAAATTCATTTGAGCGGCGCTACGTCCGATGGCTCCCCGCCACGATCCTGAACTCGTACAGCCGGCACTCGAGCGCCCCGTTGTAGAGCACCGTGCGCCGTGAGGTCTGCAGGCGGATCAGTTTCTCCATCCTCCGGTCGGCGGTGAAGAAGAAGCAGTTCCAGCCGGCGAAGCTCTTCTTCAAGGCATTCCCGAGCTTCGGGTAGAAGCGCGAGAGCTCCTCGGCTTCGCCGATCCGCTCGCCATACGGCGGATTGGCGATCATCACGCCCGATTCCGCCGGCGCCGTCCGCGAGAGCACGTCGCTCGCCTCCAGCGTCACCCAGCGCTCCACCCCCGCGGCGGCGAGATTGCGGCGCGCGGCGGTCAGCGTCTTCGCGTCGGCGTCGCTGCCATAGAGCGCGAGCTTCGGCGCGTGTTTCACGGGCTGCGCCGCCTCCTCGCGAAGCTGCTTCCACAGCGCGCCGTTGAACGAGTCCAGCTTCTCGAAGCCGAAGGCGCGCTTCATCCCGGGCGCGCGCCCGCGCGCCATGGCCGCGGCTTCCACCAGCAGCGTCGCCCCGCCGCACATGGGGTCCAGAAGCGGCTGCTCGAACGTCCAGCCGGTCAGCATGACGATGCCGGCGGCGAGGTTCTCGCGCAGCGGCGCTTCGACGGTCTGCATGCGCCAGCCGCGCTTGAAGAGCCCTTCGCCCGAGGTGTCGAGGTACAGTACGCCGCGCTTTTCCTCCAGAAAAATGTGCACGCGCACGTCGGGATCGGCGCGATCCACGTCCGGCCTGCGCCCGACGTCGTCGCGAAAGCGGTCGCACACCGCGTCCTTCACGCGCAGGGTCACGAATTCCAGGCTCTTCACCGGGCTTTTCTGTGCCGTGACGTAGACGCGCAGCGTGCGGTTCACGTCGAACAGATCGAACCAGTTCACGCCGCGCGCCGCGGCGTAGATGTCGTCTTCCGACGCGTACTCGAACTCGCCGACGCGCCACAGCACGCGCGAGGCAAGGCGCGACCACAGGTTCACGCGGTAGCAGGTCTCCCAGCCCCCCGAAAAGCCCACCCCGCCGGCGGCGACGCGCGGCGATTCCGCACCGCAGGACTTCAGCTCCCCGGCCAGCAACTCTTCCAGCCCCCTGGGGCAGGGCGCGAAGAAGACCTCAGGAGGGCTTGAAGACGGCAAGGAAGACGGCGGCGAAGAGCACGAGCGTCGGCACCTCGTTGAACCAGCGGAACCAGACGTGCGACTTGCGGTTGCGCTCGGCACGGAAGTCGCGCATCAGCTGTCCGCACCACAGGTGATAGCCGACGAGGACCGCCGCCAGCGCGAGCTTGGCATGCAGCCACCCCCCGGAGAACCCCCAGCCGAGCCACAGCCACAGGCCGAAGAAAATGGCGAGCACCGCGCCCGGGGTCATGATGCCCCAGTAGAGCTTGCGCTCCATCAGCTTGAAGCGCTCCTTGGACAGGGTGTCGTGGGAAAGCGCGTGGTAGACGAAAAGCCGCGGCAGGTAGAAGAGCCCCGCGAACCAGGTCACCATGAAGACGATGTGCAGCGATTTCACCCAGAGCATGCGCCGCTCACTTCCAGTTGGCCGTCACCGCCATCCTGAGCTCCGGCAGCTTGTGGTGGAAGAAATGATCCGCTCCCGGCACCACGATCACCGGCAGCGCCTGCGGCTGCGCCCATTCGCGCACCGCGGCCAGCGGCACCGTGTCGTCGTTCTCGCCGTGGATGAGGAGCGTGCCGGCGGGCACCGCCGGCGCCTCGAAGTGGTTTACCGCAATGCCGACCAGCACCAGTCGCTCCGCTTGCACCTTGGCCGCGAGCTTCGCCTGCATCGCCGCGCCGAAGGAAAACCCGGCCAGCACCGGGCGCTGCGCGCGCAGGTGCGCCAGTACCGCGGCAAGATCCTGCACTTCGCCGCGCCCCTCGTCGTACGCGCCTTCGCTCTTTCCCGCGCCGCGGAAATTCGGCCGCCACGCGGCGTAGCCGAGCTCGACGAACGCCCGCGCCAGGGTCTGCACCACCTTGTTGTCGAGCGTGCCGCCGAAGAGCGGGTGCGGGTGCGCGACGAGCGCGATGCCGCGCGCCTTGCCTCGCGGCTCGTCCACGGCGCACTCGATGCCGCCGGCGGGCCCGCGGACCGTCTCGCGCCGCGTCGCCGCGCGCATCAGATCCTCAGGCGCCCGACGATGCGGCCGTGCCGCAGGTGCTCCTCGATGATCTCGTCGATGTCGCCGCGATCCACGTAGGTGTACCAGACCGCATCCGGGTACACCACGACACAGGGGCCTTCGGCGCAGCGGTCGAGGCACCCCGCCTGGTTGATGCGCACCTTGCCCGCGCCCGCGAGCCCCAGCTCCTGCACGCGCTGCTTGGCGTACTCGCGCATCGTGGAGGCCCCTTTCGCGTTGCAGCAGCCGCGCGGGTCGGCAGGGTCGCGCTGGTTGCAGCAGAAAAAGACGTGTCGCTCGTAGTACGACATGGGCCGCGAATTCTACAGCAGGCCCTCGTCGCGGCGCCGCGCGGCGAGCACGATGAGGTAGCCGGTCGTGGCGAAGGGCCACAGCGCGGACACGAGCCGCGTCAGGCCGTTGAAGTTGAGGAAGTGTCCCTGCTGCCAGAGCCTGAGGATCTCCGCCAGGTAGGGATTGGGGGGCGCGAGATTGACCAGCACCGCCGCCGCCATCAGCAGCACGGCGGCCGCCGACATGCGCGCCACGCGCGGCAGGGACACCGCCAGCAGCGACACCGCGAGGCCGGCGGCGAGCCCGCGCAGCGCGCCGGGCGTGAGCCAGGCGAAGCTGTCCTGGGCGCGCAGGATGATGGTGAAGGCGAGCGTCTTCACGCCGAGGGCCGCGACGACGAGCAGGAGGATGAGGCTGCGCACCGGCGCGTTCGGCGCGACGACCGCCGAGGCGAGCAGCGCCACCGCCGCGAGATTGGCGGCCGCGGTGACGGCCTCGATGGCGACGAAGAACTCCGGCGCGCGCGCCGGCCCCGCCGCCCCGGCGAAGAGGTTGCGCAGGTCGCCGCCGCCGAACAGCAGCATCGCCGGGTTGAGCTGCATGAACAGCCACAGTCCGAGGAGCGCGAGGCCCGCGTCGGACAGCCCGCCGGGCAGAAACAGGCGCGCGCGCCAGCCGCCGAGCGCCGGCGTCATGGGCGCGAACGCGAGCCCGGCAAGCGCGCCGGCCAGGGCGCCCGCGGCGTTGCACAGCACGTCCACGTTGGAGGGCACGCGCGAGGGCAGGTAGGTCTGCGCCGCCTCCAGCGCGATCGAGAGCACCATGCCCACGGCGACCGCCGCGAGCGCCGCGTTGCCGCCGCGCAGGCGCGGCTGCCACGCGAGCACGGCGAGCAGGCCGAGCACGGCGTAGCCGGCGAAGTCCGCCGCGACGTCGAACGCCAGCACGTGCCGGGGCCAGGGCTGGACCAGGAACTCGAGCGGCGACAGGCCGTGGTCGCGCCAGCCGACGAGCGGGTAGAGCGAGGCGTAGACGACGAGGCCGAGGTAGACGAGGAGCAACAGGCGCGCGAGCGGTGAGCCGCGCACGCGCTAGCCGTGGTGCGCCGGCGCGTGCGCCGGCCGCGCGGCGAGGCTTCCAGCCAGCATGCCGAGGAACGACGCCGCGAGGCCGACCAGCTGCGGCGGCACCAGGGCCTCCGGCGCCACCGCCTCCATGAGCAGCCAGCTCGCGAGCCCGAGCACCACCGAGAGCAGCGCCCCGGCGGTGGTGGCGCGCTTCCAGAAAAGGCCCAGCATCAGCGGCGCGAAGGCCGAGACCAGCGTCACCTTGTAGGCGTTCTGCACCATCTGGTAGATGCTCGCCTCGCTCGCGAGGGCGAACACCAGCACCGCCAGCGTGAAGATCACCAGCACCAGGCGCAGCGTGAGCAGGAACTGCCGGTCGCTCATGTGCGGCACGAACGGCCGCAGCACGTTCTCGGTAAAGAGCGAGGTCGGCGCGAGCAGCGCGCCCGAGGCCGAGGACATGATCGCCGATAGGAGCGCGCCGAAGAACATCACCTGCGCGAACACCGGCGTGTGGCCGAGGATCAGCTTGGGCAGGATCAGCTGGTTCTCGTTCGCGTCCCCGGCGAGCAGCGGCTGGACCATCGCCGGGTCGATGAGCAGCGCCGAATAGGCGAGGTAGATCGGCACGAAGGCCATGAAAAAGTAGGCGATGCCGCCGATGAGCGAGCCGCGCACCGCCGTGTCGGCGTCCTTGGCCGAGGTGACGCGCTGGAACACGTCCTGCTGCGGGATCGAGCCGAGCGCGGCGGTGAGGAAGGCGGCGACGAAAGCGAGCACCTCCTTCGCCTCGAGCTTCGGCCAGAAATGGAACTTCTCCGCCTGCGCCGCGTGCTGCACCACCGCGTCGAAGCCCCCGGCCATCCCGCCCAGCAGGAACGCGAGGTACAGCAGCCCGACCACGATGATCACGGTCTGGAAGAGGTCCGTGTAGGCAATCGAGAACATGCCGCCGAACAGCGTGTAGATGAGTACCGCCCCCGCGCCCAGGGCGATGCCCCAGCCGAGCGGGATGGCGCCGCCCGAGAGCGCGTGGAACACGAAGCCGAGCGCGGTGAACTGCGCCGAAGTCCAGCCGAGGTAGGAGAGCGTGATGCACACGCTGGTCGCGACTTCGACCGGCTTGTTGTAGCGCTTGCGGTAGAAGTCGCCGATGGTGAGCAGGTTCAGGCGGTAGAAGGCGCGCGCGAAGAACAGCGCCACGATCACCAGGCACATGGAGAAGCCGAAGGGATCCGCCACGATCCCACCCATGCCGTCGTTCAGGAACGTCGCCGAGACGCCGAGCACCGTCTCCGCCCCGAACCAGGTGGCGAACACCGTCGCCACGCTCATGTAGAGCGGCAGGCTGCGCCCGGCGATGACGAAGTCCCTGGAATTGTGCACCCGCCGCGCCGCCCACAGGCCGATGGCGATGGAGGCGACGAGGTACAGCGCGACGAAGCCGATCAGCATGGCGCCGCCATGATAATGAAGATCAGCGCGGCGGCAAGCAGCGCCGCGATCGCCGCGAGCAGGCGGTTGCGGCGCGCGTTCTGCGCGGCGATGCGCGCGAGCGCTTCGTGCAGCGCGCCGAGTCGGTCCTCGGTGAGCAGCCGGTGCGCCAGGCGCGGCAGCTGCGGCAGCGTCGCCGCCCAGCCGGGCGCTTCCTGGCGCAGCGCGCGCGCCAGACCGCGCCAGCCGACCTGCTCGCTCATCCAGCGCTCGAGAAACGGCTTCGCCGTCTGCCACAGATCGAGCTCGGGGTCGAGCGTGCGCCCCAGGCCCTCGATGTTGAGCAGCGTCTTCTGCAGCAGCACGAGCTGCGGCTGGACCTCGACGTTGAAGCGGCGCGAGGTCTGGAAAAGGCGCAGCAGCAGCTTGCCGAAGTAGATCTCCTTCAGCGGCCGCGCGAAGATCGGCTCGCACACGGCGCGGATTGCGCCCTCGAAATCGTCGATGCGCGTGCCCGCGGGCACCCAGCCAGCGTCGAGGTGCGCCTGCGCCACGCGCCGGTAGTCGCGGTTGAAGAAGGCGAGGAAGTTCTGCGCCAGGTAGCTCTTGTCCGTCTCGGTGAGCGTGCCCATGATGCCGAAATCGAGCGCGACGTACTTGCCGTCGTCGGAAACGAGGATGTTGCCGGGATGCATGTCGGCATGGAAGAACCCGTCGCGGAACACCTGGGTGAAGAAGATCTCCACGCCGGCGCGCGCCAGGCGCGGGATGTCGACGCCGCGCTCGCGCAGCCGCTCGACCTGCGACACCGGCGTGCCGTGCATGCGCTCCATCACCATCACGCGCTGGCTGCACCAGTCCCAGTGCACGCGCGGCACCGCGAGCAGCGGCGAGCCCTCGAAGTTGCGCCGCAGCTGGCTCGCGCTCGCCGCCTCGCGCAGCAGGTCCAGCTCCTCTTCCAGGTGACGCGCGAATTCGGCCACCACCTGGCGCGGCTTCAGGCGCCGGCCGTCGGCCCACAGCCGCTCCATGAGCCGCGCCGCCGTTTCGAGCAGCGCCACGTCGCGCGCGATGGCGCGCTCCACGCCCGGTCGCAGCACCTTCACCGCCACCTCGCTGCCGTCGTGCAGCGCCGCAAGGTGCACCTGCGCGATGGAGGCGCTCGCCACCGCTTCGCGCTCGAACGCCGAGAACACCGCGTCGATCGGCTTGCCGATGCCGCGCTCGATCTCGGCGCGCGCGAGCTCCGGGGCGAACGGCGGCACGCGATCCTGCAGCTTCGCCAGCTCGTCGGCGATGTCGAGCGGCAGGAGGTCGCGGCGCGTGGAGAGCACCTGGCCGAACTTGACGAAGATCGGGCCGAGCGTCTCCAGCGCCCGGCGCAGCCGCACCGCGCGCTGCGGGTCCGCGGCGCGCGCCAGGCGGGGCCAGAAGCGGTACAGGCGGAAGCGCAGCGCGACCCAGAGTATGCGCAGCAGGCGCCTCATGAGAGGCGTCCGACGCGCTTCTCCAGTCGCTCCAGCGCGTCGCGCAGGCGCGCCACCTCGGCGGCAAAGGCGGCGTAGCCGGCGCGCGGCGCGAGCAGCCGCCCCTCCTCCTGCGCGTACTCCATGAACGCCTCGGCGAGCCGGCGCGCGGCGTCGAGCTGCCAGGCGGCAAGATCGCGCGCCAGCCCCGCCACGCGGTGGGCGGCCGCGTCGCCCAAGAGCCTCGAGAGGTCTTCCTCGGCGTCCCAGCGCAGGTGCCGCGCGAGGTGCAGCACCTCCTGCGCGAGCTGGGCGTTGCCGTCGATGCCGACGGTGCGCATGAAATGCTCCTCGCCGCGGATGAGCGCGGGCAGCGAGGCGGGCTGCAGCGTGATGGTGAGGCTCGCCGCGGCGCCGGGCGCGAGCCTGCCGCCCTCGACGATGGCGAAACGCAGCGCCGGCAGCGGCGGGGCGCGGAATTCGACCGTTTCACCGGCGAAGGGCGCGAGGCGCTCGCGCGCCCAGGCCTCGGCCTCGAGCAGCCGGTTCAGCGCCAGCACCAGCGGGGATTCCAGCGTCGCCATGAAACAAAAAGGGCCACCGTAGGGTGGCCCTTCAGGAGTATAGAGCGATCAGTGCATCTGCTGGATGCCGGCCAGCAGCCAGCCGCTCGAGCCGTCGGCGGGCTTCACGAGGTTCCACACCTCCTCGAAGCTCGCCGGCTCGCCGCCCGGGGTCTCGCGCACCAGCCCCGAGAAGCGCACGCTCGCCCAGTGCCGGCTGCCCTCGGTGGCGACTTCGAGGAGATCGGCATTGAGCGTCACCACGTCGGTCTGCTGCCCGGCGCCGGCGTCGGCCCGCAGCGCCTCGAACATGCCGGTGGTCGTCACGTCGCGCAGCTCATCCAGCCGGCCGCTGTCGTTCGCCATCTGCAGCCGGATGAAGTTCTCCTTGGCGGCGCGCAGGAAACCCGCGATGTCGAAGCCCGGCGGCACGTGCGTGCGCGCCGGGCTGCCCGGAATGCGCGCATCGAACCCTGCGGCCTGCGAGGGCGGGGGCGCGGCCACCGTCTCGCTGCCCAGGCCCGCGTAGTGCAAGGCGGGCGGCGCGGCGCGCGGCGCGCGCAGCAGGCGCACGAGGGCCAGCGCGGCGAACACCAGCATGCCGATGAGAAGCGCGCTCAGGATCGTGCCGAGGAGCGGATTGCCCGCGAAGAGGGCGCCGAGCAGCCCGCCGAGGGCGAGGCCGCCGAGCACCGGCGCCCACTTGCTGCCCGTGGCTGGCGCGGGCGCAGCCGCCGCAGCGGCCTGCGCCGGCTTGGCGGGCACAGCAGCCGGCGCTGCGGTGATATTGCGCTGCATGCCGAGCGTGCGGCCGCCGCCCAGGCGGCGCGCCTCCGCCTCCGGCATTGCGATTGCCAGTCCCAGCAGCACGGCCGCGACTCCCAGCCACCCTTTGCTCATGAAGCGCTTTCTCCTCGCCGTCGGTTTGTCGTGAGATGCTACCCCAGCTTGACGCCGCGATGAACGGCGGCGACGCCCGCGCTGAGGTTGAAATATTCGACCGCGGCGAAGCCGGCGCGTTCCATCATGGCGGCGAGCGTGGCCTGGTCCGGATGCATGCGGATCGATTCCGCGAGGTAGCGGTAGGCGCCGCCGTCGCCGGCGACGCGCTCCCCGAGCCACGGCAGCACGCTGAAGGAGTAAAGGGCGTAGGGCTTCTCCAGCGGCTTCCACACCCGCGAGAACTCCAGCACCACCAGGCGCCCGCCGGGCCGCAGCACGCGCGCCATCTCGGCGAGCGCGGCCTGCTTGTGCGTCATGTTGCGCAGGCCGAAGGCGACGCTCACGCAGTCGAAATGCGCGCCGGGAAAGGGCAGGCGCTCGGCGTCGCACTGCACGGCAGGCAGCCGGCAACCGGCGTCGAGCAGCCGGTCGCGGCCGCGCGCGAGCATGCTGCGGTTGATGTCGGTCGCCCAGACTTCGCCCGCGCTGCCGACCCGGCGCGCAAACGCCCGCGCCAGGTCGCCGCTGCCCGAAGCGATGTCGAGGACGCGCTCGCCCGGGCGCACGCGCGCCACGCCGACGGCGAACGCCTTCCACAGGCGGTGCAGGCCGAGCGACATCAGGTCGTTCATCAAGTCGTAGCGCGGCGCGACCCGGTCGAATACGCGGCCCACGCGCGCGCGCTTGTCGCCCTCCGCAACGCGCTCGTAGCCGAAGTCCGCGTCTGACATAAGTAAGCGCTGACCTATGCTATCGGCCCGCCCCGGCGGCCTCTATCTGCTTCAAGTAAGCCGCCCAGCGGGCGTCCTGCTCGACCCCCAGCTGGTAGAGATAATCCCAGGAATAGATGCCCGTGGCGTGCCCGTCGGAGAACGTCGGCTGGATCGCGTACGAGCCGACCGGCTCGACGTGGCGGACCTCGATCTCGCGCTTGCCGACCTGCAGCACTTCCTGGCCGGGACCGTGCCCGCGCACCTCGGCCGAGGGCGAGAACACCCGCAGGTATTCGTAGGGAAGGCGGAAATTGCGGCCGTCGTCGAAGGCGACTTCCAGCACCCGCGATTTCTGGTGCAGCTTGATCTCGGTCGGGGTGGGCATGGCCGGCCGATGATACCCCGGCCCCTTTTGCAACAATAACGTCACGAAATGTTCTTATTATCGTCACCGTGCCAGCCAACATACTTCTGGTGGAGGACGAACCGGCGATCCAGGAGCTGATCGCCGTCAACCTCGAGCACGCCGGCCACCACGTGATGCGCGCCAAGGACGCCGAAGGGGCTCTGGGCATCGTCAGAAACGCCCTGCCCGATCTGCTGCTCATCGATTGGATGCTGCCCGGGATTTCCGGCGTCGCCCTGGCGCGGCAACTGCGCCAAGAGGAGCGCACCCGGCGGATCCCGATCATCCTGCTCACCGCGAGAAGCGCCGAGACCGACAAGGTGGCCGGGCTGGAGGCGGGCGCCGACGACTATGTGACCAAGCCCTTCTCGCCGCGCGAGCTCCTGGCGCGCATCAAGGCTGTCCTGCGGCGGCGCGCGCCGCAGATGACCGACGACCCGGTGGAGCTCGCCGGGCTGCGCCTGGAGCCCGAGACCCATCGCGTGTACGGCGCGAAGCGCGCGCTCGTGCTCGGCCCCACCGAGTTCCGGCTGCTGCATTTCCTCATGACGCATGCCGAGCGCGTGCACTCGCGCGCGCAGCTGCTCGACCACGTGTGGGGCGATCACGTGTTCGTCGAAGAACGCACGGTGGACGTGCACATCCGGCGCTTGCGCAAGTCCCTGGAGCCTTCCGGCCACGACCGCCTGATCGAGACGGTGCGCGGTTCGGGCTACCGCCTGAGCGCCAGCCCTGCTTGAACCCGGCCTGGGCCAGCGCGCTCGCGGTGGCCGTCGCGGCGGCGGCGGTGGGCCTGCCGTGGGGATGGCGCGGGGTCGCCGCGGTGCTGGCCCTGGCGCTGCTCTTTCACACGGCGCAGATCGCCGCGTTCCTGCGCTGGCTGCGCCGGCCCGCGCGCGACGCGCTGCCCGCGGGGCGCGGCCTGTGGGAGGAGGCTTTCGCCACCCTGCACCGCCACCTGAAGGGCCGCGACGAGGAACGCGAGCGCCTGCGCTCGGCGCTCGCGCGCTTTCGCGACGCCGGACGCGCGCTCCCCGATGGCGTCGTGATCCTCGATCGCGAGTACCACATCGAGTGGGCCAACCCGACCGCCGCGCGCCACTTCAGCATCGACGCGCGCCGCGACCTCGGCCGGCCGGTGGCGAATTTCCTGCGCCACCCGGACTTCGTCGCCTGGCTCGGGGCGGGCGACTTCCGCGAGCCGCTCGTGCTGCGCGGCGTGCGCGGCGAGACGGTGCTGCTCGTGCGCCTGATCGAGTTCGGCGACGAGCAGAAGCTGCTCAATTCGCGCGACATCACGGCGCAGGAGAAGCTCGAGACCATGCGCCGCGACTTCGTCGCCAACGTCTCGCACGAGCTGAAGACGCCGATCACGGTGCTCTCGGGCTTCGTCGAGACGCTGGGTGACGCGAAGATCGAAATGAGCGCGGCGCAGCGCCGGCGCTACCTCGGGCTCATGGCCGAGCAGGCGCGGCGCATGCAGCAGCTGATCGAGGACCTGCTCACGCTCTCGGCGCTCGAGTCGAGCCCGGCACCCGCGGACGAGGAGGCGATCGACATGCGGCCGTTCGTCGAGCGGCTGGCCGAGGAGGCGCGCGCGCTGTCCGCCGGCCGCCACCTGGTGGTGAGCCGCGTGGAGCACGACGCCCGCCTCACGGGCAGCGCGCGCGAGCTGCACAGCGCCTTCTCCAACCTGGTGTCCAACGCAGTGAACTACACGCCCCCGGGCGGCGCGGTGACGCTCTCCTGGCGGCTGGAGGACGCGCGCGGCGTATTCGCCGTCGAGGACACCGGCATCGGCGTCGAGACGCGCCACATCCCGCGTCTCACGGAGCGCTTCTACCGCGTCGATCACGGCCGCTCGCGCGACACGGGCGGCACCGGGCTGGGCCTGGCCATCGTCAAGCACGTGCTCACGCGCCACCAGGCGAGCCTCGACGTGCAAAGCGAATTCGGCAAGGGTTCCACGTTCCGCGCGGCGTTCCCGGCGCAGCGCGTGGCGCCGGGCGGATCCGCGAGGGCCGCGGCTTAGTCGGGAAGGCTCTCGTAGGCCACGCGCTCGAAGTCGGTGCCGCGCTCGATGACTTCCAGCAGGCGCACGCGCCGCGGCTTGTGGATCGCCGCCTCGATGACGCGCTTGGGCTTGAACCAGCCCGGCGCCAGCACGAGCGTGGGCGGCGCCTTGAGCGCCGGCACCGCGGCGAGCGCCACGGCCTGCACGTATTTCTCCTCGGCGGCGTTGACGCCGGTGCCCCGCACCGCCGCGGCGAGCGGCAGCCCGGGCAGCAGCTTCACGCCGCAGACCAGGTCGCCGGCATCGGTGGCCATCAGCCAGCGCACCTGGCCGAGCTGGAAGCTCTTCGCGTCGGCGGGCCGCACGCCGATGAGCTGCCCGGGCGCCATGCGCCGCCCGGGATTGCCAGCGCGGCGCTGCATCTTCAGGCCCTGCGCGCTTTCGTCCTCGAGCCGCCAGTGCTCGAGCAGGAACCCCTGCGCCACGCTGTGATCCTCCTCGTCGCGCGTGCTGACGCGGCCGAACGTGGCGATCTCGTCGCGCTGCCTCGAGGTGAGCTCCTTGAAGCTGGTGGCGTCGCGGAATGCCCGCCCGGAGACGTAGTAGTGGATGGCGGCGAGGCCGGTGCAGGACTGCGCCACGTCGCTCGCGCGCTTGCGCTCCGCGGCGCGCGGCGCTCGCGCCTGGCACCACTGCCGGTACAGGAACACGAGCAGCTGCTCGCAGGAAGGCTGCACGCAGTCCTCGCCGAGCGCGAGGCGCGCCGGCGACTCGCCTTTTCTGAGCAGCGCGACGCGGTTGCGGAGGCTCTTCGCCAGGCGCCGCGCGTCCAGGTAGCGCAGCGCGGCGCCCTCGGCGGGGCCGCGGTCGGCGCATCGCTCGCCGGCGAGGTCCACGACGAGCGCTGGCTGCTCGCCTTCGTCGACCGGCGACGGCGAAATCTCGACCTTGTCCGCCCAGCGCTCGAGCAGGTAGGCGACGAACGTGAGCTGGCGCGGCGTGAGCTCGTGCGGATTGCACATGCCCATGAGCGTCGCGCGCATGAAGGCGATGCGCGGCGAGGTGTCGTGGACGTCGCGGTTGAGGTAGTCCTTCACCGCCTGATCGGCCACGCCCAGGCGCTCCGCGCGCGCGTACGCCTGGTGCAGATTGCGCCAGTCGCGCCCCGGGACCTGGCGGTAGGCGCGGTAGTGGTGGAACATGCGCAGGCCCGAATAGGCGAGCGCGCGCTGCGCGAGCAGCGCGCGCTTGGCGCGCAGCGCCGCGACGTTCGCCTCGAGGCAGCGCAGGTAGCCCAGGCGCATCTGCTCCCACAGCTCGATGGTGTCCTCGAACAGCGCGGCCTCGTTCTCCTGCATCGGCAGCGCGCGGTTGGTGAAGCGCTTGGCCTGCTCGATCTGCACGAAGTTGACCGCCTCGCGTACCGCCTCCAGCGCGGCGAAGCGCTCCTCGGGAGCGGCGGCATAGCGGTTGAATTCCTCCGCCTGGACGAGCAGCTGGTGCTGCGCGGCCGAAACGTTGGCGAGCGGCACGTGCTCGAGCCATGCCTTGGCGCTCGCGCCGTCGGCGAATTCGGGCCGGGCGGCGGGATCGATGTCGGGCAGCTCGAAGGCGCTCGGCTCGCTCATCGCGGCGTGGCGTCCTCCGCTGCGCCGAACACGTCCTGATAGCTGGCGTAGTAGCTCGCGAACAGGGTCGGCAGGACGACGAGCGCCAGCGGAAACACGAGCGCGCGCGGATTCAGCGCCGGCGACTCGCCCGGCATGAGCGTCGCGAGCAGGATCACCGCGCCCATCGCCAGGAACAGCACCAGCCCGAGGACGAGCGCGTAGGCGATGAACGCCAGCCGGTTCAGCCAGAACGCGACCAGGCTGTAGAAGATCGCCTTGGCCGGGCTCAGTCCGTGCCAGGCGACCAGCAACGGCGCGAACCACAGCATCATCATGGTGGGCAGATAGAGAACGGCCGAGGCGAGCATGCCGAGGAACAGCGCATCGCCGGGGCCGCCGTCCTCCTGCGCGGGCGCCGGGGGAAACAGCACGCGCAGCAGCGCGCCGTCGTCCACGAGCGCCGAGCCGGCGATCGCCGCGGCAAAGCCGGCCGAGTACACGCATCCCAGCACGAGCTGCGCCGGCAGGCGCTCGCGGAAGCCGGCAAAGAGCATCGGCAGCTCCACCGGCTGGCGCCGCGCGGCGGCGCGGCTCGCGGCCATGAATCCCACCGAGAACGCGGGCACGAGAAGCGACACCGCGGCCGGGCCGACGAGCGGGAACACGCTCATCAGCATGGTCGCCATCAAATAGGCGAAGACGAGCACCAGCCAGCCGAGGGGCGCGGCGCGGAACATGCGCCAGCCCGCGGCCAGCCAGCGCGCGCCGTGCGCGGGCGAAACGACGCGCGCGTTCATGGCGCCGCGATCCACGGCGGCGCTTCGGCGATGCGCCGCTCGAGGATGTCGCGGAACTGCGTCGGGTCGTGGGCATGCACCAGCTCCCCGGGGCGCGGCAGATGCAGATCGTGCAGTCGCGACAGCCAGAAGCGCAGCGCCGCGGCGCGCAGCATCACCGGCCAGGCGTCGCGCTCCTGCGCGACGAAGGGCCGCAAGGCGGCGTAGGCGCGCAGGAGGGCCTGCAGCCGCCCGGGCTCGAGGCGACGGTCGGCATGCGGATCCACAAGGCACCAGTCGTTCGCGCACACCGCCACATCGTAGAGCAGGCAGTCCACGCCCGCGAAGTAGAAATCGAACACGCCCGACAGGCGCGGCCCCTCGAACAGGGCGTTGTCGCGAAAGAGGTCCGCGTGCACCGGTCCGCGCGGCAGGTCGGGAAAGCGCTGTCCGGACTGGAACGCGAGCTCTGCGTCGAGAAGCGACCTCTGCGCGTCGTCCAGATAGGGCTGGAGGTCGCGCGCGGCGACCCGCCACCAGCGCGGCCCGCGCGGATTCTCCAGGTACGCGCCGTAGGAGCGGCCGGCGAGATGCAGGCGCGCGAGGAGCTGCCCGAGCTCCGCGCACTCGCGCGCGCCCGGACGCTCGATGCATCGCCCGGGCAGGCGCGTCACCAGCGCCGCGGGCTTGCCGTTCAGCTGCCCGAGATAGGCGTCGTCCAGGTTGGCGATGGGCGCCGGGCAGGGAATGCCGTGGCGCGCGAGGTGCGCCATGAGCTCCAGATAGAAGGGCAGCTCCGCCGCGGGCAGGCGCTCGAACAGCGTGAGCACGAAGCGGCCCTGCGTGGTGGTGACGAAGTAGTTGGTGTTCTCGATGCCCGACTTGATCGGCTCGAGCGCCTCGAGCGCGCCCACGGAGTAATTGCGCAGCCAGGCCGCGAGCTCGGGCTGCGAGACGGGGGTATAGACCGACAAGTCAGTCGAGGGGCATGACCGGCTGCTGCGGCGAGCGCAGGCCGGGGTCGAGCGCATCGCGGCGCATGCGCCCGATTTTACTAGAGGTTGAGCATCACCTCGCGCTCCTGCGGCGAGGGCTCGAAGCCGCGCTTCTCGTAATAGGAGAAGATGGCGTTCACCACCGCGCGCGGCTCGTCGATCACCTGCAGCAGCTCCGCATCGCCGGCATCGATCATGGCCTCGCCCACCATGCGCTCGCGGATCCACTCGAGCAGTCCGCGCCAGTACGGCGCGTGCATGAGGATGATCGGCATCTTGCGCGTCTTGCCGGTCTGCACCAGCGTGAGCGCCTCGAACAGCTCGTCGAGCGTGCCGTAGCCGCCCGGCAGGATGATGAAGGCGGTGGCGAACTTCACGAACATCACCTTGCGCGCGAAGAAATGCTTGAAGCGCATGCTGATGTCCTGGAAGCGGTTGGCGAGCTGCTCGCGCGGCAGGTCGATGTTGAGGCCGATCGAGGGCGCGGGGCCGGCGAAGGCGCCCTTGTTCGAGGCCTCCATCACGCCCGGGCCGCCGCCCGAGATCACGGCGAAGCCCGCCTGCGAAAGCAGGTGCGAGACTTCCTCGGCGAGACGGTAGTACGGCGTGCCCGGCGCGGCGCGCGCGCTGCCGAAGAGCGACACCGCCGGCCGGATGTGCGCGAGGCGCTCGGTCGCCTCGACGAACTCTGACATAATGCCGAACACCCGCCATGCCTCGCGCGCGCTGATTTCCGGCGCGCGGCTCGCAGGCTTGGGCAGCTTGTCGTAGTTCATCGTGTCAGGGAAAGCTCCGCAAAAGACGCTCCTGCTCGTCGACGGCTCGTCCTACCTGTACCGGGCGTTCCACGCGCTGCCCGAGCTGCAGAGCCCGCGCGGCGAGCCGACCGGCGCCATCCGCGGCGTCCTGAGCATGCTAAGGCGGCTTGCCGAAGACCACAAGGCCGAGGCGCGCGCCTGCGTGTTCGACGCCAAGGGCCCGACGTTCCGCGAAGCCGAGTACGCGCAGTACAAGGCGAACCGCCCGTCGATGCCCGAGCCGCTCGCGGCGCAGATCGAGCCGCTCAAGGAAGCCGTCGCCGCGCTCGGCTGGCCGGTGCTGGCGGTGGAAGGCGTGGAGGCCGACGACGTCATCGCCACGCTCGCCGCGCAGGCGACGCGCCGCGGCTGGCGCACCGTCGTCTCCACCGGCGACAAGGACCTCGCGCAGCTCGTCGACGAGGACGTGATGCTCGTCAATACCATGTCGAACGAGACGCTCGATGCCGAGGGCGTGAAGCACAAGTTCGGCGTCGCGCCGGAGCAAATCGTCGACTACCTCGCGCTCACCGGCGACGCCGTGGACAACGTGCCCGGCGTGGACAAAGTCGGCCCGAAGACCGCCGCGAAGTGGCTCCAGCAGTACGGCTCGCTCGACGAGGTCATGCGTCACGCCGGGGACATCGGCGGCGCGGTGGGCGCGAATCTGCAGAAGGCGCGCGACTGGCTGCCGCGGGGACGGCGCCTGCTCACCGTGAAGCGCGACGTCGATCTCCCCGTGAAGCTCGAAGAGCTCGACGGCCGGGCCGACGAAACGAAGCTGCGCGCGCTCTACGAGCGCTTCGGCTTCAAGACCTGGCTCGCGGAGCTGGGCGGCGAAGCGCCGCGCGCGGCGGCAGCCGAGCCGGCGCAGGCGCAGCGCCGCACTTACGTCACGCTCGGCGACGAGTCCGCGCTCGAGGGCTGGCTGCAAGAGATGGAGAAAGCGGAGCTCGCGGGCTTCGACACCGAAACCACGGGCCTCGAGCCGATGGTGGCGCAGCTGGTCGGCATGTCCTTCGCCTTCGGCGGGCGCGCGGCGTATGTGCCGCTCGCGCACCAGTACCCCGGCGCGCCGGAGCAGCTGGGCGTGGCGCGGGCGCTCGCGCTGCTCAGGCCCTGGCTGGAGAGCGCCGCGCACCGCAAGGTCGGCCAGAACCTTAAGTTCGACGCGCACGTGCTCGCCAACCACGGCGTCGCGCTCGCCGGCATCGCCCACGACACGCTGCTCGAATCCTACGTGCTCGAAGTGCACGAGCGCCACGACCTCGACTCGCTTGCGCAGCGCCACCTGGGCTGGAAGACCATCGGCTACGACGAGGTCACCGGCAAGGGCGCCGCGCGCATCCCGTTTTCCGCCGTGAGCGTCGAGCGCGCCACCGAGTACGCGGCGGAAGACGCCGACTGCGCGCTCGCCGTGCACGCGGCGCTGTATCCGAGGATCGCCGCCGAGGAGACGCTGAAGCGCGTCTACGAGACGATCGAGATGCCGGTGATGCCGGTGCTCCTCGCCATGGAAAGAAACGGCGTGCTGCTCGATCGCGCGAAGCTCGAGGCGCAGAGCCACGAGCTGGGCAAGGAGATGCTCGAGCTCGAGCAGAAGGCCTACGGCGCCGCCGGCCAGCCCTTCAACCTGAATTCCCCCAGGCAGATCCAGGAGATCCTGTTCGAGCGGCAAAAGCTCCCGGTGAAGAAGAAGACGCCCTCGGGCCAGCCTTCGACCGACGAAGACGTGCTCGCGGAGCTGGCGCGGGACTTTGCGCTGCCCAAGCTCCTCCTGGAGTACCGCGCCATCGCCAAGCTCAAGTCCACCTACACCGACAAGCTGCCGAAGATGATCCACCCGCGGACCGGGCGCGTGCACACCACGTACTCGCAGGCCGTGGCGGTGACCGGGCGCCTCGCCTCCAACGACCCCAACCTGCAGAACATCCCCATACGCACGCCGCAGGGGCGGCGCATCCGCGAGGCCTTCGTCGCGCCGCCCGGCAGCCGGATCGTGAGCGCCGACTACTCGCAGATCGAACTGCGCATCATGGCGCACCTGTCCGGCGACGAGGGGCTGCGCCATGCCTTCGCGCACGGGCAGGACGTGCACCGCGCCACCGCCGCCGAAGTGTTCGGGCGTGCGCTGGACGAGGTGAGCGACGACGAGCGGCGCACCGCCAAGGTGATCAATTTCGGCCTCATTTACGGCATGAGCGCTTTCGGCCTGGCGCAGAACCTCGGCATCGAGCGCACCACCGCGCAGGCCTACATCGACTCGTACTTCTCGCGCTATCCGGGCGTGAAGCGCTACATGGAGGGCACGCGCGAGAAGGCGCGCAGCGACGGTTATGTGGAGACGGTGTTCGGGCGGCGCCTGTGGCTGCCGGAGATCCGCTCCTCCAACCCGCAGCGGCGCGCGGGCGCCGAGCGCGCGGCGATCAACGCACCGATGCAGGGCACCGCCGCGGACCTCGTCAAGCTCGCCATGATCGCGGTGCAGGGCTGGCTCGAGGAAGCCAAGCTCGGCGCCCGGCTCATCATGCAGGTGCACGACGAGCTGGTACTCGAGGCGCCGGAGCCGGAGCTCTCGCGCGTGCAGGACGGGCTGCGCGAGCGCATGCAGGACGTGGCGCAGCTCGAGGTGCCCCTGATCGTGCACGTGGGCGTCGGCGCGAATTGGGACCAGGCGCACTGAGCCCGGTTGTGGCCCGCCGCGGCCCTGTGCTACCGTCCAAGCCCAGAGGGGAAGTCCATCCCCCGCAGGGAAACCGAACCGAACAGGAGGAGGAAAAATGAAAGGCACTCGCACGTGCATCGCCGTCGCGCTCTCGGGCGCGCTGGCGGCATTTTCCGGAGCGGCGTCGGCGCAGAAAGTGGAATGGAAGTTCTCCATGTGGGGCAAGCAGCGCGCCTTCACCAAGGGCATCGAGGTGCTCGCCGACAAGGTCGCCAAGGGCAGCGGCGGCAACTTCACGATTCGCCTCGGCTACGCGGAGACTTTTTCCAAGGACCGCGAAAACCTCGACGGCCTCAAGCTGAAGGCGATCGACGGCGCGCATTTCTGCAACTTCTACCACCCGGGCAAGAACCCGGCGTTCATGGTGTTCTCGCTGCCGTTCCTGCCGCTCGGCGACTGGGACGTGTCGCTCAAGGCGAGGAATCAGCTCTTCACGCACCCGGCGCTGGTCGCCGACCTGGACAACTGGGATGCCATGGCCTACGCCTCCACGCTGCTGCCGCAGTACGAGTTCATGGGCAAGGGCAAGCCGCCGGCCTCGCTCGCGGACTGGAAGGGCAAGCGCGTGCGCGCGGGCGGCGGCATCGGCGACGCGATGGAGGTGCTCGGCGCGATCAAGACCACCACCACGGCGACCGAGGTGTACACGGCGATGGAGCGCGGCACGATGGACGCCGCCTCTTTCCCCTACACCTACAGCCACGTCGCCTACCGCATCCACGAGATCGCCGACTGGTACACGACCAACATGTCGCCGGGCACCGCCGAGTGCCCGATCGTGTTCAGCAAGAGCGCCTGGGCGAGCCTGCCCGCGCAGTACCGGAAGCTGATCACCGACGCCAAGACGGAAGTGGATCGCGCGCAGGTCGAGGCCTACGTCGAAATCGACAAGAAGAACCTGCCCATGTTCCAGGCGCGGCTGACGCCGGTCACCTACACCCCCGCGCAGCTGGCGGAGTTCCAGCGCGTGGCCGGCAAGCCGGTGTGGGACAAGTGGGTCGAGGAGAACAAGGCCCGCTTCAACGGCCAGGAGCTGATCGACGTGATCTTCCGCACCGCGCGCGCCGCCGGGCGCTGATCCGTCGCGGGCCGGGGCGCGCGTTCCGGCCCGCGGACTTTCCACCGTGCAGTCCCAGACCCCCAGTGTCGAGGCGTCGGCCGACGCGCCGGCGCTCTCGGCGTTCGACCGCCGGCTCGGCTACGCCGAGACCGGCTTCAACCTCTTCGCCGCGTTTGCGATCTTCGCGTTGATGCTGCTCGGCGTGTGGCAGGTGCTCGGCCGCACGCTGTTCAACGCGCCGGTGCGCGGCTACATCGACTTCGTGGAGCTGTCGATCTCCACCTTCGCCTTCCTCGGCATCGCCTACTGCCAGCGCCTCGGCGGCCACGTGCGCATGGAGATGCTCCTCAAGCCCATGCGCGGGCGGCTCCTGTGGAGCGCCGAGATCTTCGGTACGCTCGTGGCGCTCGCCGTGGTCGCGGTGCTGATCTGGTACGGCTGGGGTCATTTCCTGCGCGCCTACCAGCTTGGCGACAGCACCATCGACACCCAACTGCCGGTGTGGCCCTCCAAGCTCGCGGTGCCGGTTGCGTTCGCGCTGCTGTGGCTGCGGCTGTGGGTGCAGCTCTTCGGCTACCTGCGCCTCGCGATCGACCCCCGGCGCCGGCCGGTGGCGGTGACCACCGTGCTCAGCGTCGAGGAGCAGGCGGCGCACGAGATCGAGGAAAGCGTGGGGGCCGCCGAGCGCGGCAAGGCAGGCTAGCGCATGAACGAGTTCACCATCGGCATTCTCGGCGTGCTCGCGCTCGTCGTCATGGTGTTTCTCGGCGTGCGGGTGTACATCGCCGCCGCCGCCGTAGGGCTGATCGGCATGGTGGCCATGATCGGCTGGGACTCCGGCGCCGGAATGGTCGGCACCATCCCGCATTCCAAGTCGGTGAGCTACACGCTTTCGGTGCTGCCGATGTTCATCCTCATCGGCTTTCTCGCCTTTCATGCGGGGCTGACCGAGAAGCTCTTCGACGCCGCCACCAAGTGGCTCGGCTGGGTGCCGGGCGGCCTCGCCGTGGCTACGGTGATGGCCACCACGGGCTTTGCCGCGGTCTCGGGGGCGAGCACGGCGACCGCGGCGGTGTTCAGCCGCGTCGCGATTCCCGACATGCTCAAGGCCGGCTATGACAAGCGCCTCGCCGCGGGCGTGGTCGCCGCCGGCGGCACGCTCGCCACGCTGATTCCGCCCTCGGCGATCCTCGTCATCTACGCCATCATCGTCGAGGAGTCGGTGGGCATGCTGCTCGTGGCCGGCTTCCTGCCCGGCATCGTTTCGGCGCTCATCTACGTCGCGCTGATCGTGGCCATGGCCGGTCTCAATCCGAACCTGGGCAGGCCGATCCGCGGCTTCACCTGGGCGCAGCGCTGGAAGTCGGTGCCCGGCACGTTTCCCATCATCGCGGTCGTGCTGATCATCTTCTCGGCGATGTACTTCGGCTGGGCGACGCCCACCGAGGCCGGGGCGCTGGGTGCCTTCGTGGTGTTCGCGCTGGCTCTGCTGCACGGCATGCGCTGGCGCGGCCTGCGCGAGTCGCTGCTCGAATCCGCGAAGCTCACGGTGATGATCTTCTCGATCATCTGGGGCGTGCTCATCTTCGTGCGCTTCCTCGGCTACGCCGGCCTGCCGGAAGCCTTCGCCAGGTGGGTGGTGTCGCTCGACGTGCCGCCGATCGCCGTCATGATCTGCATCCTGCTGTTCTACGTGATCCTCGGCATGTTCATGGACGCGATCGGCATGCTGCTGCTCACCCTGCCGGTGGTCTACCCCGCGGTGATCGCGCTCGGCTACGACCCGATCTGGTTCGGTATCGTGGTGGTGAAGATGGCCGAGATCTGCCTCATCACGCCGCCGATCGGGCTGAACTGCTTCGTGGTGAACGCCGTTCGCCCCGACATCCCGCTCACCACCGTGTTCCGCGGCATCCTGCCGTTCTTCGTCGCCGACGTGCTCACCGTGGGACTGTTCCTCGCCTTTCCCGAGATCATTCTCTGGGTGCCGCGGTTGATGCAGAGTTAAATGGGGACTGTCCCTATTTGAGCAGCGCGCCGAAGACCTTCTTCAGCAGGCTCGAGGCGGTGCCGACGGGATCCCGGCGGATCTTTTTCTCCTCCTCCGCCACCATGAAGTACAGGCCGTCCAGGGCCTTGCGCGTGACGTAGTCGTCGAGATTCGCGTCCTGCGCGTCGACCAGGCCCACGCGCACGCCGTGCGCGGCGTACTGGTTGTACGTCTGCGCCAGGCCGACGCGCGCCGTGGCGCGCTGCACGATGGGCAGGAAGCGCCGCGCCAGCTCCTCCGCGGTGGCGCGGCGGAAGTACTCCGTCCCCGCCGTGTCGCCGCCCGTGAGGATGCCCTTCGCGTCCTGCACGCTCATCTGCCGCACCGCATCGATGAACAGCTGCTTCGCCTCCGGCACCGCCGCCTCGGCGGCGCGGTTGAGCGTCACGATCAGCTCGTCCGCGTACCTGGCCATGCCGAAGCGGCGCATGTTCTTCTCGGCGCGGCGCAGCGACTCGGGCAACGGGATCTTCACGCGCGCATCGCCCAGGAACCCGTTCTCGCGCCCGAGCTGCGCCACCGCGGCGCGGGAACCCTGGTCCAGCGCGCTCTTCAAGGCGTTGATCGCGTCGCGGTTGCTGATGTTCTCGAGCTGCGCCCAGGCGGGCACCGCCATGACAAGGCCGACGATCAGCGGGACGATGCGCACCCTGCTCTCCCCATGAAAACGCACGCGAAGCTTATCGCCCTCGATGCCGTGGCGGCAATCGCCGCCAGGGCGCAGGCCTTCGGTAACGTCAGTGTCACGCCGACCACGTATCTTCTCGACAGGAGCGGACGCATTGTCGCGAAGTATGTCGGCAAACCGGCGTAATTGTCGCCGTGCGGCGACGCGATCGGCGCTTTCTCCCGGCGCCGGGCAGGGCAAGCTCCTGATTTTCCTCGAGCGCGAAACTTGGCACGCGCATTGCGGTCAATCGCAGGCGAGCCCTGCGGGG
>Ga0214472_10002005_pt1 | contig 22109 bp, 22 predicted proteins | sample RVTome_6_FD_207662 | JGI IMG/M metagenome (GOLD analysis project Ga0214472, IMG submission 207662) | Soil microbial communities from uranium-contaminated site in the Upper Colorado River Basin, Wyoming, United States - RVT140D175 | ecosystem: Environmental > Terrestrial > Soil > Contaminated >...
GGTTCACCAAATCGATGATCTGCTGCTGGATGGTGACATCGAGGGCGGTGGTGGGCTCGTCGGCGATCAACACCTTGGGTCGAAGGGCGAGAGCCATCGCGATCACGACTCGCTGCCGCATCCCTCCCGAAAACTCATGCGGGTACGAATGCGCCGCTCGGCGCGGCTGGGGGATTCCGACCTGTTCGAGCATTTCGATTGCCCGATCGAGGGCCGGTCGCCGCTTCCACCCGTGGGAGGTCATCGCTTCGACGATCTGGTCACCGATCCGCATCAGCGGGTTGAGCGACGTCATCGGGTCCTGGTACACCATCGCCAGTTCCGCCCCCCGATATGCGCGGTACTCCTCCTCGGGAAGCTCGAGCAGGTCGACACCTTCGAACAGCACCGCCCCCGCCACGATCTGGGCGGGTGGCTGCGGGTGGAGGCCCATCACCGAGAGCATCGTCATCGACTTGCCGCACCCGGACTCGCCGACGAGCGCCACCGTCTCCCCCGGGGACACGTCGAAGGAGACGCCGTGCACGACCGGGAACTCCCCTGCCGGCAGATGCAGCACGGTCGTGAGATCGTTGACGACGAGAACCGGCTTGCTCATCCGGCGGATCCATCGACGACGCGGAGTCGGGTGGGTGCGATCGTCGCCGGCGGGGGCGGTTCGAAGAGCTGCGGCCCCTGATGAAGAGCACCGAGCACCGCCGGGCGCCGGGCGCCGGTGGCCGACGGGAGGTTCCCCGGCAGGCCATTGGCGGTCAGGAACCCGATCATCGCGATGAAGTACGCCTCCTTGAAGCCCGCAGGTACCCCCAACTCGTCGATCGTCCGGATGGTCGTGTCCGCCAGCTCCTCGTCGATCATCGTCATCAGGGTCGGGTTGAGGACCCCGCCACCGGCGACGACCACATCCTCGACCCCATGGGATCGGCACGCGTCGCCGATCGTCCGGGCGGTCACGGCAGTGACCGTGGCCACCACATCCTCGGTTCGCACCCACCCAACCTCGTTCAGCGCGGCCTGGAGGTACGGAAGGTGGAAGCGCTCCTTGCCGGTCGTCTTGGGAGGAGACAGCCGGTAGTACGGGTCCTCCAACAACAGTTCGAGGAGCGGCTGGTGGATCTCGCCGCGGGCGGCCAGCTCCCCGCTCTCGTCGTAGGACTGCTCTCCCCGCGTGAGGTGTCGCACTGCGGCGTCGATGAGGGCGTTGCCCGGACCGGTGTCATAGGCGAACGGCTCCCCGCGGCCGACGACGGTGACATTGGCGATTCCGCCGATGTTGAGGGCGGCGCGGACTCCGTCGGCGTCGGCGAGCAGAAGCACGTCGAACAGGCTCGCCAGCGGTGCCCCCTGACCCCCCGCGGCGATGTCGGCGGCCCGCAGATCCGCGATGACGGGAAGCCCGGCCGACTCGGCGATCCATGCCGGTTGGCCGATCTGCAGGCTCCCGAAGGCTCGGTCCTCGTCGACCCAGTGATAGAGGGTCTGGCCGTGGGAGACGACGAGTTCGGCGCCCGAGCCCGGACCCTGGAGAAAGGACGCAGCGGCGTCGCCGAACGCCTGCCCGATCCTGGTGTCGAGCCGGCAGATGACCTCGGCGGTCGTCGCGGCGGGCGGCATCGCCCCCTCCAGCTGCTCGCGGAGATCGGCGGGATAGGGAACAGATGACGTTCCGAGCGGGCGGAGGTGGAGCTCGTCGCCGATGAGGGAGAGGTCGGCGGCGGCCACGTCGATCCCGTCCATCGAAGTCCCCGAGATCATGCCGACGACTCTCATTCCGCCTCCAGAGCTTGTCGGAGCATCCCCTGATGCGCCCTGAGACTCCGACGCGCCTGCGACACGTCGCTGCCCGTCAGGAGTGTGAGGATCGCCACCTTCACGTCTCCTTCCGCCGCGTCCAGGGCGGCGGCGGCGACGGGTTCTCTCACGCCGGTTGCTTGGCACACGATCCGCCGTGCCCGTCCCTGCAGCTTGGTGTTGGTGGCCTGCACATCGACCATCAGGTTGCCGAAGGTCTTGCCGAGGCGAACCATCGCGATCGTGGACAGCATGTTGAGAATCGTCTTCTGGGCGCTGCCCGCCTTCAGACGGGTGGATCCCGCAATGAACTCGGGTCCCACCACCACCTCGATCGGATGGTCGACATGGCTGCTCAGCAACGCCCCGGGGTTGCAGGAGATGCCGACGGTCGCCGCCTCCAGCTCTCGGGCTCGCATGATCGCTCCGATGGTGTACGGAGTCCGTCCGGAGGCGGTGATCCCGACAACCACGTCCTCCGCGGCTACTCCGATCCCGTCGATGTCCGCTGCTCCCGCGGCCCGGTCGTCCTCGACCTCTCCCCGGGAGGCGGTGAATGCGGCTGCTCCGCCGGCCATGATCCCGATCACCTGATCGGAGTTGAAGGTGGCGGGACATTCGGCGGCGTCCAACAACCCGAGGCGGCCCGGCGTCCCCGCCCCCACATAGATCAGGCGGCCGCCCTGCCGCATCCGTGCCACGATGGTCTCGATCGCGGCCGAGATGTCGGGGGCGACCCGGGCGACCGCGTCTTGGGCGTCGAGTTGATCGGCGGCCATCAGTTGGACCAGTTCCAGGGTGGATCGGAGGTCGAGATCCGAGAGGTCCTCCCTGCTCTGCTCGGTGGGGAGGCGGTCGAGGTCCATGGGCTACCTCCTGTGGGAGTCGGTTGGGTCGAGGATGTCGCGCAGCCCGTCCCCCAGCAGGTTGAGCCCCACCACGGCCAGCACGATGGCACTGGCGGGCGCCACCATGAGCCACCATCCCCGCGCGAACAGGGTGCGGGCCTCGCTGACCATCAGTCCCAGGGACGGCTCCGGGGGCTGGGTTCCCAATCCGAGGAAGCTGAGGCTCGACTCGGTGAGGATCGCCCACGACAGCGCCAGTGCGATCTGGACGATGATCGGGGCGCTCACGTTGGGCAGGACGTGTCGGAAGAGCAGGCGGACGGGGCTGAAGCCGAGGACGCGACCGGACTTGACGTAGTCCAACTCCCGCACCGACAGCACCGGTCCCCGGGCCACCCGGACGAAGATGGGCGTGTAGACGATGGCGATGGCGATGACGGTGTTCACCCATCCACGGCCCAGCACTGCGACGATCGTCAGCGCGAGGAGGATGGCCGGGAACGCGAACAGCGTGTCGGTGATGCGTCCGATGACCCGGTCGGCCCATCCCCCGAAGAAGCCTGCCGTGATTCCGGCGATGGACCCGACGAACGCCGAGATCGCCACGGCCACGATCGCCACCCGCATCGAGACGAGCACTCCTTGCATGACCCGTGACGCCACGTCCCGGCCGAACTGATCGGTGCCGAACCAACGGTCTGGTCCCGGTGGCAGGAATCGGGAGGTGCTGTCGGCCTGGATCGGGGGGTGGGGAGTGAGACCGAAGACCGCCAGTACCGAGATCAGCACGAGCGAACCGACGATGACGAGCCCCACCACGCCGCTCGGACTTCTCCACATCCGCCGGACGAGGTCCCAGAGCGATGTGCGCTCCATGAGCTGGGGTGCTTCGACGACATCGATCGTCATGACAGCCTCACTCGCGGGTCGAGACGGGCATAGATGAGGTCGACCGCGAAGTTGACCAGGACGAACATCGCCGCCACGACGAGCACCGAGCTCTGCACCACGGCGAACTCCCGCTGCGCGAGTCCGGTCAACACGAGCCGGCCCATGCCGGGAAGGGCGAAGATCTCCTCGACGATGATCGTTCCGCCGAGCAGATACCCGAACTGGATTCCGACGATGGTCACGATGGGGATCGACGAGTTGTGGAGGACGTGGCGCCACCGCACCCGCCGCGGCGGGACGCCCTTCCCCCGGGCGGTACGCACGAAGTCCTGCGAGCTGACCTCCAGGTAGGCGGAGCGGGTCGTTCGCATGGTGGTGGCCGCGAGGGAGACACCGAGGGTGATCGCCGGGTAGAGATGCTGCTGGAGGTTGACGACCGGATCGTCCCAGAGGTCGACGTATTGGGCGGCACTGGGGAAGTACCCGAACCGGACCGACAGCACGGCGATGATCGCCGAGGCCAGGACGAAGTTGGGAACTCCCAGGCCGAGCAAGCCGAAGGACTGGCCCACGGTGTCCCGTAGTCCGTGGGGGCGCGATGCCGCCATCACCCCGATGGCCACCCCGAGCACCGATCCGATCACTGTCGACAGCACCGCCAACTCGATGGTCACCGGCAGCGCGTTGGCGATGAGGTGGGAGACCGGCCGGCCGCTGGTCGCCGACACTCCGAAGTTCCCGGACAGCACGCTCCCGAGCCAGTTGAAGAACTGTGCGACCAGCGGGTCGTCCAACCCGTAGTAGCGCTCCAACGCCGCCCGTTGATCGGGGGTGAGGGCGCCGCTCTCGATCCCGTAGCGCGCCGTGATCTCGTCGCCGGGCAGGACGCGCAAAAGGAGGAACACCAGCAGCGCCACCCCCAGGAGGGTGAGGAGCGCCCCGACGGAGCGTCTGAGCAGGTAGCGCTTCATGCGGCCGACGTCACCGATGCCACGGCGGCATTGTGGAATCTCGCCCGCAGGGCGTTCAGAGGCTTGTCGAGATCGACCGCGGGATGGGTGGCATTGGTGAGGAGCACCATGACGAGCTCGCGTTCAGGGTCGATCCACATCGACGTGCCGGTGAAGCCGGTATGGCCGAAGGCGCCGGCGCTCACCAGCTCACCGGAGGAGCGAGGCGTGAACGGCGAACTCGTCGGCGGGAAGAAGCCGGCATCCGCCCGAGAGAGCTCGGCGACGCTGGGAGCACCAGACTTCATCAGCTCCCACCCGAGGCCGCGCCGGGAGCCGCCGGGGCCCTGATCGGAGGTGGCGGCTGTGACCACGGCGGGGGACAGAACCCGCCGACCCTCCCAGCTTCCGCCGTTCCGCCACATCTCTCCCAACACTCCGAGGTCACGGGCATCGGAGAACAACCCGGCGTGAGCGCTGACCCCGCCCAGCCCGTAGTGGGAGTTGCCGTCGTTCACCTCGCCCGGGTGGAACTCGGTCCGCCATCCGGCGAAGTCCAATCCCGCCCATTCGGCCATCCGCCGCTCGAAGGCGTTCCCTCGCTCGGTCACGGCGAAGTCCTCGGCCGAACCCGTCGGTGTGTACGAGGTTCGTTCCAGCCCGAGCTCGGTGAACAACAGCTCCTGGGCGAGGTCGTCGAGCCGGCTCCCGCCGATCCGCTCCAACGCAATGCCCAGGACGATGAAACCGATGTCGCTGTACTCGAAGCGGCTGCCCGGGTCCGAGGCCAAGCCGAGTCCGTCGACCGCCTCGAGGATGTCGTCCCGGGTCCGGGCCCACACGTAGAGCGGTCGCCATCCGCGCACGCCGGCGCTGTGCGACAGGAGTCGACGGAGGGTGACGCCTCTCCCGTGAACGGATCTCAGCTCGGGAAGGAACCGGGTGATCTCCTCGTCGAGGGACACGGCGCCGCGATCCACCAGAGCCAGAGCCACTCCTGCACCCACCAGTGGCTTGGTGAGCGAGGCCAGGTCGAAGCGAGTGTCGAGGTTCATCGGCCGAGTGGTGTCCGAGCTCTGGGCTTCCCCGAACGCCCGGTGCAGCACCACCGCCCCCCGGTGCCGGACGAGAGCGACCGCGCCCGGGACGATGCCAGACCCGACGGCGTTGTCCAGGACCGATTCGACGCGTTCCATCAGAGAATCCTATGGGTCGTTCCGTGCGGTGTGGATTCCCCGATCATCAGGGAATCCACACCGCAGAAGAGGCGACGAACTACGAGCCGAGCGTCACGCTCTGCAGGGATTTGATGGACCCGGTGGGATGGGCAACGAAGCCCGACAGCTCGGGACTCACGACCCGCACTCGCACGCCCCGGAAGAGCCACACCCACGGCGACTCGTCGAGCAGGGTGCGGGACACCTCCTGGTAGATCTCGGCCCGCTCGTCCAGGTCGGTCGTGGTCTGTCCACGGCGGAGCAGCTCGTCCAGCTCCGGCGAGGAGAATCCGGCGACATTCTGGAACACGCCGTCTGAGGGGAAGTAACGCACATAGGTGTGATGCGGATCCGGGCCGGCCCCGTTCTCCGACAATGCCGAGTCGAAGTCGGCCGCCAGCCAGCGGTCGACGTACACGTTGGTCTCGAGGAGTTGGAGGTCGAGGTCGACCCCGATCTCGGAGAGCTGGGCCTGGATGTTCTGGCCGATGTTGATGTTGATCTCGCTCTCCCCGGCGATGATGATCGTCTCGATGGTGAATCCGTCCCCGAAGCCGGCGTCCGCCAGCAGCTGGCGGGCCAGATCCTTGTCGGGGCCGTCACAGGGAAGGCCGTCCCACGGGTCGCTGGGTACGGTCACGTACGGTCCTGTCTCGACACCCATGCCGAAGAGGGCGACGTCGATCAGCTCCTGGCGGTCGATGGCGCAGGCGATGGCCTGGCGGACTTCCTTGGTCTGGAGCGGCCCGCGGGCGCTGTTGAGGAAGAACGGGAAGTAGCCGAGGGCGGGCGTTTCCTCCACCGTGAAGGGCGATTCGACCTGCTCGATGACGGCGGGGTCGGTCATCGCCGCCAGGTGGACTTCGCCGGCCCGGAGCGCAGCCAGCATCGACGACTCCTCGGGCAGCAGCCGTATCGAGATTCCGTCGACGAAGGGGCCTTCACCCCAGTAGTCCTCGAACGTCGTCAGCTCGAGCGACTGGCCCTGGTTCCACTCCGAGAAGACGAAGGGACCGGTCCCGTTCGGCTCGGTGCCGACGGTCCCGGCTTCGATCGCGGCGGCGGACATGATCGAGGTGTTCACGCGGGTGAGCACCGTCGGGAGCGTGCCGTCGGGGAGGGAGAGGCCGAGCACCACGGTGAGATCGTCGGGCGTCGAGATCTCCTCGATGGACAGGAGGAAGTTTCGGCCAACGGCGCCGGTCTCCTCGTCGAGGATGCGCTCGATGCTGGCCTGCACGTCGGCCGAGGTGAAAGGCTGGCCGTCGTGGAAGGTCACGCCTTCCCGCAGGAACAGCGTGAGCTGGGTGCTGTCGTCGCTGTACTCCCAGTCGGTGGCGAGACCGGGTTGGATCTCGAGGTCGGCATCGAGTTCGAAGAGTGTGTCGTAGACCAGTTGCAGAGCGTCGATGGTCTGGAACGCGGTGGCCAGGTGCGGATCGAGGTTGTCGATGTCGCCGGTGCGGCCCACGACGACGGTGCCGCCTCCCTCGTCGGGAGCCTCGGTGGTGTCCGTCGTCCCGTCGTCCTGTTCGTCGGGTGCGGTGGTGTCGGTGCCTTGGGTCGTGGTCGTCGTCTCGGTGTCAGTTCCACTCGGCGGGGGCGAGCAGGCACTCGCCACCACGAGCAACACCACGATCCCCGCCACCATCCGGGACAGTCGTCCAGCCATGAGCCTCTCCTCTCGGATCCATTGGTCTGGACCAGCGGTCCAGACCAATGTACGGTAACTCTGCCTTCCCCGGGGTGTCAACGGGGTGAACAGTCGGAGAACGCGAAGGACGCTTGTGCCGATCGAGACCGTCACCGGACCGGTGGAACCGGGTGAACTCGGAGCCACGCTCATGCATGAGCACGTCGGTTTCCTCGAACCGTCCGGTCTCTACGCGTGCGGAGAGGAGATGCCGGATCTCTTGGAGCGTGCGCTCTCCTGTCTTCCCGGCCACGGCATTCGCACGGTGGTCGACCTCACCGGCAGGGGCCGGGTCACGACGGGCGCCGACTTCGATCGGTTGCGAGCCCTCTCGAAGAGCCTCGCGCTGAACCTCGTCGCCGGCTTCTCGTACTACAAAGAGCCATGGCTGCTCGCCGCCGGCACCGCGGACCTCGACGAGCTCACCGCCATCTATGTGGGTGCGGCCGAAGCCGGAGGGACCGGGATCTACGGCGAGGTGGGGACGAGCCTCGACGAGATCACCCCGCTGGAAGAACTCCACCTTCGCGCCGCCGCTCGCGGCCACGTCCGGACGGGCCTGGCCATCTCCACCCATTGCACGCTGGGAACGATGGCGCTGGAACAGGTCGACGTCCTATTGGAGGAGGGCGTCGACGTGAGCCGGGTGGTGATCGGACACCTGGATCTGCGCCCCGACATCGCATACCTCGAGCAGGTGCTGGCGACGGGGGTGAACATCGCATTCGACACGTTCGGCAAGGAATGGTTCGACTACCGCGTCCCCGGCAGCGAAGGCGAGAAGGGAGCGGCCTTCGTCAAAAACGCCTACCACCGTCCCGACGATGATCGAGTCGAGGCACTCATCGCCCTGTGTGCCGCCGGTTACGCAAGCCAGATCGTCATGTCCACCGACCTGTCGGGGCTCGAAGCCCACCTCAATCCGGCGACCCACGGCCGCCACGGCTATGGCTTCCTCCCCAACGTGATCCTGCCCCGCCTGCGCCAAGCCGGGATCGACGAGTCGAGCCTCACCAACATGATGGTCACCAACCCCGTCCGTATTCTCACGATTCCATGACCCCGCACCACGCCTCAACCCAGTCCGATGTCCAGATCCGCCTCGCGCAGCCATCTGATGCGCCGAGCATCGCCGGTCTCCACGTCGCATCGTTCCTCGCCACGTACGACCACCTCCCGGAGACCCGGCGAGCCGCCGGGGAGCACGAAGGCGAATGGGAGGCGGTCTGGTCCCGGCGCCTGGGTGTGGCGTCCGCCGACCACACCACGCTGGTGGCGACGATCGGCAAGGACCTGGTGGGCTTCGTCTATGTCGGACCCAGCCCGGACCCCGACGACGACCCCCGCCGGGTCGGCCAGATCCTCTCCATCCACGTCGACCCTGCCTCCACCGGCCGGGGAGTCGGGCGAGCATTGATGGCAGAGGCGATCCGAGTCCTGCAAGGAAACGGATACCGCGCGGCGTCCCTGTGGGTGGTCGACACCAATGCCCGGGCCAAGGACTTCTACGAGAGACACGGGTGGCAGCACGACGGCGCCCGCAACACGCAACGGCTGTCCATCGACGGGAAGACGGGCGACGAGGTGGAGATCGTCCGCTACCGACTCGCGACCGAGGAGATCCGATGACGCTCCCAGGCGAGAACGACGCCCTTGCGCTCCCCAAGTACTACGAGCTGCGGCAGTGGCTCCGTCAGCACATCGACGGACTGCCGCCCGGCACGCCGGTGGCGGCGGAGCGAACCCTCAGCGAGCAGTTCAACATCTCCCGGTCGACGGTCCGCCAGGCCCTGCACGATCTCGCCGTCGAGGGCCGGATCGTGCGGCTGCGGGGACGGGGCACCTTCGTCGCCACGCCGAAGCTCACCCAGCGCCTGCAGCTCACCTCGTACACCCGGGACATGATCCGCCAGGGTCTCCGTCCCGGGTCCCGGCTGATCGATACGAGCGTGGTCGAGTCCGAACCGGAGGTGGCCGACGCCCTGGCGGTGTCCCACGGCGCCAAGGTGACGCGTCTCGAGCGTGTTCGCTCCGCCAACGGCGAGGCGATGGCGGTGGAGACGGTGTACCTCGACCATGCGCGATTCCCGGGAGTCGAGGCGCACTTCTCTGCGGGGACCTCCCTCTACTCGGTCCTGGAGGAGGAGTACGGAGTGGTACCCGTCGAAGGTGAGGAGACCATCGAGACCGTGCTCGCCCCGCCCGCCGCGTCCCGACTGCTCGGCACCGACGTCAACACGCCGATGCTGCTGCTCACGAGGACCTCTCGCGACGCCGAAGGGCGCCCGATCGAATATGTGCGCTCGCTCTACCGAGGCGACCGGTTCCGGCTCGTCGCTCCGCTCACCCGACCGAATGACTGACTCCACGATGAGCCCGGCGTCGCCGCCCGAGGGGGCTGGAATCTCGACTGAGCAATGGGGACGCGACGCCCGGCTCCATGTCGAAACGGTCCACGCGCGGAACGCCACCACCTTGGAAGCGGTGGCCCGAGTCCTCCTGCGAACGATCACCGAAGACGGCCTGATCCACACTGCGGGCACCGGGCACTCCCTCGGGCTCGTCCTGGACACCTTCTACCGCAGCGGCGGCCTGGCGTGCGTGCGACCCCTCTACCACCCATCCCTGTTCCCGCTGGAGGGTGCGCGAGCGAGCACCCTCAGGGAACGGACCAGGGGCATCGCCCAGACCCTCATCGCAGAGGTGGACGTCTCCGCCCAAGACACGGCGGTCATCTTCTCGAACTCCGGCGCCAACCCCGTTCCCATCGAACTCGCCGAGGCTCTGCGAGCGCGGGGAGCGACAGTCGTGGCGATGACGTCGCTGTCGCACGCCGGCATGGCACTCCCCGGAACCGGCAACAAGCTCGCCACGGTCGTGGATCACGTGATCGACACCATGGTGGCCTACGGCGATGCGTCCTACCCGCCCGACTCTCCCACGGTCGCGCCGCTGTCGTCGTGGATGTGCATCTACCTCTGGAACGTGCTCCTCGTGCGGCTCGCCGAGCTCGCAGTCGGGGCGGGGATCGACCTCCCTGTATGGGCGAGCGCCAACACGATCGACGGCGACCGGCGCAATCAAGCGCTCTTCGACCGCTACCAGCCGCGGATCGCTGCCCTGTGACCACCCGCGGCGCGCTCATGCACGCCGAGATGAGTGAGCAGCCATCGGTCCTGCGGACGCTGGCGAGCCGGCGTCCCGAGACCGTGGACAGGCTTCGTGCGGCACTGCCGCCCAACCCGGCGGGTTATGCGCTCGTCGCCCGCGGCTCCTCGGACAACGCCGCCATCTTCGGCCGCTACATCCTCGAGGTCACGGCCCGCCGTCCCGTTTCGCTGGTCGCACCGAGCCTCCTGACCCTGTACCAGGCACAGACCGACTACTCCGGCTACATCGCGGTCGCCATCAGCCAGTCCGGGGAGACCCCCGAGATCGTCCAGACCATGCACGAGCTCCGTCGCCGCGGAGCATGGGTCGTTGCGGTCACCAACAGCAGCGACAGCCCGCTCGCCTCCCAGGCCGACATCTCGCTCGAGCTGCATGCGGGCCGCGAGCGGGCGATACCTGCCACCAAGACGTTCACCGCACAGCTCGCGGCGATGGCCGTGCTGGCCGAGGCCTCGAGAGAGGTGCCGTGGAGGGATCGCCACTGGGAGCGGATTCCGTCCGCCGTCGAGGAGGTGCTCGACGACTGGTCGGCGGTCGAGCAGACGGCCGAGGCGCTCACCACAGCGACCGGCATGATCACCGTGGGCCGCGGCTATCTTTTCCCCGTCGCCCTCGAGGCCGCCCTCAAGATCAAGGAGACGACCTCGATGCTGACCATCGGGTATTCGGCCGCCGACCTGCGGCACGGCCCGATCGCGATCGTCGAACGTGACTATCCCGTCCTCGCCTACCTCACCGACGGGCCGGCTCGGACGGACATGGAGGCGCTGGTGGCTGAGCTCCGCCAGCGAGGGGCACCGGTCGTCGTCGCTGACACCGGTGGAGTGGCCGACCTCCGCCTGCCGGATGGTCTGCCGGAGGCACTCGTCACCATCCCGGCCGCGGTGCGAGCCCAACAGCTCGCCCACACCCTCGCCCTGCGGCTTGGACTCGACCCCGACACGCCTGAGGGCCTCTCCAAAGTGACACGTTCATGACCCGTCTCGGCGTCGCCGCCGCCCTCGTCGACGACGAGATCGTTCCTGGAGACGTGATCATCGAAGGCGGGGGTCATCGATCGCGTGGGAGTCCAACCGCCGGGGAGGGGCGGACTCGCCGCACCAGGGTTCATCGATCTCCAGGTCAACGGGTTCGGAGGCCACGACTTCAGCTCGACCGACGTGGCCGGATATGAGGCTGCGGGGCGGGCGCTGACAGCGACAGGAGTCACGGCGTACCAGCCCACTTTCATCTCGTCACCGCTCGAGATCTACGGTCCCGCCCTCGCCACGGCTTCCGAGGCTCAACGGCAGGTTCCCGCTCCCCGGATCCTCGGCGTGCATCTCGAGGGGCCGTTCCTCTCTCCGCAGTGGGCCGGCGCCCACGATCCCGCCCATCTCATCGATCCCGACCTCGCGCTGGCGCAACGTTGGTGCGACACCGGTGCCGTCTCCTACATGACTGTGGCTCCCGAGCTTCCCGGCGGACTCGAGCTGGTTCGCTTCCTCACTGAACGAGGAGTGATCGTCGCCATCGGCCACACCGACGCCGACACGCGCACCGCTCATGCCGCCTTCGACCAGGGGGCGCAGGCCATCACGCACATCTTCAATGCGCATCGGCGGTGGTCCCACCGTGACACCGGACCCGCCGGAGCCGCCCTGATGCGGCCGGCGGTGACCGTGCACGCCATCGTCGATCACATCCACCTTGCTCCGGAAGCGACCTGGATGGTGGCGGCGGCGGCCGGTGGCCGATTGGCCCTCGTCACCGATGCGATCTCCGCCGCCGGGCTCGGCGACGGCACCTTCCCCCTCGGCGGCCTCTCCGTAGATGTCAGGCACGGAGAGGCCCGGCTGAGTGACGGCACCCTGGCGGGGAGTGTCCTCACGATGGACCGAGCAGTGCGGAATCTGACCGACCTCGGCGTCTCGGAGGTCGAGGCCCTCTGCAGCGCCTCACGTGTCCCCGCTCGTCTGATGGGCCGCCCCGAGCTGGGAGATCTCAAGCCGAACACCCCCGCCGACATCGTCGTCCTGGACGACCGATTCCAAGTCAGGAGGACGATCGTGGACGGTGACGAAACCTTCACTCGCTGACCTCTGGATGTGGGTGGAGCCTCGGCGCGTCACTTCGTTGCCTGTCCGGTGTGGAACCTGGGCGTCTCGATCGATGTGTAGAACTCGAGGGCCTGGTCCCCGAACAGGATCTCATCGACGATCCCGCCCTAGTGAGTATCACCGCTCGATTCAAAGAGGTTCTCACGCAATCCCGAACCGGTCCTCGTGTGGGTCGGCCTGACCACCGAATCCCCGGTTCAGTTCGGACGGCCTACAGGCTGACCTGCGAAATGTGGGCACAAACCCATCCAGGAGTCGTGCTGGCGACAGCTAGCTTCCTGCGTTTCGCCATGGGGGGGCGGACACTCGACTATGTTCCGGCAGGCGAACGGGGGTTCCGCCAATGGGAACAATGGAGGATGGGTATGGACCTGGGCATCGATGGACGTCGGGCTGTGGTGATCGGCGCAACTTCGGGTCTCGGTCGGTCAATCGCTGAACGCCTCTCAGCGGAGGGTGCCAATGTCGTGGTCGCAGGACGTCGCACAGAATTGGCAGCTGAGCTTGCATCGAGTCTTGCAAAAGGTCGTTCGGTAGCGATCGACCTGACCAGCGCAGCCTCAATTGAAGCGGCTATTGGCGAGATTCGAGGCAGCGGGGATCCCGACATCCTTGTCCTCAATGGCGGTGGCCCCAGACCGATACGTGCTCTTGAGGCGACAGCTGCCGATGTTCGCGAGGCTTCGATGCTGATTCTCGAGTCGATGCTTACGCTCACACGTGCCTTTCTTCCCGGCATGCTCACCCAGGGCTGGGGCCGGATCGTGGCGGTGGGCTCGAGTGGGATATCCGCACCAATCCCTGGGCTGGTCCTTTCGAATTCGCTACGTAACGCACTCTGGGGATACCTCAAGACACTGTCCGCAGAGGTCGCAAGTGCGGGCGTGACTGTGAACATGGTCTCTCCAGGGCGAATAGACACTGATCGAGTTCGTTCGATGGACGAACACCGCTCTACTTCCACCGGACACTCCATCGAAGAAACACAAGCCCTTGCGCTCTCGGCGATACCGATTGGCCGCTACGGGCGAGTCGAAGAACTGGCCGCAGTAGCGGCTTTTCTCTGCAGCAGCCACGCCTCTTACATGACCGGATCCAACATGAGGGTGGACGGCGGGATGGTGAACTGCCTTTGAGTCCGCCAGCACGAACCCAAAATGCATCTCGTGGCACGTTGCTCGTGGTGACGAGGGCTCTGGATGTCCTGCGCTACCTTTCAGAGGCCGACGCAACCACAGTTGGTGTAACTCAGGTCGCTGCCGAGCTGAAGATATCCAAGGCAGCAGCGCACCGGATCCTCACGACGCTCAAGGAAGGCGGACTCGTCGAGGTCGACGAGGAGAGTCGACGGTATCGGCTCGGGCCCGGCGTGCTCGCCTTGGCGTCTCGATACATGGGCGACCTCGATGTGCTCGAGACAGCACGACCGTTGATGCGCTCTCTGTCACTGGAGACGGCCGAGACGGTGACGATCTCCATCCGAACAGGGTGGGAGCGTGTGTACGTAGACCAGGTAACGCCCGTGCGAGAAGTAAAGATGTCTGTGCAGATCGGTAAGCCATTTCCTTTGCACGCCGGCAGCAGCGGCAAGGTCACCCTTGCGTACATGCCCGTTGATGACGTTGAGACGTATCTCAAGCGTGGACTCCGGAAAGTGACAGAGCTCACGGTTACTGACGTCGCTGAGCTGCGACGGCAATTGGATCACATTCGTGGCCAGGGGTATGCGCAGTCTTTCGGCGAACGGCAGGTTGGTGCCGGATCTACCGCCGCCCCGATCCTCGATGCAGGTGGCCACGCGGTCGCCGTGATGAGTGTGTGCGGTCCGATCGAACGCTTCAGGGAGGAAGTCGACGATTGCTCCCGCCGACTCTTGGCTGTGACCGGTCAGTTGTCGGCAAGGATGGGGTATCGAGGCATCACCAAGCCGACTTCCTGAGCCCACCGTCGACGTGGATCACCTCTCCCGTCACGTAACGCGCTGCATCAGAGACGAGAAACCGTACGACGGCTGCAACATCGGTCGGATCGCCGAGGCGCCCCATCGGAATGTTGTCCTTCGCGAAAGCAGCCCGATCGGTCTCGGTTGGGTGGAGGCGCTCGACGACCTGTTCACTCAGCACTCGTCCTGGCGCCACGATGTTGACGGTAATACCGCGCGGCGCAAGTTCGGTCGACCTGATCTTCGACCAGACGGCGAGCGCTCCCTTCATGACCGTTGAGGCATTCATCGTTGGAGGTGGCTCGAGCGGTGCACCGATACTTACGACTCTCCCCCACCCGCGCGAGACCATTCCAGGGACGACGGCGTCGGTGAGGCGGCGAACCGCGTTGAACTGAACTTCGAGCGCTTCGCTCCAGGCCGGTTCCGGGTCTTCGGGAGACACCCGCACCGAACCCCCGGCATTGTTGACGATGACGTCGACGGCGTGCTCATCCGCCTTGACGACCCGCGCCACTCGGTTGTGTTCGGCAGGGTCGCTGAGGTCGGCCACAAGCGACACAACTTCCCTGCCCTGCGATGCCGCTTCGTCGCTCAGCGCAGCCAAGAGATCTCCTCGACGCGCAATTGCGACTACCCGGCGATGCTCGGACAGTTCCAGGGCTATTTGCCTGCCGATACCGGCGCTCGCCCCAGTGACGACGGCCGACCTTCTCACCCGCCCACCCGTGCGCGCATTTCGGTGATCACGTCTTCGGATGTCACAACGTCACCGTATTGCCGGTCGATGTCGAACAACGCCACCGTGTGTGAGATCTCAAAACGATCGAATACGCAGTCTGATGGCACAAGGGTTCGGTAGTTGAGGCTTGCAGCGTCGACTGCAGTCGCTCTCACGCAATTGGATGTGCTTCCCCCTGTCACGACAACGGTATCGATGCGCCGGTCGATGAGCATGTTGAGCAGGGGCGTTCCGATGAACGCGCTCGGCTTCTTCTTGACGAAGACGACGTCTCCGGTCCTTGGTGCGAGCTCGGGAACAATTTCGGCACCCGGAGTGTCCTCTAGACACCAGCCGTCGATCTGTAAGAGCTCACGCTTCCGGGCGTATACGCCTGCGTCCGACCCGTCCGCCTTGAGGATGAATTGGCTGTAAAAAACTGGTACACCGACGGCCCGTGCTTCATCGAGAAGAACAGAGAGCTTGGCAATCGCTGCAGGTGCAGTAGGGCAGGCGGACGGATAGTCCGCAACGGATGCGTTCGGTTCCCCAACCATGTACCTCTGAGCGTCGATCACGAGAACCGCGCATCGGTCGCCAAATCCAACTCGCCGACCGAACTTGGCAGCTGCCAGCCTCTCGCGGTCGGCAGGTGACAAGAGTTCGAGCCAGGGCCTGCTTTCGGTCATCGTCGGTTCGTCTCCCGGCGTACCCGGTCGATCACCTCGCGTTGGTTGGCGCCGATCTGCAACCGTCCGGTGTGACGGATCGCACCTGGTGTGCGACTGAGCCTCGGAACGACGTTTTGCATCACGATTGGTCCGAGGTCAGGGTCATCGACTTGAACGATGGACTCGCGCTCCCGGTAGTGGGGGTCGTCATAGATCTGACTGGCGTCGTAAACGGGAGCGACCGGGGCTTGGGCAGCACTGAACGCTGCGAGGACTTCATTCAGATCGTGGGCCAGCATCCACTCCGCTACGACGCGGTCGACTGCCTCGGCGTTCAAGATCCGGGCAGCTGTGCTGGAGAATCTGGGATCCTCGGACAGCTCTGGACGCCCGATGGCCGTGAAGATCCGGTTGGCTATCTGCTGGGTTCCGGCCGATGTAGCAGTCCAGTGTCCGTCCCTTGTGCGGTACGCGTTCCGTGGGGCAGTCCGAGGCGACCGATTGCCGTAGCGTTCCTGAATCACACCGAGCTGATCGAACTCGAGGATTTGGGGTCCGAGGATCCCGAACAGAGGTTCGTAGAGGCTGAGATCGATGTACTGACCGACCCCGTTCTCTTGGGTGTCTCTCCAATAGAGAGCGATCATCACGGCGTACGCACCTGTCGATGCGGCGACGCCGTCAGCGAGACCAAACGGGGGAAGCGTTGGCGGACCGTCCGGTTGGCCCGTGATGTAGGCAAAGCCGGAAAAGGCTTCGGCGAGTGTTCCGAAACCGGGTTGATCCTTCATCGGCCCGAATTGACCGAACCCGGTCACTCGGAGCATCACGAGTCGTGGGTTGATTCGACTCAGATCCTCGTAGCCGAGGTTCCACCGTTCCATGCGACCGGGTCGATAGTTCTCGATGATGACATCCGCCCAGGCTGCGAGATCACGCACGATGTCTTGGTCGTCGGCACTGTGCAGGTCGAGACAGATCAATTCCTTGTTGCGGGCGAGAAACTTCCACCACAAAGGAACGTCGTTCTTGCTCAGTCCCCACCGCCTAGCGTTGTCCCCGTTGGGGTGTTCAACTTTGACAACGGTCGCCCCGAAGTCACCGAGGATCGTCGAGACCATCGGACCGGCGTACAGGTTCGACAGATCGAGTACTCGGACACCCTCAAGCGCGGCCTTCCTCTCGGATGCCGTCATTGGGACTTCTCGGCTGGAGACATGTCCCCGGCGAGGGCGAGAAGCCGGCGCGACCGTTCGGCGAGCGGATAGTCGACGAGTTCACCGTTGAATCCGATCGCGGCCTGCCCTGCTTGCTCTGCTGCCTCGAACGTCTCCACGATTCGTCGAGCGCGCTCAACTTCCGCCGGCGTTGGTAGATACACACGTTCAATGATCGATATCTGGGAGGGATGGATGGCGTGCTTTCCGAGAAACCCCAGCCGTTTGCCGCGGAGGGTGTCAGCCTCCAGCCCGGCGGGGTCATCGAAGTTGATGTACACGCTGTCATGAGGTGGGTGGAGTCGGGCTCGGCGGGATGCGAGGACCACGGCAACCTTGGCTGCTATCACGGTCGGACTCTCTGGATCAGTGTCGATGCCGATGTCGAGACAGAAGTCGCCGGTTCCGAAACCGAGGCATTCGAGACGCGGCGATGCAACGCCGGCGATCTCGTCGACCCTACCGACACCGAGTGCTGTTTCGATCGTCGCCATGATGCGTATCGACCCGGGACTCATCCGAGTGTCGAATTCGAGCTGTTCGATGATGTCGCTCACGTGAAGGATCTGATCTGGCGATTCGACCTTCGGTATGTCGATACCGGCGATGCCTGGTTGCACAACCGCATTGAGATCCGATTCGAGCAGCCCTGATGACTCCGGATTCACTCGAACCCAGATCTGCGCGTCTCCTGTGTGCGCTGCGATCGTTCCCGCTGCGTTGACCCGAGCCTGAGACTTGGCGCTTCGAGCCACGGCGTCTTCGAGGTCAAGGATGACTCCGCTCCCAGGAAGCGTGCCGAGCTTCTCCAGCTTGGCTTTGTCGCTGGCCGGCACGAACAACAGAGCGATGAGCGGTTTCGAGCTCACAGCGACTCCGGCGGGTGCTGGGCTCGGAACACCCGAGCGATCTCCTCGCGGCGCGCGAACCACACCTCGCCTCGTCCGAGAGCGTGTTCGAGGAACTCACGGAGGACTGAAGTCCGGGCTGCCTGACCGATGAGTCGAGGGTGCAGTCCAATCGACATGATCCTGGGCACTCGCGCTGATTCGGCCCATAGGTAGTCGAACCCGCGGATGAGGTATCGAAGAAACTCCTCGGCCCCGCCGACGCGGCCCCCGAACTGGCCGTCGTTGTACATCATCGAGTACGGGACCACGAGGTGTTTTCGTGCTCCGACATCCACGTAGTACGGGAGGTCATCGTTGTAGGCGTCAGAGTCGTACTCGAAGCCTTCTTCGACCAGTAGTTCACGGGTGTTGATGCTTGGCCCGTAACGGCTGTACCACCCGGTTGGCCTCGCCCCAGTGACCTGTTCGAACAGCTTCACTGCGTCACGTATGTGCTGGCGTTCCTCCTCACGGGAGAGTGTCCAAAGTTCGGTCCAGCGGAGGCCGTGAGAACATATCTCGTGGCCATCGTCGACGAGTCGCCTTCCAACGTCGGGATTGACGGCGAGTGCCACGGCGCATGCGAACGCGGTGCAACGGATGTCCAAGTCGATGAACAGGTCGAGAAGTCGATGAACACCGACCCTGCTCCCGTACTCGAAGAGCGATTCAGTTGCGAGGTCTCGAATGTGCCCAGGAAACGCTTTGTCGTATTCGGGGTTGGGTTCATTCATGCCGTCACCGAATGCGTGCGACCGTTCAGAACCCTCCTCCACATTCAGGCAGATGCTGACTGCCAACCGTGCTCCGTCGGGCCATTGGATGATGGGAGGGTTGGTCCCGTACCCCACCAGCTGCCTCTGCGGGCCTGAGTCGGTCGGTGGCCAGAATTCATGCTGGTCTCCAGACTGCTGCATCGTGTCCCTTCGTGATGGGGTGGTGCCCCGAGGCGAGTTCGCTCCCGGGGCACCACCGAGGTGACTGCTAGCTCAGCCAGCGCAGAGCTGGACGGCTTCTGCGTCTACCTCGCCGACCAATTCGAGTGCCGCCTCCACTATGTCACCGCGGAAGATTCGTTCAGCCGGTGGCAGCTCGTCGATGAAGCCACCGTCGAGCATGAACTGGCCTTGTGTGGACAGCACGGTGTCAATGTCGACATGACCGTTCGGGTTCACCTGTGGCCAGGTTGCCCGACCGTCATAGATGGTCTCGATGGAAGCCATGTCCATCTCGGTCCACTTCTGTACCGCGGCAAGGGTTGCGTCACGATTCGCGGGATCCTGTGCGAACCGGGCGGCCTCGAGCCAGGCAGCAAGCCAACGGGTTGCGACGTCACCGCCGTCACGTTCGATGAAGTGCCCTCCGAAGAACATCGTTCCGATGTTGGCGCCCGGGGTCACTTCGAGCATCGGGAGGACCGGCACGATGGCTCCGTTCGCGACGCCCGTGCTGAGCAGCGGCTCGAGCATGAACGCAGCGTCGATGGTTCCGTCGCCGAGCGCGGCCAGCTGATCTGCGTATCCGAGATAGACCACCTCGACGTCGTCGGCGGTCATGCCGTGTTGCTCGAGCAGCTGTGCCAACCAGTACTCGGCCTGTGTCCCGGGTGCGATGATCCCGATGGTGCGACCTGCCAGCTCTTCGAAGGTGTCAACCCCTTCCGCATAGGTGACATTGGAGATCGACAGTGAGTTATCTGACGAGCAGATATAGGTCAACCGGTCGACGACGCCGTAGAGATCGAGTCCGCTGTTGAGGGCGTTGAACCACCCGGGCGAGTTCTCGGATCGACCCCAGTCGTAGTCACCATTCGCTACCAGAGGTAGCGCTTCGTTGATGCCGACCTGGTCCATCTCGTTCTGGATTCCCCACTTCTCGAAGAACCCTTCCTCCATCGCGACAAAGAGTGGCGCGTATGCGGCGATCGGCGAATAGGTGCCCTTCACCAAGTCCAGTTCTTCGGGTGTGGCGGCCGTAGTTGTTGTTTCCTCGTCGTCTCCAGACGGCGCGGCAGTCGTTGTGGTTGTCTCGCTTCCGGCGGTGGTGTCGGTGGATTCGCTGTCTCCGCAGGCAGCGATGACAAACGCCATCACCAATGCCAGCACCAGCCAGTTCACTCGTCTTCTTTCCATCCTCTTGTCCCTCCGTTCGTTGTCTCTCTGCGTACGTTCCGCGGTCGTCATCTCAAGAGGTCAACCTCCTCCTCCCAACTCAGGAGTCGTCGTTGGAGCTCGAGCAAGCCGAACTGAAGGACGATTCCGATGAGGGCAACGACGACGATGTACGCCCACATCTCTGGGAGTCTGTAGAGCTGCCAGAAGCGCCAGATTCGCGCTCCGAGACCTTCCTGCGAAGCAACGAACTCGGCGGCAACGAGCCCGGTGAGTGCTACGCCAAGCGCGAGCCGAAGCCCCGCCAGCATGACCGGAAGCGATGAGGGGAAAGCGATGGTGCGCAGGATGTCGATGCGGCTGGCACCGGCGTTGCGCGCCATCAGCGGCAGGTTCTTGTCCAAGCCTGCGACACCGGAGTAGGTCGTGAGAGCCGCTGGAAAGAATGCAATCAGGGCGGTAATGGCAATGACTGGTGCGTGTCCAATTCCGAAGATCACAAGGAACAAGGGAAGGATTGCGATCCTGGGGATCGGATACACAACCGTGATGATCGGATCGAACACGGCGCGAATCCAACCTACCCAGCCCATGAGCAATCCGAGGAGCACTCCCGGGACGATCCCGATGAAGAAGGCCGCCAAAACCCGTCCGAGCGTGATTCCCATCTGTTCGGGAATTTCGCCGGTGGCCGTGAGTTCAGCGATCTCGGCCGCGACCCTGGTCGGAGGCGGGAAGAACCCCGGATCGATGATCTCAAGTGTTGCCGCCAGCTGCCACAAGGCGAGGGCGGCGACGACGGGAGCGGCGAAGCGGAGGTATCTCCTCATGACTGTCCCTCCACCTCGGCATCCGCCTTTTCTGCTTCCGAGTGCAGGAGCTGCCAGATGCGTTTCTCGAGCTGCTGGTATTCGGCGGTGTGCCGGATATCGGGCGACCGCGGACGCCTGAACGGGACATCGATGATCTCTTTGAGCATTCCGGGTCGAGCGGTCATGACTGCGATCCGGTCACCGAGGAGTATCGCCTCCTCCACTGAGTGCGTTACGAAGACGACTGTCTTCTCGAGCCCGTTCCACAACTCCAGAAGCTGCTCTTGGAGCAGCCGGCGTGTCTGGGCGTCGAGGGCGGCAAAAGGTTCATCCATGAGCAGGACATTTGGATCTGCCACAAGCGCACGGGCGATGCCTGCCCTCTGCCGCATACCACCTGACAGCTGACGGGGGTACTTGTCTGAGAATTCACCGATGCCGAGCAGGTCGAGTTGGCGACGAGCGCTGGTACGGGCGGTTTGCTTGTCCAGCCCCGCGAGTTCGAGCGGATAGGTGACATTGCGCAGGATTGTGCGCCATGGCATCAGGGTCGGTTCCTGCCACACCACGAATCGGTCGGTGGACCGCGTGGCGCCTGGGCCGTACATCGTCTCTCCTGCCTGGATGCCGATTAGTCCGGCAATGGCTTTGAGGACGGTCGACTTGCCGCATCCAGAAGGCCCGAGGAGGCACAGGAACTCGTTCTCTTCGACCTCGAGATTGAAGGAGTCGACTGCCAGGACGGAGCCTGAGCCCTCTCCGTATCGGATCGAAACGTCCCGAAGCGTGATCACACTCACGCACAGCCTCCAACAGTCTGTTCCGTTAGTCGGAACGTCTATTCATACAGCGGGACAAACTATAGACACACTTCTGCCGCCCGAAATCCGAATCACAGGGAAATCGGTTAGCGGTCGCCTCTGACTGCTGTCAGCAGTGCACGAAGGTCGGAAGCGGCTGTCCGTGGCCATGTGAAAGTCCTCGCTGGTGGCCAGGAAAAGTCCTCGCGGTGGTGAGTAGGTAGATCCACTGTTGGGCCCCCTCGGGTGGTGATCCTGACTGATGCAAGTCAGGTCGGATGGCGC
>Ga0214472_10002006_pt1 | contig 22100 bp, 8 predicted proteins | sample RVTome_6_FD_207662 | JGI IMG/M metagenome (GOLD analysis project Ga0214472, IMG submission 207662) | Soil microbial communities from uranium-contaminated site in the Upper Colorado River Basin, Wyoming, United States - RVT140D175 | ecosystem: Environmental > Terrestrial > Soil > Contaminated >...
GGGTCGAGACAGCCGGTATGCCGACTCCGGAAGAGGTGTTCCCTAAACCGCCCCAGTCCAAGCTCATCCCCGGAGTGCTGAAAGTCCCAATGCAGTGGTGGACCAGTTTTTCCATGCATTGATTGAGAGTTTCATCCCCGCTGCAGCCTGCCGCCGTCTGGTCCTGAACGCTGTAGGACTTTTCAGCACACGCTTTCTGGATCTCGGGCATGGTGGCCACGCCAATCTCATACTCTTGAGCCTTTCCTGCCATATCCTTAAACTGCTGGTCCAGTTGTTCCAGGTGAACGGGCAAACTTACTTTGGGGGCTTTGGTCCGCATTTTAACGGCAGGGTCGAGCTGGATCGGCTTTTGAAGCGGTTTGACTTTGGCGGCCGTGGCCGGAGCCGGGTTGACCGGCGGTTTTTCCTTCAGCTGCGGCTGCCGGTCCGCCGCCAGAGCGGGCTGAATTACAAGGAAGAGGGCGACCGCCACCATCCATACCATAAATCCTGACCTTTTCATCTGTTGCCTCCTTAAGTTGCATCGATCCCTTGCAGTGTCGGCCGGTGTCCGGGGACCCGGCTCACAATAACCATTACTCGAATTTCGCTTCCGCTTCCGGCGAGGGCCGGCCGACGGCGCCGTTGGCGGCCCGGTAAACGAGACGATACAGCACCTTCGGCTGCGCCGGAGGATTGAGGTCGGCCGCTTCCGTGGCGTTTCGGATGCCGCCGGTCAGGGGCCGCCAGCCCTTCCCCTTCTCGAACCGCTGGATGATCACCTCCAGTCCCTCGGGCGGGGTCTTGAAGACGAGCCGCACATGGCGCAGCGGCTCCTGCTCGATATGGAGGGCCGGTTTGGCCGGGGCGGGCACCGGCGGATTGCCCACCGTCACCGACCTGCCCCAGCCGGGATCGCTGCGGTTGCCGCTCTTGTCCACCGCAACCAGTTGATACCAGTATTTTTGGCCCACGGTTACAAAGGTATCCTCGAAGCGGCTCGTCGAGGCCGGCAGGGGATCACCGATGACCAGCCCCGGATCATCCTCCGCCACCGAACGCACCACCAGGAAGGAGTGAACGTCCTCTTCTGGAGGGGAAGGCTTGAAGCTGACCACCACCTTGCCGTCGCTGCCTTCGATGGCCGTGATGCGCGGCGGGTTGGGCGAGACGGTATCGAGGAGGACCGCCTTGATCTCCCGGCTCGGCCGGCTCTGCTGGTTGTCGAAGGCGACGGCGCTGACCCGGTAGCTGAATTCCCCCTGGGTGTGCAGGCCGACATGGTCGTCGAACAGCGGCTCGGGAACCGGCCGGGAGGTCTGCAGCGTCCAGCGTCCGGCATCCTTGGCCAGGCGTTCCACCTGGTAGCCGGCGACGGGGAACTTGACCGCATCCCAGGTGAGCCGCACCCGGGTGCGGCCTACTTCGGCGCGCAGGTTGCCGGGGATGGGCGGAGCCTGGCGGTTTTCGGGGACGGCCGTTGCCACGAGGGATGGGGGGCCGAGCTCACCGCGGGGATCCATGGCGCGGATGCGGTAGAAATAGGCGGTGCCACCCGACAGGTTCTTATCCTCCCAGCTTGTCCGGTCGGCGTCGAGACCATCGGGGGTCAAAGGAAGAAAGGGGCCGCTGCGGAGCAGGGAGCGTTCGACGACATAGCCGCTGGTGTAGGGGCTCCGGTTTGGCTCCCAGGCGAGTCCGACCTGGTTCTTCCCGGCCGCGGCGGTGAAGCCCCCCGGCGGCGCCAGGGCCGAAACATCGGCGATGAAAAGGGCAGCGGCCTTCGGGCGGCTTCTCCGTCCGAACAGGTCGATGCTGAAGACCCGGTAGGTGGCCTTGGATTCCTTGGGGGGTGCGAGGTCGGTGAATTGGCCGTTTGGCTCCCCGGAGCCGGCATTGGCGATCAGCAGCGGCTTGTCGGTCAGCAGCACCCTGCCACCCGTGGCGTCTTCCCGTTCCACCAGAAAGGCGAAAACGGGAACGATCATATTCTGTTTCGGGTTGTCCCAGGTCAGTTCGACACCGGCTTCCGCGGAAACTGCGACGAGAGACTGCGGCGCTTCAGGCAGGGGCGTGGCCGCGCCGGGGTCGACGGTGGCACTGACCAGTTCAGACTGCGCCTTCCCTTGCCCGTTGAGGGCCGTGAGGCGATAGCTGCGCTTGCCCCCTTGCGGATCGGAATCCTGGAAGCGAAGCCCGAGGGCCAGGCCGAAATCGCGATCGAAAGCGGCATTGATCCCCATGACGGTGATGGCGAGTTCCCGATCATCCCGCGGAATGGCGCCCGATTTCAGCTCCGAACCTAACGTGCCAATGGAGGCCCTGTCCGTTGGATCAAGCCGCTCCATGGCGGCCTGATCCAGGCCGGGGCCGATCTTTTTCGCCAGCACCCGGCTCTTCCCGCCTGAGATCCTCTCCAGGCGCCAGCCACCGGCGGGCCAGGCGAGGTCCTTGGGAATCCAGAATAGGGAAACCGTCCCCTGCCCGTCGGAAACCGCCCACAGAGCGCCCCTGGGTTGAGCGGCTCCGGCGGTTGAAAAACCGGCCAACAGAAGGAAGAGCACACATAGTAACAGCCTGGTTATTCTCACAGTTTCCTCCTACAGACTGAAGGTGCGGCAGATGTCCGGATTCCAGAACGGAATCGGGATCTCCACGCAGCCGCGGGCCGACGCCTTGACGGGCAGTGCACTGACATCCACCCGGACGGAAATGCCGGTGCCCACACAATAACCCTTGTAGCACACCTCGGCACGCACGCCTCCTTGCCCGTAACCCGAGATGTGGGGTTGGGGGGTTAAGGTCAGGCCGGTCTTGATCTCGCCGGAAATGTGGCCGATGGAGGCGCCGAGGTAGTAGTAGACCCCGCCGCCGAAGCGCAGGCTGGTCTCGTCGAGCATCATGTAGCCGTCCGCATCGGTGATCAGCAGATGCATCCGCACCTTTGGCCCGGCCTCCTGCCCGACATAGATGTGCCACGGCTGGTTGCCGCCGAAATGCAAGGTGCAGGAACTCTGCGGAATATCGAAATAGATTTTATCGTTCAGCAGGCTGAAATGCCCGCTGAGGGCGCCATCAAACCCGCCGGCCGCATACTGGAGATAACCCTGGAAGTTGCCGTCGCCCGCGTGCTGGGCGTCGAGCAGCCAGGCGCGGAAATCCATGCGCGCACCGTCTCCCGGCTTGACCGTAAGATCGCCGTCCATGGTGCAGATGAAGCCATCGGTGGACCCAACCCGCATCCCGGCCATGAACAGGTAGGAATCGTCCATGACCGGTTCCACGACGGTGATCGGATTGTTGCTCTTGAAGGCATCAAGGGGGAAGTTGTGCCCGAGTCCGCCGCGGATTCTGTAAAGCTTGAGGAAAGGCGGTATAAAAGGCATTCCGGTAGGGCCCAGGTCGAGAGACGCCCGCATCAGCCAGTAATCGCGGCCGCCGAGATAGCCGAGCCGGAACTCGGCCTGGATCGGCGGGCCGTCGAACATCTCCATGTCCACGCTGCCGGCGAAGCTGTCCTTGGCCCCCGCGGCCGCATGGGCTTCGGCAACGCCGAAGGGCCACCAGATCGCCGGGGAGGAGGAGGCGGTGGAAGTGAGCCCGGCCCCGGTGTATTCGATGTGGACCTTGGCCTTCACCCGCGGCTGTCCCGCCGGGAAGGTGACCTCCAGGTCGAAGGGGTTGACTCTCGGCCCGTCGGCCTCGTAATTCTTCCCGTCCCGCGTGAGTCCGTAGTGCACCGGCACGGCGACCGAGGAAAGGACCTCGGAGATGGAAAAGGTGGTGGCGAAGTCGAAACTAAACACGTCCGGGCCGCTCTGGTATAAGCCGATGCGCACCGAAGTCAGGTCCACCGGGGTCTGCCCCAGGGTCGACTTGCCACCCAACGGGATTTCGACGCTGTTGCCTTTTTCCAGGTAAGGCCGGCCATCCATGGAATAGATGATGCCGGGGACGACCACGTTGTCGGCAAAGGCGACATTTTCAGCCTCGAAACGGAAGGTGGTGCTTTCGCTCCAGGCCCCCCAGCCGGTTTGCTGGAAATTGCCGAACAGCAGGTTCCGGACGGTCATGGTGATGCCCCGGTATTCCTTGACGATCTCGTTCTGCGTGACGTCCGTGAAGTCGAAATAGGCTTCCTGGCCCGGAACGCCGCAGATGAGGTCGACATCCCCCGTGAGGTGGGTATCGGGCCAGGGGAGATGCACGTCCATGCCGCGATAGACCGCCAGGTTGCTCTTGCCGGTGTCGACGGAGATGGAGGAGAAGCCGATGGTCCCCTCCTTATAGGCAGTGGAAAACGGCGCCGTAAGCTCCGCTTTCCCCACCAGCCGGTTCCCTACCACCCCCCAGTTGCTGACCCGGCCCTGGTTGGCCTGGGGCACCTGGAATTCGAAGAGGTTGGGGGTGAGCAGGGCCTTGTCGGCGAAATGGAGTCCGGCCCACCCCTTGCCGCCCCCGCCGGGGTTGGCGGCCATCCCCTCTTCGGCGCTGAGGTCGAGGACGATCTTTTGCGGCTTGAGGGAAAAACCGCTGTTGCCGATTTCCACTTCGATAGTGCTGTTTTCCTGGAAATACCAGTCGCCGTCTTCCGAGAGGGGGGCGGTGGCCGTCCATTCCGGCGGCTGACTGGAACCCGAAAGGTGCAGGTCGGTGTCCGCCGGCCTGGCGATGAGGGTCAGGTTCATGGGCGTTTGCCCGGCCTGGCCTGCGAGCTTCTTCAACCGGATGCGCATGCCGGCGTCATCGATGTTGTAATCGAGGGAGTGGTTGATGCTCCCCGCCGTCACAGTCAGGCCGTCGGCGGCCACGCTCCAGTTGTTGATGGAGATGGGCAGGATATAGCGCGCGGCGCTGCCGCCCTGCCCGGTGTAGAGGTGCATGTCGAGAACCCCGCTCCCCGTGAATTTTCCCCCCAGGTTGCGGACTTCGAGATTGCTGATTTCGAAGTTGTCTCCGGTCGAGGCGGGGAAGACGAATTTGCAGGGCTGTTGCGGATCACTCGCCTTGACCCGGTAGAGAAAGGGAACGGACTTGACGTAGAAAGGCTTCTCCTTTTTCACCTCCATTCCCGGATACCCCTTCGCTTGGGCCAAATGATTCAGGCTGGCCGTGACCGGCCGCCCCGAAGACCCTTCCCTGGAGGGGGCGAGCACGCTCAGCTTGACTCCACTCTGCTGAAAGGCGGCGAGCTGGGGATTCACGCCGAAACCGGGCGTTGCGGCATGAGCCTCAGAAACCAGCAAGGAAAAATGATTCTTCGCATACCCCGAGCCCGGGGACATGGGAATCGTCTGTTTCTGACCCTGGATAAGATCGAGAAGTTGGGCCCCGTCCAACTGGTTGACCTGGGGAAGAACCTCGGCGTCCACCACCAGCGAGTAGTAGCGACCAATCATCCGCGCGCTCATTTCCACTACCGGCGAAGCCAGGAATGCCGTGGCGTAGGACTCGGAGGTGGGGACGTTCTGGGTCCCTTCGGTCAGGACCATCCCTCCCGCCGTGCGGGGCGGCGAAGCCAGGGCCGCGTCGGAAGAACCGATCACCATGCGGCTGTTCCCCCGCAACAGGCTCCAGGTGATTCTGGCCTTTCCTTCGCCGTAATAGACCAGGTCGGCGTTGCCCTGCAGGAGGCCACAGGCGCTGATTTCAGCGTTCGCCAAATGATTGATGGCCGATGGCTGGACAGCCTGCATCGAAGCTTGCGCCGCCACAGTCGTGCCGGATACCTCGCTGAAAGTATGGCCCGAGGACTGGACCGGATCTTCCTGCGAGGCGCGGGACTTTGACCGAAAACGCGGCGAAATCTTTCCGAGGGACACCTGGGTGGCCTCCTCCGATCCCGAACCGTTATAGCCGCTGATGGCGACCGATTCGAGGTGAAGCGGGCCCTGGGCCACCAGGTCCTCGCGAACGGCGATCTTCTTGGTCTCGCAATAGATCAGGTGGGCCCGACCGGCCTGGGCATAAAGGGGACTCTCCTGAAACTGATAAGATTGGCCGCCCGGCGCCGAAAACTTGAAGCCTGAACCGGAAGCCGCCTGAATCCCCTTGAGAACCTGGTAGTAGGGTTCGTAACCGGAGGAAGCCGGGACCACGGCGCCCGCCGACGCCTGGGCGCTTCCGGCAACCGCGTCGTAAACCGAGGCCAGGGCATCGGGCGAGCCCTGCTGAATATCCTCCTCGGGCAGCATGAAAATGCGCACGGTGTAGTTGCCGCTACGCTGGTAGCGATGCTGGTAGGTCATGAAGAGGGGCACCATGGTCTGGTCGGCTGGCTGGCTGAGATCGATTGCCAGGGGGATCGCGCCGCTGCCGTCCCCCCAGTCCAGGAAAAGGTTCGGCAGGAAGGCGGCGGCAACTCCTGGCCCCTCGACCTTTCCGCAGAGATGAGTGGCGTAGGGAACCCAGAGGATATTGAGGTGGCCGGTGAGTTCCCACCGGTCCTCGGGGAAGTTGGCGGCGCGGTTCCCCTTGTCGATGTTGCTGACCGTTATGGCCGAAGCGCTGGCGGCCCGTCCGGCACAAGCCAGTCCGCTCGGTTTCAGGGGGAGCGACAGGGACCTGCGGTCCGAGACTTCCACCCCGACGTCTTTCGAGACCAAGATCTTTTGGGTCTGGCTGCTGCTTGACTGGCTACTACCGGGGACCGTGACGGTCTCCATGGAGGTATAAGTCCGGTAGCCGGCCACCTCCCACCAGAAGATCCGGTTGGCCAGGCCGTGCACAACGTTATGTTCCCCTGTCTTGCGATCATTGGTCAGCAGATCGAGAAGGTAGGCCGTGTTCATGCGCAGGGAGGTGGGGAGATGGTTGATCTCCTGACCGTTGAACTGGACCTTGACGGGGTCGATGCGCTTCTTCTCGACCACGTAGCCGTTCTCGGTCACCAGGCGGAACTCGTACCATTCCGCCAGTCCTGGATTCTGTTCACGCCAGGAAAAGAGGGTCTGTTCGTTGAGAGCCTCCGGGTACATCTCGGTGGATTTGAGATAATCGCTGGGGGTGAGCAGTTCGATGCGGCCGAGGATGGAGACTTTCAGGTCCGGTTTGACCAGCTTGGGAGTCGGTTTTCTCTCGGACCATTTCGGCGCGGCCACGATCCAGGCCCTGGCGGGGGAAGTGGTCCACCGTCCGGAGTCATGGCTGCGCAGCTTCAAGGGGCGCGCCCCCGGAGACGCCGAGCGGGCGATCTTCACGGTCATGGTCAGTTTACCGGCGGAAGCGACTGCAAGATCTTCGATGACAATGCCGCTGCCGAAATCGACCGCAAGGCCCTCCTCGAACCGGCTGCCGAGCACCTCAACCTGGTAGGATTTGCCCGGCGCCCATTGATTGGGCAGGACCGCCTGGACCGTCATCGAGGCGGCGACGGCCATGGGCTGGATCTGCAGGGGCGTATCGCGCTGCTTGAGAACAACCGGAAGATTCTGACCTGCCGCGGCGGGCAGCAAGGCGGCGGTCACCGTGACGCCGACGGAGGCGGGATGGGATTTTTCCCCCTTGTCGACCAGCAAGACTTGGCGCGACCCGAGCGTGGCCGCAGCCGCAACCGTCAGCTCGACCTTGAGCCGGTTCGATGTGGCATCCGTTACTCCGGCGGTTATGCCGGACCCGAATTTGACCGCCCGGATGTTTTCGAGGTTGGAGCCGGTCAGGGTCAGCGCATAGGATTTCCCCCGGATCAGGGAGTTGGGGGTGATGGCGTTGACTTGGACCCGGGCGGAAGGACTCGCCGTGCCGAGAGCCTGGATCGGGGCGGCCAGGACGACGATCCGGGCCCCGCTGCGCTTCAGTTGATCATGGTACTGCACCTGGACGACCCGGGAACCGGGAGCCGCATCCGAGGCGACGACGACGGAAACGGAGGCGGTGCGGGCATTGACCAAAGTCGGCTTGCCCGTGGTGATGCCCTCGCCGAGCACGATCCGCATGTCCTGGTGCAGGTTCCGCCCGGTGACGAGCAGGGTGGCGCTCTTGCCCTGGGTCAGCGCGGCGGGGGACACGCTCAGCACCTCGGGAAAGGCCGCCTGGCTCGGCACAGTGGTGGTGACCTGCGGCCGGACAGGCTTGACCCGCACCGGCGTGACCGCGTCTCCGGGCTGGAGAACCGGCTTCTGGGCGGCGAAGGCCGGCGTCGAAAGCGAAACCAGACAGAACGCAAGCAAGGCCGTCACAAGCAACGAGAGCTGTTTCATCATCCCCCCGGTTGATCTGTTTCTGTTAAAAACCAGCCTCACGCAACCATCTTTCGTGAGGCACGCGCTAAGTCAGCCTCGGGGCACTGACTAATTGAAGGAATAACCTTCCTTGGTGAACTTAATCACACTCCGGTCAATGATGGCGTGTTCAAAGGCGCTCTGGCACTCGGGTGTTTCCAGGATGGGCATCACGTATACCGCCTCGTAATAACCATTTTGATCGGTGGTGCGATTGCCCTGACTGTCGTCGACGAAGGGTGCTTCCGGCCCTCCTTCCGGCCCTGCCCTCAAACAACCTTGCCCGATGTTTGTGAGGCTGAAAGGCACATTCGGAAACCATGCCCCGGCAATGGGCTGCCCATTCGGTGACGTCACCCGCCCCTTGATGTGGAGGTGATGCACGGCCTTGCCGCCCTTGGTGTACTCGTGGGCCAAAACCGGTGCCGCGGTGAGGGATAAAAGCAGGATCAGCGCGGTGAAAATGGCGGGTTGCAGGCTACGCATGATTCTCTCCTTAACGAATGGCGGGGACGAACCCTTCACCTTAGTCGGGAATGCCGATGAAATTCACTTCCGTGATACTGCGGCTGTGGACCGGCGGAAGGGTATGGGTCCCCTGAAAATCGACCCCAAAAAACGCCCGGCTGTGCATTTTGTCGGCGGCGGCAAAACCGGTGAAGTTGACGCCGGTAAATGTCCGACTTCGCACAGCACCGGGCGAGGCCTGAAGGCTGGTGGTGGGTGCCAGACGCTGGACAAAAACGCCGCTGCCGGCCGAAACGTCCAGAAGTGAACCGGTTTCCACCGCCGTGCCAGTGAAATCCACGTCAGCCACCACCCGGCTGTGTCGTACCGGTGTCAACGGTGCCCCTATAAAGTCGATCCCGAACAATTCCCGGCTGTGCCGTATCGGCGCCAAGGGGGTGCCAATAAAATCAATTCCGGACCATTCACGGCTGTGCATTCTGGCGTAGGTGGCGAGGGCCACCGAGGGCTTCGGATCCCCGGAGATGCCCGCCGCCCCTGGAATGGAGCCCGCAGTGGCAGGCACCACAATGGACCGGCCCAACCTACCCGGCGGCTCGGGCTGGGGGTTGATGGCACGCTGTTGCAGGGACGACACCGTTGCCGGCGGCGAAGCTCCCCTCGGAGTCAGCGTCATGTCGAGGACGGCCCCGGGAAAGGCGTCGAGACTGGCATGCACCCGCTGGGTTCGGTCCAGAACCAGGCCCGTATCGACAAGCATCTCCTGCCCCGGTCGCGCCAATTGCCGCCGTGTCGGGTCAAACTGACCCAATGTCCAGGATCGGACCATACCGGGATAGCTGACCTGCAGTCGGGTCTGGGCAAAACCAGCCGTGGGCAGTGGCTCCGGCCCCAGGTTTACGATGCCCACCTGGAGGCTGTTGTCCTTGAGAAAGAGCCGGCTGATGCGAAGCTGATACCGGGCTTGTTGCCCTGCGGCTTTCGGCAACGTCACCGGGCGGACGGGTGTCACGAGCGGTCGGGGCGCTGCAGGCTGCGCCTGACTCCTAAGTTCGGCCGCATAGCCCGGTGAAAATACCAGCAGGGTTGCGACTACCGCGAGCAGGACTTTCAGTCGCTTGTGATCCATCGGCACCTCACCCCGGAATACCGGGCCTGGTCTCTCACTGCAAGCGGCGGCACAACTGCCACGCCTCTGACCCTCCCTCGTCTTCTCACCCTTACGGCGCTGCCGGTGCCTCAGCCTCTGCCCTGAAAAATACCAGGCGGTAATGGCTGGCGGCGATCCCGGTCTGCCCCTCATAGGCCTGCACCTGCCAGACATAGGGCATGCCCGGCACGATCCGGTCGAGATCGAAAACACTCAGGGCATAAGAGGTATCCCGGGTCATGGCCGCCAGCAGCGGCTTGCGGCCGTTGAAATCGGCGCCCGAAAGCCCGTCCGGAGTCACCCCGCTTTCCAGCCCGTAAAGCTGCAGGTGATAGACGACCCCCTCCCGCACCGGCTGCCAGGAAAACTCGGGAAGCGCATCGTCCGCCAGGGGGACATGGGCCCGATCACCGGGCGCCAGCAGTTTGAGGGAACCGGGCGGGGGACCGGGGGGTTCTTCGCGCACATAGTAGAAGATGACCGGCTGTTCGAAACCGGTGACCGGCTCCAGCACCTCGAATTCCACCCGGTGCAGACCGGTGGCATAGGTGGGAAAAACCGGAGTGGTCGGACTTTCGATGGCTACTTCGCGCTGCCCCACAGGCAGATAACGGGTCACGAAGCCGAGGATCTGGCCGTCCACCTTCCATTGCCCGCGCAAGGTGCCGCCGCCGTTGTAGGTCAGATTGGCGACCGCGCCCAGCCCCCGGGTGTTGCGGGGCACGGTGATCCGCCCGCCCGACGAGGGCCGGCTGCCGTCCTGCCCCGGAGGGCTGTTGAATTCCAGCAGCATCCTCACCAGGGAGAACTGTCCGGCGGAGGGGGGGACGATCTGTAGTTCGACCTCCGAAACAGCCGGTGCCAGATCGACGATGGAGGGGGTGAAGATCCGGCGGAAAAAGATGCGGTTCTGGTCGAGTTTGAGAGCAGCGGTGATCACCCGGGCCGGTACGATAATGTTTTCGGTGGCACTCCCATTGTCGTTGACCAGGCTGATGGTCTGGCTCCGGTTGAGGGTGCCGAGGAGCTCGCCTTCGCCGGTTTCAAAGCGCCCTACCGGCGACACGATGAAGAAAGCCGGCGAGCCGAGCTCGAAGGCCCGGTAAAAAACCGGCACCGAACTGTTCAGCCCGGGAACGATATTGGCTTTGGGCGGGGTCGCTGTCACGGTCAGCGCCGCCGCGACAGCGGGAAAAGCCAGGGCCAGCAGCAATCCGGCCAGGCAGCGGAAAACCGGTCGGGTTGCAAGGGGGTGGTTTATCGAAAAAACACCTGTATTCATGGCAAACTCCAAGGGGTTTTGTATCCTAAAGAAGGGTCAGCGACAGGCCGCCCACGCTCAGCAACAGAAAGACGGAATAATCCTCGTCCCGGGTATCGGCCGCCCGGTCGTCGATCCGGCTGTACCGGGCCCGCAACGAGAGGGTTTTTTGCGCCTTGACCAGAAAGGCGGTTTCCAGACGCCAGTTGTACTGGGCGACTCCGTCATAGCTGGTGGTTTCCACCGAGCGGTCGTCGGTCCGGGAGTCCAGCGCCGAGAGGGTCAGAAAGAGGTTCTGCGTATCGCTCAAATTGAAGCTGCCCGCCAGGGTACCCTGCCAGGTTTCCGTTACCGGCGCACCACTGCCGGTATCGGTGCGGCCGTAGGAAATAGAGGGGCTCAAAGACATCCACGCCACGGGTTGCCAGCCGAGGTTGAGGCTCACCTGGTGGGTTTTACCATCACTGTCGGCGGGAGAATCGTCGACGAAGCGGGTGAAGGTATAGTTGGGCATCAGGCTCCACGTCTCGCGGACGAGGGAAAACCCGCCGCCCAGGGTCTGGCTCAGGTTCTTGACCGGATCGGTCCCGTCCGGCTCGTCCGAACTGTCCTGAAAAGTGAGATTGCTGTTGAGGAAGATATTCGGCCAGTCGGCCCGATACAGATTCCAGATCAGATCGAGACTGGTATTGCGGATAACCGGCAACTCGGGATCTTTTTCCACGTTGTCCCGGTTGTAGAGTAGGCTCGTGGTAAGACTTGATTCGGAGAAGGTTTTGGTGCCGTAGAGGGAGTATTCTTCGCGATTGTCCACCCCGGTGACATCGGCGATGCTGCGGAAATCGCGCCCCAGGCGCTTGTAGCCCCCGCCGTAGTCATAGCTGTCCGCCCGGCCGGAAAACCGGACCAGCCAGGCCACGCCGGAATCGGAGCCAAAATCGTCGGTGGTGTCCTCGTCATACCGGCTGAGGCTGTACTCGCCGTTCAGGTGGAGTGTCTCTGCCCAGGGGATTGCGGCCAGGGCGAGGCTGTAGACCTGCCCTTTGCTCGGCGCGGCCAGGGTGCCGGTGTTGTAGCCATCGGGGTCGGCGTTTTTACCGGTGATGGCGGTGCCCTTGGCGACCAGCCGACCCTCGTCGAGCAGTTGCTGTTGCAGCGAACCGCCGATCAGCCGCTGGTCGGAACGTTCCAGGCCGGTCATGTCGTCGAAGCCGGTCGTCTGAATACTGCGCACCATGAAGGCCTGGGCCCGGGTGCCGTCAACGTTGAGCTCCAACAGCGCGCCGCGCCGAGCGATGCTTTCGCTGATCAGCTCGGTGCCCGCCACGGTCAGGTCGCCGAGGGCCAGCCGTTGCCGGAGGTATTCGATCTGCAGCAGGTAGTTATTCAGGTTGAAGGTGTCCCCGGTCTCCTCGTCCCCTTCCTGTTCGGTGAGCCAGCCATTGGCGTCGAGAGAGACCTTGAAATCGCCGCTCTCGACCACCGAGGTCAGGGTGGCGCTGGACTGAATTTTCCAGTCCGGCTCGGAACTGCCGCTCTTACCGGCGATCTTTGCTCCGGCTTCGGCATCGACCATAATGGTAGCCGAAGCCCGGTCGAAATACTCCGACTGGGGAATGACAAAGGTCCAGCTGCGGGCGGGCAGAATGGCGCCGGCGGCGTCCATGCTCTCGAGGACGACGGTGTGCCGGCCGTAATCAAGGGGCGTTTCCGGGGTGTAGCGGATCTCCTGGGCGGTGAGGACAGCCAATGGTGAGACATCAACATCGTCCACCAGCAGGCGCAGCGAGGACCAGCCAGCCGACCCTTCGATTTCGGCCAGATTGATGGCAATGGTCGGCTGGGGCCCTTCAACCCTGGAACCGTCCATGAGGGGGAAGGCCAGTTGACGGAGCGCGGCTTCCCCCAGGCTGACAGGAATGCTGAAGGGATTTTGCCTGGGGTCAAGGGCGGGAGAGGTAAAGACCCGGCCCCGACCGTCCTTGACGGCGAAAAAATACTCGATGCCAGGCGGCAGCAGTCTCTGCCCCGGCAGGATGGCCGAAAATGCGATCTCGGAATCCCTGGTCATCGGCAGGACAAGAAAGTCCGAACTGCCGATGGTTCGATAATGAAGCGTCGCCGCCGACGGCGGCACGAATTCCCGAGTCGTGATCCGCAGCACGACCTCCTGCCCGGCGGCCACCGGCCCCTGTGGCGAAACCTGGAGGATGCGCTCTTCCGCCATGCCGGGCGTTGCCGCGACAATAGCGAAAATGGCGGCCAGGGCCCCGGAAAACAGACCTCTCCTTAAACATCTCATACAAACAGAACCTCCCTTGGCAAAACAAGCACCGCAAGGAGCAATCCCCTGCAGGGTTACATTGCAGTAGCAAGCAGACTCCCCGGCTAACCCGGCGATGCGGAAATAATCACCGAAGAACCCTTACAGATCTCTTACATATTGACCTTTATTTGAACGCTGGAGAAAAAGGGCAGACAGGAACCGCATTTCGCCGGCGGCAATCCGGCACGGCCAAAAATGCGCTCGCAACTCCCGGACTTACCGGGCAATCACCTCCTGGTACAGGCTTCTGGTTTCGGAGGAAGGGCTGACCCCGAGCACGGTGCGGAGCATCGTTTCGCATCGCCGGTAAACCGCAACGGCCTCGGCTGTGCGGCCGGCCATGTGGAGGGAATGCATCATCCGGCGGTAAAGCTCTTCCGCCAGATCGTCGATTTCAAGGGCGGCCCGGTAGACATGGACGGCCTCAGCGCTCTTCGCCGCCTGCTCCAGGTGGTCGCCCAGCCGCAGCACGGCACGAAGATATTTGTTGCGCAGCCGTTCGCGGTAGGACAATACCCACAGTTCATCGGCACCCTCCAGAAAGGCGCCCCTGAAGAAAGTGACCGCCTTGCCGATCAGCCGGAACCGGGCATCGGCAGGCCCGTTTTCGGCCCGCCCGAGGAGTTCCTCGAAGGCATGGCTATCAACCCGGCAATATTCCGGATCCAGCCTTATCCGCCCGTCCCGCAGTTGAAGAGCCTTTTCATTGCCCAGCAACTGGCGAAGCCGGTGAAGGCTGGTGTGAAAGGACTTTCGGGCGGTATCTCCATCGGCGTCGGGCCAGAGGAGATCGGCGAGCTGCCTTTCATCGGCGCCCTGGCCGCCGAAGGCGATAATCGCTTTCAGTAGCAGGATGATCTTGCGCGGGGCCTTGCCCTTGAATTCCAGCGGTCGCCCGTCCCTCCTAATCTCGAAACGCCCCAGGGTATGAATTTGGATCGGCCAGGGCCAATTTTCAGACTCTATGGGGGGTTTGTCCGGAACAAGATGGTTTGCCCGGATAAATTCCCGCACATAGTCCATCTCTATTCCGGCCTCAAGCGCCCTTCCGCAGAGGTCCGCCATGACGGAAGGCTGCCAGCAGAACACCAGCGTCATATAGCCCAGTTTCCGTCCCAGGGTCATTGCCTGGCGCAGGGATTCCATTCCTTGTTTTTCATCGCCCTGTTTCAGCAGGAACCTCGCTTCGGTCAAAAGACAGTACCAGAAATAAAAGCCTTCCTTTCCCAAACTGGCAGCGAGCTCTTCGGCAGCCCGGATCTGATCGAGAGCTGCATCTATTTCCCCCTTTGCCTGGAACAAATTGGCAATAAGATGTCGACAGGGGATCTCCGGTACCCAAATCCCTGTCTCAAGGACTGTTGCCAGGGATTTTTCGACAGCAACAAGGGCGCAGGCATTATTGCCTTGAAGGAAATGAAACCAACCCAGCAGAAAATGGTACACCGCGGAAGCCTGGCGGGGTCCCTTTTCAGCCACGGCTTCCATTTGCCGCAGGTACCCGTCGGCTTTCGCCATATCTCCGATGATGAAAGCTCCGTAAACCCCGTGGGCGTAAAACCAGTAATCGAAAACGTGAATCCCGATTTTTTCAGCCAGCTCCAGTCCCTTTCGAACCGTGGGAACAACCTCTTCATAGCGAGCCGGAGACAGCTGCATTATAATCGGCTCGACGTTGCTCCAGAAAAGCATGGTTGCGAGGGAGTCATCTGCAGATTTGACAATCTTTTTGGTCCGTTGAGCCAAAAGTTCCAGAGCGGCAAAATTCCCCGTCCAGACATAATAGTAGGATGCATGATGCATGGTCGTAAGATGCAGATCGATATCCCCGACCTGCCTGGACAGCGACAGGGCTCGTTCCACCAATTCATTGATGCAGGGGCGAAACGGCGACCTTATGCTCAGAGCACCCGCCAAACTCGAGCATACCCTCGCCTCAATCTCCGGTGAAGGGAAAGCAAGGCCGTCTCTCTCCATGAAACTGTCGCTCCATTCGATCCAGGGATCCAGAAGCATGAAATCATCCCAGGCAAATAGAATGCTGTCCACGATTCCGGACCAGGCAAGCAACATTCCCGACCAGTCCTCCATCCTGCAAAACTGGTGGAAGGCCGCTTCAAAATCACCGCGACTCTCCAACAGATTGTGTGGCATTCGGCAGACCCCCTGCCAATAAAGGAGCCATGGCGAATGGTCAGAGATATCGCCGGGAAGCTTTCCGAGCCACGTCTCCAGGGTCAGGCTTCTCCCCTGGCCGATCAGGGACCGGGCATGCTCGAGAATGAGGCCGGTCATCTCCTCCCACTCGCCCGCCGCCAGGAAAAGCTCCGCTGCATCCTCGATTCGACCCGATTCCGCCAGAAGGGCAGCTGAAGCGTGACGAATCCGCTGAAGATCTTCCGCCTGCAGGACGATACTGGCCCTTGAAAGCAGGTATTCCCTGAGAAGAGGATGATACCGGTAAACGGGGACGGACTGGGTGTTACTTTCGGTAAAGAAATGGTTCCGATGCAACCGGGACAGGATTTCTCCCGATCGGGGGATGCCGGTAAGACGTTCGGCCATCCCTGCCGTCATATCGGGGAGAAAAGCGGTACTCAGCAGAAAGTTCTTTGTTTCCCGGTCCATCTTTTCAAAAATTTCCGCCGCGAAATAGTCGAAGAGTTCTCGGGGAGTGTCGCCGGCGGGATCGGAACTTTCCTTCGGGACGTTCTTCGCCATCAGGACCAGTCCCGCTGCCCACCCCTTCGCTTTTTCATGGATCCGGAGCAGTGCCTGATCGGTCATTCCGCGTCGGGATTTCAGGCGCACCATCTCTGTCGATTCCTCGAGGGTGAAGAAGATTTCGTCCGCCCCCAGAAACGCGATTTTCCCATTCACCCGCAACCGGGCGAACTGCGGCGGGGGTTTTTCCCTGCTGATGAGAATCACGCGCACCTCTTCGGGGAGAATGTCCAACCCCGAACAGATGACGTCATGGAACTCCGATTGGTCGGGCACGTGCTGATAATTGTCGAAAACCAGAACGGAGGACGGATTGATGCAGCTGTAAAGTTGTTCAAAATACCGCCGAGTGAATGCTGAAACGCCTTTGAGGTAGGCCGGGGTGAAGAGGGGCAGGGGTTTTCGTTTGCGCGGCGCGGCCTTCTTTGCGGCCAGCCCCATGTAGTAGAAAAAGGTGGCGATGTCAGCGTCCCCTTCATCCACCCGGTACCAGATGACGGGCAGATTATTATGGGAAAGATAGCTGGCGGCGAGGGTGGTCTTGCCGGACCCTGCAGGACCCGAAATCCAAGTAACGGGAAATTGGCGGCTGGAGTCGAGCAGGCTGAAAAGCCTGTTGCGGGGAAGTGCTTCCTCGCACTTCGGAGGGGTAATCTTGGTGATGGAGATGCAGCCGTGAGAATTTGCCGGGATTACCGCCGGAGATGGAAAGTTCTCCGCGTTCTCTCCTTCGGCACAGACATTGATCCCGCCGCTGTCGGACCATTCGCTGAATTTCGTCATACCATCCCCGACCAAAAGGACCGGAAAACCGGAAGTGGAGGCGATTTATCAGGCCGGTCCGTTGCGGTGTCATAGTTCACACCGCTGCCATGCAACCCCGCCCCCTTGGAAATGGGAAAAAGCAAAAAAAACATGATCATCCATAAGAAGTGACTACCTGAATATGATAACGGCGTTATATTGTCAAGCAGAAACAAAAGCAGCCAAGGACGCTCTCGCTGGCCGGGAAACGGTCTCTAATGCAAAAATTTGTTTTAACCCGACAGTCCTGCATTTAAGGGTGAAGGGCCCACCGGGTTGTTCTTTGGACTCACTCATCCCTATCTCTGACCATCCCCACCCGCAGCCTTCGCTGGTCGGCCCGGCCATGGTCATCCACCACCCGCACGATGAAATCCCCACTGACCGGCGACCAGAAAAAGGGCTCTCCGGCTTTTGATTCTCCGACATAACGGTCATCGACGAACCAGAACAGTTCCCGCACATCGCCGTCGGCCACGGCGCTGAAGGGGATCTTTTCCTTGTCCAGGGTTTCGCTGCGCAGGCGGTATTCGAGGTTTGCCATCGGGGACTGGATGATTGGCGGTGAACCGGCCAGGCTTTGCACGTCGAGATCGCAATCGGCGACGAAGGGGGGCGGGGTCTTGAGAGCTATGCCGGCCTGGCGGAAGATCCGTTGCAGGTCGGAGGGCCAGAATTCGTAGACCTGCATTTCGGTGCGGCCCGGCCGGGGGCGGCAGGCGCGCAGGCCGGTCTCCTTGTCAATGGGCACGGCGCGGTGGATGGTCGAAACCTTGATCGGCGAAACGCCGGGGATGAACCAGGACTCGGCGGTGCGGGGGCAGTGGCGACCGGGCAGGTCGCCGGTATCGGCGCACATGGCCACTTTTTGCACGTTGAGCAGGCCGGGCTTGAGGTTGCCGGTGGCGCGCCAGGGCCGACCGTTGGCGAGGCTGTGGAAAATCTCAAACAGCAGGGGGCCGGCCGCACTTCGGCCAAGAAAGGCATGGTTGCCGGAACCGTCGAAATTGCCGATCCAGACCGCCACTACGTAGGGACCGGAGACGCCGACGGCCCAGGCGTCGCGAAAGGCGTGGGAGGTGCCGGTCTTCCAGGCGACTTCCTGTCCGTTTCTGGTCTGGCCGGGGAGGGCGGGGCGAACCGGCGGCGGATTGTGACGGAGGATGTCGAGTACCAGGAAGCAGGCTTCCGGGCTCAAGGGGGAGGGGGGATTTTCCGCGGCCGGGGTGCCGTGCAACATCCGGAGAGGCTGCAGTTTGCCGCCGTTTGGCAACATGGCGTACAGCTTGAGCAGGTCGAGCATGGTGAGTTCGACACCGCCCAGAACCAGGGCCACCCCGTAAAACCCTTCCTTTTTCAGACCCTCGACTCCGGTGGCTTGCAGCAGTTCGTAGAGTCCCGGTTTGTTCAGCCCGGCCAGCAAGGCGGCGGCTGGCACGTTGCGGCTGTTGATGAGGGCATCGCGGGCCGGCATGGGGCCGAGGAACGCCTGGTCGTAGTTTTCCGGGGCGAAGCCGGCGTAGCGCAAGGGGGCGTCCTTGAGCATGGTCATGGGGTGGATCTGCCCCTGGTCCATGGCCAACCCATAGACGAATGGCTTGAGGGTCGAGCCGGGCGAACGGGGGGCGGTGCAACCGTTGACCTGTCCGTCGATGGCCCTGTTCCAGAAATCGGCCGAGCCGACCAGCGCCTCCAGTTCCATGGTCTGGTGGTTGAGTATGGCGACGGCGCCATTGGCGAGGCCGGCGCCTTTGCGCCGGGCGATGTAGTTAGCCAGGCGTTGTTCCGTCATTTTTTGCATGTCGCCGTCGATGGTGGTGGCGATGGGGCCCCGCTGCAGCGGTGACAGTTGGCGGTCGAGTTCACTCACCAGGTGCGGGGCGCGAAAGGGCAGGTCCTCAGGAGGACGAACCTGCAGGGGCAGGTCGAAGAAGGTCTGCAGCCGGACCGCCTCGGGGTGCAGTTGTTGCCACCGCTGGAAAAGCTGGTCGCGGGCGACTTTCAGGGCGGCGAACCCTTGGGCGGTGGTGGGATTGCGCTTGACCGGATTCTGCGGGATGACGCACAGGCTCAGGGCTTCGGGCAGGCTCAGGTCGCTGGCGGATTTGTTGAAATAGATCAGGCTGGCCGCTTCGATCCCTTCGATGTTGCGCCCGTAGGAAGCGAGATTGAGATAGGCTTCGAAGATTTCATCCTTGCTGTAATGACGGGCCAGCTGTAATGCCCGCAGGATCTGCACCACCTTGCCCGACAGGCTGCGGGTCTGCAATTGCCAACGGAGCCGCGCGACCTGCATGGTGATGGTCGAAGCGCCCACCGGCCGTTCGCGGACGATATAACTGCTCCAGAATGCCCGCAGCAACGCCAGGGGATCGACCCCGGGATGGCGGTAATAATCCTGATCCTCGTAGAGCAGGGTGGCTTGGCGCAGTTCCGGGGCGATGTCCTTCAGGGGAACGTACAGCCGATAGCGCTCATCGGCGGCCAGGGTCAGGCGCAACAGCCCGCCCTGGCGGTCGAAAAAGGCCCGCGAGGTACTTTGATAACGCAGCAGGTCCGGTTTGGGGACGGCCAGAATGGCGGCCGCGATCACCACCAGGATGATCGCAGTCGAACGCAGCATTTTTTTCATGTTAGGGGTTTGGTCCCGTAATGATTAAACCAGACAAGCTGTCCAGATCAAAGGCCTTCACCACAGAGGTCACAGAGAAATTCTCAGGACCCATTGTTTCACTATGTGTGCCCAAGTGAATATCCAGAAAAACTTTTAAATCTAAACCTTTTATTGAACGCAGATAACTTCGGATAACAGCGGATAGAAGGCTTCACCCCAAGGGGACAAGATGAACCATCTATCTGTAAATCTTCTGATTTTGTTTTCGTTTTTGACTTTATCTGCGTGAATCCGCCTTTATCTGCGTTCAATTGCCTCTGTGTTTGCTTTGGGTATCGTCACAATCCTTCAGACCCGCCGGTCTCCGAAGGCGAAACGGTGATATTACCGCCCACTCCGGCGGCGCGCACCGCCCGGTCGTACATGGCCTCGGCCCAGGGCGGAGGAACCACGAACTCGCCGGCGCTGGTCACCTTGACCTGGTAGCTGAGTTCCTTGACCGAGGTGTCGAAGCTGCCGTAGAAGACCACCCGGTCTTCCCGCACGTCGACATAGTCCGCCAGCCAGCCATAAGCGGTGCGCGGCACCGAGTCGCGCAGCACCTCGAAACCACCCGGCATCAGGTCGATGACCGCGACGTTGCTGACCGTCTCACCCAGGGCCCGTACCCGCAGGCGTACGGTGACTTCCTGCCCCTGGCGCAGCCCGGTAACCTGTTTCCCTTCCGCATCGAGGAAATCGCGGCTGATCTCCAGCCCGTCGCGGACGGCGGAGGCGGGCGGTTCGCGATCGAAACCGGCCTGGGACAGCAGGTGGAACAACCCCTTGTCCGAGGCCGCCAGTACCCGGACGAGGTCGGTGCCGAAGGAGACCCGGGGCAGGGGACGCTGCTCGGCAGTCAGCTTCCGCTCTTTGCCCTCGGCATCGACGGCGGTGAAACGGACGGTTTCCGGTCCTTCCTCCAGCTGAAGTTTGCCGTAGGCGCCCAACGCCAGGATGGTGTAAGCGGCGGATATGGTGTTGTAGCGACCACGGAACACCGGCTCGATCAGGGGCAGCAGATCCTTCCCGTCAAGCTTCGCCGCCCGGCCCGGGAAGTGGTGCGCCAGCAGATAGACGAACTGGGCGTCGCGGGTCAGCGGGGAGTGGAACACGCCGTACTTGGCGTCACCGGGCGCGCCCAGCCGGTAATGGCCGATCAGTTCCTCGGCTTCGCTCTTTTTCTGCAGCAGCATATAGGAGCTTGCCATGTAGGCGGCCGCGAGGTCCTGTCGCCAGCTTTTCGGCTGTTTTTCCTCCAGCCAGGTCTGCATGTGGACCAGGTGGTTGGTGGTCACCTCGCCCATGCGGGTCAGCAGGTAAATGGCATAGGCCCGCACCCGCGCCTGCTCCAGGTCAGAGGGCGTCCTGCCCACATAGTTGCGCAGGTAATCCCGCCCCCGGGTCATGAGCTCGTCGGGAACGGCGTAGCCGAGTTCCCGCACCTCGTAGAGGAAATGCATGGCGTAAACGGTGGGGAATTCCGCCGCCTCGCTGCCGCCGGGCCAGAAGCAGAAGCCGCCGCCGGCCAGTTGCCGCTCCCTCAGTCGGTCGATGAGGGTCGCGAAGCGCGCCCGGTTGTCGGCGGAGTGGGGGGCGAAGGCCGGATGGCTCATCAGTCCGACCAGGGGGAAGACCTGGCTGACCACCTGTTCGGTGCAGCCGTGGGGGAAGTGCTCCAGGTAGGAGGACAACCCGTCGATCAGCACCAGCGGGCTGGCCGAAGCGGCCACCTGCTGCTGGGCCAGGTCGGGATAGAGGGTGCGGGGTACGTCGAGCTTGGCCTTGCCGTTCTTCGCGAAGCCGCTGGTCATGGTGGTGGCATAGGGGATCGCCGGGCGGATGCTGAGGGTCGCTCGGCGAGTAGCCTGTTCGTCCCCCGAGGTGACCAGGAAGCGCACCTCGGCCGCGCCGAGCCGGTCCTTGGCCTTGAGCTGGAAATGAACCGTCTTTTCGCTGCCTTCGCTGATGGTCAGTTGTTGTTTTTTATTGCCGATGATCTCGATATGCTCTGACGGTTCGAGGCGCACCGTTACCGGCGCATTTTCGCCCGAACCTTCGAGGATGTTGCTGATGCTCGCCGAAGCGCGAAAGGTATCGCCCGGCGCCGCCTGGGTCAGCAGGCTGGGGGTGATGACGAAGGGCCCCCGCACCAGGCTGGAGCTTTCCCCCACGCCAACGGCGTTGTCGGCCACCGCCACGGCCATGACCCGCATGGTGCCGGAGAAAGTGTCGGGCACCGTGAAACCTACCGTGCGCGTGTCCGGTCCGCCCTCGATGATCCCCGACCAGAAGACCGCCGGCTTGTCCAGGGCGCGGGCGAAGGGATTGAGGTTGGCGGCCAGCGCTTGTCTTGCCCTATCGGAGGCCATGCCTCCACCGCTGGCGGAAACCTCGCGGATAAGCGCGAATTCGGGCAGGATCAGGTCGAGCATCTGCAGGGTATCGACCTGCAAGGCCCGTTTGCGCAGGAAATGGTCGAGGGGTTGCGGGGTCCGGTAGCCGGCCACCTG
>Ga0214472_10002007_pt1 | contig 22099 bp, 22 predicted proteins | sample RVTome_6_FD_207662 | JGI IMG/M metagenome (GOLD analysis project Ga0214472, IMG submission 207662) | Soil microbial communities from uranium-contaminated site in the Upper Colorado River Basin, Wyoming, United States - RVT140D175 | ecosystem: Environmental > Terrestrial > Soil > Contaminated >...
AAATGGAAGTCGGCCGAGCGATCCCTGCGCCAGGCGCTCGATCTGGAACCCGACCGGCTCGACGCTCGCGAGCGTCTCGCTCGTCAGCTCATGGATCGTCGTCTCTATGAGCGCGCGGCAGAGGAATGGGAGCGAATACTGCACCTGACGGAAGATTCGGATGTGAACCACTCGGCGCTCTTCAATCTGGCGCTTTCGCGCCAGCGAAACGACGAGTTTGCCGCATCGCTCGTGGTCTGGGCTCGGCTTCTCGCCGCCGAGCCCACCGACTACAAGGCACATTACAATCGCGCCCTCGCGCTCGAGGGACTCGGCCGCGTGCCGGAGGCGATCGCGGCCTACGAAGACGTGCTACGGCTACGGCCGGATCATGTCGGTTCGAACGACAAGTTGGCAACTCTGACGGGGAGACAAGGACCGTGAAACGTGTAGCACTGACAATCCTCATGGCCGCCATCATCGGCGGTCTGGGCGTGGACTCGGCGGTCGCGGAGCCCTGGCGCTCGATCCGCTCGCGCGCAGCCGGCCCCCTCTATCAGTTGGCGATCACCACGGGGTCGGTCAGCGACGCGCGAAAGGACCTGCGTTGGGAGCGTCTCGACCTGGGTGATACTCTCGTCTTCGACTGCGCTGGAGCCACCGAGCTGCAGATCCAGATGCGAGCGATCGTCAGTACTCCTTCCGACCGTATTGCCTTCCGTTACGGCATGGCGATCGGCGGGGCGTCGCGCCGGTTCCTTCGTCACGCGCGTTTCGATGGCTTTTTCTACCTCTCCGATGCGGCCACGGGCGTCATCCTGCCGGACAGGGTGCTCCTCGGCGATCTCGACCGCATGAGTGTCGAAACTCGGTCGGCCACGGAGGCGCGAATCTACTTGGGCGGCGACGAGCCGCAGGCCGCACTCATCCGCTTCGTGGTGCGCGGCGGGGAACCGGAGCATCGCGACGTGGCGATGCGAGGCGAGGTGTCGTTCGATTTCGCCCTGGGCGGCGCTGGCTACGAGAGCAACGCCTATCTTGCCCCGAAGACCGGTGTCGCGCCCGAAGGAAAAACTTTCTGGCCCGCCGATGTAACCGCCGAATATCGCAACCGCCATGGCCTTCCGTTCGATCTGCGAGCCCGCTATGAGTTCGTCGGTCGATTCTTCGAGGATCCCATCCTCGATGAGCGCCGCCACGCCGTCGAGACGCGCGAGCGCTGGGATTTCGGTCGCCGGGGCCGCGCGCGAGATGTCGAGTTGACCCTGACGCAAGACTTGCTGACGAAGAATGACACCTTCTTTGGGCGTGGAGACTTCGAGGAGTTCCAGACCGCGGGCTCGACCAATCTGAGCGATCGATTCGACTACGCGGAGGGCCGGCTCGGTTCGGCATTGCTGACCGAGTGGAGCCGCAGCGTCTCGACCCACATCGACGCCGCCTGGGCACGCCGCAACTACGACGAGGACTATGTCGAGCAAAGTGATATCTACTCGTTGGACCAGAATCGATGGGAGGGTGGTGCAAGGCTCGTTTGGAAGCCGCGTCCCGCCTTCGAGTTGAGCGTTCGCGCGGCCTTGGAGCGCGTCGACTACGACGAAAAGTTCAGCCGCGACCGGGCGGGCACGGAAATCGTGACCGAGCCGGCCCAGTATCGCAGCTGGCCGCTGGAAATCGAGTTGCGTCGCCGTGCGAGCGTGGGCATCCAGGCGCGCCTGTCGTTTGGTTGGACAAAGACGGAAGATCTGTTCGGTGCCTATTGGGACAACTCGGAGCGGCGTTACCGAGCCGGCCTCGGCTGGAAGCACGCATCGGGTCATTCTCTTTCGGCGGATCTGCGTGGCTCGTACAAGAACTACGACATTGCGCGCGTGAACTACAACACCGCGAATCCACTTCGAAAGAAGGATCGGACGGCCATCGAGCTCAACGCATTCTATTCAGTGCGACCGGGCCTCGGTCTGCTCCTCAACTGGAGCCGCGAAGATCGTGGGAACAACACGGATCTCTTCGCCTATGATCGGTCGGAGCTCTTCGGCGGATTGGTCTATAGATACTAGCCCCGCCGCATTCGACTCCTGGGGCCCACTTGCCCTATAATGGGTGCGCAGATTGCTCATCTGAACTGTAGTTCGGCGAGCCTGGCGGCCGGTTCCCGAGCGAGCCGAATCGCTTCCCGTTCGATCTTGATCCACGCCCAGCACCCGCGTCGGTAGCGCGGGGAGTGCCAGAATGAAAAGCCTATTCACGAGATTTGCCCCGATTTTTCTCTGTCTTCTTGCGGTTGGCTGTGGCGACGATCCTGCCGGCAGTCCCACGCCCAACGATTTTTCCGGCGACTGGACCCTCGTCTCGACCGTCGTCCAGAAGGCTGTCTGTCTCGGCGGCCAGCCGAGTGACATGCTCATCGAAGAAGTCACGATCTTCCAGGACGGCGCGGCCGTGACTCTCGAGTTCGCCGACCATTCCCTGCAGGGAACCGCCGTGGACGGCGTTCTGATTGCGAGCGGAACGCTCGCCGACGGGGAATCCGTGATTTTCGACCTTTCGAAAAGCTACAGCAGGCTCCAGGGCATCGTTCAGATCGATGGCGACGGCTGCCAGGAGCGGCGCACCGTCATCGCGACGCGTCGGGGCCAGGACGCCGATTTCGCCGGCCATTGGGCTCTGCAGCTCACCGTCGTCGGCGAGGGTGGCTGCTCGTACATTGTCGACTACAGTGACTGTTTTCGAATCTTCCAGACGGGCCGCGATCTCCTCGTGATCGACGAAGACGCGGGCAACCTCTTCGGTAAGGTGACGGGAAACGTCGCCGAACTCGAGCGCGACACACGGGCCGAGAACACGTGGCTGATTCTCTACATCAACGGTTCGGAAGATCGCATGACGGGCAGCGCGTACCGCTACTTCAGCGCCGATTCCTGCCGCACGGGTCTGGAATTCGTGGCTCTCTTGCGAGATCAGCCCTGTTCAAATCCGAAGCACCAACTCTGATCCGGCCGTTTTTCGCGCGCGGCAGACGCAGGCGAAAAGGCCAACGACGGCGATTAGGATCGGGTTTCGGATCGAGGTGGCCATGGTCTCTCCCCACGATCCTATCACTTTCGCTTCGCATCGATCCACTCGATGAACGCGATCAGGTCGGTGAGCTGCTGGACCGTCATCGACTCGGCGAAGTTGCCCATGTGCGAGACCCGATCCGGCCGATTGCTGCCGGGCACGACATCTCGTCCTGTGCGACGCTATTCGGCGCCATGGCGAAGAGAAACGGAAGCAGAAGGAGTGCGAATCGCACGGCTGGACTCCCCGGAGATGACGTTGGAAGGCTGGCGCAATCCGCCTCCCAAGCGTAGTCAGGCTGCCGTGGCGCAACCAGCGCGACTCCGTGACCGAGCCGACTCGCGGCCCGCCGAGAGGCGATCAACCCGCCTTGGCGTGATGCTCCAACTTGATCACGGCGATCGCTGCGCCCGTGGGGTCTTGGAGGACACCGAAGCGTCCGACATGTTCGAGGGTTCTCGCGGGCACCATCACGTTCGCCCCGAGTTTTTCTGCTCTCGCCAGCGTCGCGTCGCAGTCGTCGACCATCGCGTACGGAAGCCAATTTGCAGGTCGGAAGGCGCGCTGCGCAGCTGGAATCTCCATCATTCCGCCGATCGAGTGGCCTTTCACTTGAAACTCCGTGTACTGCCCAGACGCGTCCTCCTTCGCGCCCCAGTCGAACAGCGCGCAATAGAAGGTCTTCGCGGCCGCGGTGTCGGGCGTGTGCAGCTCACTCCAGCCGAGATTGGTCTTTTCTGGATTCGTGCCGCGGTGCTCGCCAGGCTGAAACACGGCGATGTTGGCGCCGCCGGGATCGCGAAGGAAGGCGATGCGGCCGACGCCCGCCACATCCATCGGCCCCTGCACGACCGCGCCTCCAAGGGTCTCGGCGCGCTTTGCTGTGCCGTCGGCATCGTCGACGCCCACATAGGTCATCCAATGCGAAGGGACGCCCTCGAACTGGGGATCCGTCAGCTGGTAGAGGCCGGCAATATCCGCGTCACCGACCTTCAACAGCGTGTAGGGCGGACCCTCCATGCCGGGCATGGGGACGTCGACTGCAGACCAGCCGAAGAGCTGCGTGTAAAAAGCCTTGGCCGCGTCGGCGTCGGTGCTGCCGCATTCGAACCAACAGAACGAACCAGGTGGATTGGACATCGTGGACCTCCAAAGGAATGGGCGGAATTGCCCGTCAGTAGAGCGTTTTCGAGGGTAGAATCGTACTCATGTGAGGCTCTCATGCGTCGCACGCTTCACCTTTTCTCTTCGACCGTCTCGCCCGCCTGGCTGTCCCAGATTTCCACAGGCGCACAGTCGCAAGGTCAGTGAGTGAAGCGCTCTCACCCACTGCCCGGGCTCAGCCTCCGAAGCGAGCCTTGAACGACGAGAGGCTGGGTGGAGGGACAGCGACCGTTCGTGTTGCCCATACGGTGATCCGGTCGTTGTATGCGTCGGCGACGAACAGTCGCCCCATCGTGTCGAAATCCAGGCCGGTGACGAATCGCAGTTGCCCCTGGCCACTGCCTGGGCTGCCGAAGGTGGTCAACCACTCGCCCGTGGGGCTGAATTTCTGGATGCGCTCGACGTCGAACTGACTGTCCCCAGTATCGGCCACGAACAGGTTTCCTTCTGCATCGATCGTGATGGCTTTGGGGTGGACGAATTCTCCATCGCCGGCGCCATACTCGCCGAATTTCCCGAGGAACTGTCCATCGAGGCTGAAGCACTGCACGCGGTGGTTGAAGGTATCGACCACATAGATCGTGCCGTCAGTGGAGACTTCCAGGTCATGGGGACTCCAGAATTTCCCGTTGGCGCTGCCGCGACCGCCGAAGATGGCACGGATGGAGAGGTCGGGCCGGTAGACCTTCACGCGGTCGTTGTCCGCATCGCCGATGACGATGCTCGAGTCGGCAGCGCCGGTCAGGCCGCGTGGGCGGAAGAACTCGGTCGGTCCGTCGCCGATCGCACCCCAGCTGCGCAGATGAACCCCCGCCGCGGTGAATTCCTGGACGCGATCGTTCTTGGCGTCGGAGATGAAGAGGGTCGCCGAGGCCCCGTCGGCCCAGCTCGCGCCGATACCCCGATCGCGCCGGAACTGCCCGTCGCCCACTCCCGTCTCCCCGAAGGCGAACTGGAACTGGCCCTCCAGGTCGAACACCTGCACGCGATTGTTGTTGCTGTCGGCGACATACAACAAGTCGTTGCGGACGACGAGGTCGTAGGGGAAGAGGAACTGCTCAAGCGCGCTGCCGGTCGAGCCGAAGGTGGCGATCTGATCCCAGCCTTCGCCGCCGCGGGCCTGAGGACTGCCGAGCGTCAGCAGCAGGTAGAGCGCGGCACCGAAGAAGAGAAGCCTTGGTGGGGTTTCGAGCATGGACGTGGTCGTGCGATCCAGGGAGAGGCAGGTCTAGCGTAGCAGGACCCCCCTGTTGGCCTCAAGCTCCGTCGGCATCTCGCTTGCAAGGAAAGGGGCTGTCTCTGTCCAGGCAGGTCCTCATGCGCTGCGTGTTCGCCATCCTCTTCGCCGTATCCGTCGTCGCCTGTGCCGGGCCACGGGAGTCCCCGGAGCCCTTCGTCCGGGAGGTCGTCGCCGCGGTCGCCACTTCGGATTTCGACCGGTACTGGGCACTGAGCTCGCACACGATGGACGCCCTCGCCGGGAGCGACTCGAGGCTGCCCGGCCAAGGGCTGGGCTCGGCCTTGGCGCCCGTCGAACTGAATCGCGTGAGAGACGAGTTTGATCGCGTGGTCCGCACGCGCAGAATTCGGCCAGGCGATGCGGCGAGTCTCGAGCCGGTGCTGGTGGCCACCGAACTCGAGCGCTGGGTCTTCGAGTTGTTCGATCCGAGTGGCCGCGGAATCGGCATTCAGATCGCACTTCGCAGTTGGAACGACGGGTATCGGACTCTGCGGATGTACCCCGTGGAGCCCGGGAGCATGCGTGAATCGGTCGGTCTGCTCGAGGGTTGAGAACCGCCGTCCATGCTAGGATGTGATCGTGCGTGCAGAGCTCGACACGATCCCCGGTGACTGATGGCCCAACTCGATCGACGCCTCCCTTCCAATGTCGACGGTGCCTTCTTCGTCGATGACAGCTGCATCGACTGCGGGACTTGCTACTGGATGGCCCCGACGACCTTCGCGCGCCAAGGCTCCATGTCCCGGGTCTACCAGCAACCCGAGGACGCAAAACCCTCGCGACGGGCCGAGTTGGCGCTTCTGGCCTGCCCGACGTCTTCGATCGGCTGCGACAGCGGGCGCGACCTGGCGCCGGCGGTCGCGGCCATCCCCGACTTGATCGAAGGCTCCGTCTACCACTGTGGATATCACTCCGAGAAGAGCTTCGGTGCGGCAAGCTATCTCGTTCGTCGGCCAGAGGGAAATGTGCTCGTGGATTCGCCGCGTTTCACGCGGCCACTCGTGCGCCGTCTAGAGGAGTGGGGTGGACTGTCGCTGATCTTTCTCAGCCATTGCGACGATGTCGCCGATAGCAGAAAGTACGCCGAGCACTTCGGCTGCGATCGTGTTCTACACCTGGACGATGTCGGCGACAGCACGCGCGATGTGGAAATCCAGGTCGAAGGCGTGGAGCCTGTGGCTCTGGACGACGCCCTGTTGGTTCTCCCCGTGCCGGGCCATACGCGGGGGTCATCGTGTTTGCTCTATGACGGCCGCTTTCTCTTCAGCGGTGATCATGTCGCGTGGAACGCCCGCTTGGAACAGGTCTACGCGTTCCGGAGCGCGTGTTGGTATGACTGGGAGATCCAAATCGAGTCCATGCGCCGTCTGGCCGAGCACGACTTCGCGTGGATCCTGCCCGGCCACGGTGCGCCGTGTCATTTCGATGTCAGCGCCATGCGACACGAGATGCAGCGCTGCATCGAATGGATGCAAGCTCGCTGAGGCGCCGTGAGTGTGAACGCAGCATCTGCGAAGTCCTGCATCGTCGTCGGGGCCGGAGCCGCCGGCCTCGTGGCCGCCATCTTCGCGGCCCGCGCGGGCGTGAGTGTCGTGTTGCTCGAGACGCGCCCGAAGCCCGGCGCAAAGATTCGGATCAGCGGCGGCGGCCGCTGCAACGTGCTACCGTCTCGCGTCACACTCGATGATTTCCATGGCTCCGGGTCGATCCATTCCCTGCGCAATATTCTGTACTCCTGGCCATTGGAAGAGGTCCGTGAATTCTTCGAACGAGATCTGGGCGTCGATCTGAAGACCGAGGCGTCGGGGAAGGTCTTTCCCGTCAGCGATCGTTCGCGCGACGTCCTGGACGCTCTGCTTCACGCGCTCGAGCGAAGCGGCGCCCAACTGCGCGCCGGCTTCCGCGTCGGCGACGTCGAGCGATCCGTCGAAGGCTGGTTCACGTTGCGATCGGAGGAGGGCGAGAGCCTCGAGGCCGACGCCCTCGTTCTCGCGACGGGGGGCCTCTCCCTGCCGAAAACCGGCAGCGATGGGGCGGGCCTGCGCCTTGCCGCGAACTTGGGCCACAGCCTCGTTCCGACCTATCCGGCGTTGGTCCCGCTCCTCGCGACCGAAGAGGGCTGGGCCGAACTGAGTGGCGTGTCCGTTGCAGTTCGGATGTCCGCTTATGTGGCAGGCAAGCTCGTGGAAGAGCGCGAAGGCGACTTCCTCTTCACGCACAGAGGATTCAGCGGGCCCGTCGTGCTGGACATGAGTCGGCATGTCACCCAGCCCGGATTGGCCACGATCCTTCGCGTGCAATGGGGAGGCGGTGAGCCCGGCCTGTGGGATCGTCGACTGCGGGAAGGTGGAAAACGCACGGTCGGCTCCACTGTGAAGCGCGCGATCCCCGAGCGCCTTGCGACGCGCCTGCTGCAAATCTCCGGAGTGGATCCGGCGTTGCGCCTCGCGGAGTTGGCGCGCGAAGACCGCATGCGCCTCGTCGAAATCCTGGAGCGCTTCGAGCTTCCCGTCTCCGGGAACGAGGGCTATCGGACGGCCGAGGTGACGGGAGGTGGGATTCCTCTCGGTGAGGTCGACGCGGCGACCCTGGAGAGCCGCGTCGCGCCTGGACTCTATCTCTGCGGCGAGATCCTCGACGCCACAGGCCGTCTCGGCGGCTACAACTTCCTGTGGGCCTGGGTGACGGGCCGCAAGGTCGGGCAGGCCCTGGGACGACTCGCCTAGGAAACGGTCGAGTACGCCGCATGGCTCGGACCGTTTGACCGTGCTCGAACTTGTGAGATCGGCGCAATAGGCAGGGCGAGAAATCCGATCCTCACATTGTCTATGTTGAGCTGGGTGACGGGATTAGCCGCATTCGGGTGCCCTCATCGAGGGATCTCGTGCCGCACGCTCGCGGCAGGTTTCGTAGGAGTGAGGTCTCAGAGTGACGAGATCGAAACGACGGTCGATCGCTTCGCTCTTCATGGTGGGCATTCTCGTTGTCCTGGCCGTGCCGTCTGCCTCGGCCCAAACCGACAACGACACCTGCTTCATGTGCCACGACGACGCCAGCTTCGAGACGGAGCGGCAGGGCGCCACGAAATCACTCTATGTGGACCCTGACGCCTTCCTCAGCTCGGTCCACGCCGACCTCGACTGCACCGACTGTCACGAGGATGCCAGCGAAGATCACCCCGAGCGCCTGGCGAAAGTGCGCTGCGGCGATTGCCACGGCGACGCCCAACTGGACTTCGATGCCAGTGCGCACGGCAAGGCGCTGGCTCGAAAACTGCCCTACGCTCCCGACTGCCGCGACTGCCACGGGGTCCATCAGATTCGCCCACCTGGTGATCCCAAATCGATGGTCTACAAGACCAACGTCCCGCTGACCTGCGGCCGCTGTCATCGCGAAGGCGCGCCCGTCGCGTCTACCTACGACATCGGCGAACACAACATCCTCGAGAACTACAGTCAGAGCATCCACGGAGAGGGTCTGTTCAAGAAGGGTCTGATCGTCACGGCGAGCTGCAATGACTGCCACTCCAGCCATTCCATCCTTCCCCACACGGACCCTCTGGCGACAATCTCGCCGCGGAACATCGCCAATACATGTATGAAGTGTCATTCACAGATCGAAGCGGTCCACGAACAGGTCATCCGAGGAGAGCTGTGGGAGGAAGCCCCAGGCGCGATTCCATCCTGCACGGACTGTCACCGACCACATCGCGCGCGCAAAGAAACCGTCGCCATGACCGTCTCCGATCGCGAATGCCTTCGTTGCCATTCCAAGGCTGAACTGATCGGTTTCACGGCGGCCGGGGACTCGCTCTCCATGTACGTGGACGCCCCACAGCTGAAGTCGTCCGCTCACACGACGATCCCGTGCGTGAAGTGCCACTCGGATATCGATCCTCGGCTGGACCGGCCGTGTGAGTCGTCGGCCGCAGTGGATTGCTCGGCATGTCACGCGAAGATCTCCGACGAATACGCCATCAGCGGCCACGGTACGGCGCGAGCCAAGGGAGTCTCCGCGGCGCCGTATTGTACGACCTGTCATGGTTCGCACGGAACACTTCCCCACAGCAATGAGAATGCCCTTTCGTTCCGTGCGAACGTGCCTGGACTCTGCGGCGAATGCCACGCTGAGAACGGCTCGGCGAGTGCAGCCGCGGATCTCACGGAAACATCGGCCTTCAACGACTACTCCAGGAGCGTCCACGGGAGGGGCCTGAGCGAGAAGGGCCTGTTGCCGAGCGCGATCTGCATCGACTGTCACAGTTCACACATGACACTCCCCGCATCGGACGACCGCTCGAGGGTCTACCCGAAGAATCTGCCGGCGACTTGCGCCATCTGTCATCGTGGCATCTACAAGGACTTCATCAAGAGTGTCCACTACTCGGCCGATCCGAAGGACGAGAAGCTCGTGCCGACCTGCGCACGCTGCCATTCGTCGCACACGATCAACGAGACTGGACAAGACGAGTTCATGCACGAAGTCACCGAGCAGTGCGGTTCCTGTCACAGCGAATTGGCCGAGACCTATCTCGAGACCATGCACGGAAAAGCGTATCAGCTGGGTTATCTTCAGTCGGCGAGATGCTCGGACTGCCACGGCGCGCACAAAATCCTGGCGAACGACGATCCCGAATCCTCCGTTGGCTTTCGAAACATCGTGACCACCTGTCAGAAGTGTCATGAGGACGCAAACGCACGCTTCACGGGCTATCTGACCCACGCCACCCATCATGATCCCGACCGCTATCCGTGGCTCTACTACACCTATTGGGCGATGACCTCGCTGCTCGTGGGTGTGTTCTCTTTCTTCGGCATCCACACTCTGATGTGGCTCCCGAAGTCCTTCCGGAACATGCGGCAGCGCAAGCGTGAGCACAAAGTGGGAGAGACCCGGCACTATGTGCGCCGCTTTACCAGGCAACAGCAGTACACGCACATCTTCGTGATCCTCAGTTTCCTGTCGCTCGCATTGACCGGAATGATGCTGAAGTTCTCCAGCATGGCCTGGGCGAATTGGCTATCGGAGGCGCTCGGGGGCGTGCGCAACGCTGGCCTCGTGCATCGAGGGGCAGCGTTGATGACCTTCGGCTACTTCTCGTACCATCTGTTCTCGCTCATCAGCTTCAAGAAGCGTAGAAAAGTCCCGATCAAGGATCTCATCTTCGGACCCAATGCGCTGATGTTCAACGGGCGCGACGTACGCGAATTCGTCGCGAGCGTGAAATGGTTCTGGAACAAGGGGCCGAGACCCGAGTACGGCCGCTGGACCTATTGGGAAAAGTTCGACTATCTGGCGGTGTTCTGGGGGATCGCGGTCATCGGTCTGTCGGGTCTCATGCTCTGGTTTCCCGAGTTCTTCACGAAGTTTCTGCCTGGCTGGCTGATCAACGTCGCCACCATCATCCACAGCGATGAGGCGCTTCTGGCCGTCGGATTCATCTTCACGATTCACTTCTTCAATACGCATCTGCGGCCGGAGGCCTTCCCGATGGACACGGTGATCTTTACCGGCGTCGTGCCCTACGAGGAGTACAAGAAGGACCGGCCTCGAGCGGTGTCCGACTTGAAAGCCTCGGGTGAGTTACGCCGTGTGATGGAGAGCACGAGTATTTCTCCCCGGAGAATGCGGGCGGTGAAGATTCTCGGTTATACGGCCCTGACGCTGGGGACGCTCTTGATCGGCTTGATTCTCTACTCAGTGTTGTTCGGATATCGCTGATCGAGTCGTCGCGATCCGCTTCGACATCGGTTCAAGAGTGTGAAGGTCGGGAGGCGCCCGGGCCGCGATATCGCCCCAAGATGAGTTCTGGCAGCACGGTCAGAGCCACGGCGCCGACCAGGGAGATGATGCCGATCCATGACCATGCCGAATCGCCGAGATCAATCAACTCGAAGCCATGGAGCACGCTCGCCATCGCCATGATCAGAAAGAAGACTCCGGTGAAGTAGCAGTGGACGCGCCCACATCGAGCAGCGTTCACGAGACAGGCGATACCCATCCATGCGAAGGCCGCGGGCCAGACGGGTGGCATCCAGGGTGGCGCGAGTGAAGCGCTGAGAAACAATGCGAGAACTGGCACGCCCCATCCGAGGAGAAACGAGGGACTGTGGCAGGACCAGTCGCAAGTAGAGTTCGTCATCGGCGAAGATCCTCGATCGCCGCGGCCAGCTTGGGGCCGTCGAGGCGTTGCCCGTCGGGGAGGCGGCCGCCCAATTGATGCATGAAGTAGCTCGGACGTGGCGGCCCGTCGTCCCCCCACGCGATACCTGACGCGTACACGAGGTAGACATCCCAGGCTGGTTCCGTTGTGATGTTCAGCGGGGCTTGAAATAGTCTTCCGACAGCCGGGCTATCCACCCAGTAGTTCGAAACCCGCGCGTCGGGGAAGAGAATCGTGGCCTTGCGAGACGAGCGCTCGTCATCCGTCTTGAGTATGGGCTCCCAGACCGCGTAGACGGCCAGGTCGTTGCCTTCGATCACTTCCAAAACCTCGGACTGCACCACACGGGCGCCGTGTTGGCAGCCGGGTCAGGTCGGCGCCAAGAGCATCAGTAGCCGCGTCTTGTCGACATCGGCATTGAAACGCTCGCGCAGTTCGCTTCCGTCTGCCGAGAGACTTTCGACCAACGAGGGATCGTCGGCCGCTGATTCCAATTCCAGGAAACCGTCTGAAAACTCGGCGTCGGCAGCCCGTCGGAAGACGATGTCCTCCACCTCGTCGTTTGCGTGGCCTTGGCCCTGCAACGATTGACTGTCTGCGGACAGCGTCCCTTCGAATTTCATCCCGATCGCGGTCAAGTACAGGTGGATTGCTCCTTCGTCCTGGCCGACTTCCACTGGGAAATTCTCGATCCCGTATTTCGGAAGGTCGAACTCGCCGACCCAGCGGGAGTTCAGCACGCCGAGATCCATGATGAGCTCGACCTCTTCGCCGTCGTGATTCTCGACCTCTGTAATCCAGTGACCTGCAAGGGGAAGCGCCTGTTCTTTCTCGACCTCGTCGACCGCCGTCAGCGCGTACCCCGCCTTGCCCACGGCCGCGCTGAGCGCCAACCGGTTCGGCGCGACCCCGTCTGCCAACTGCACGGTGGCCTGGCCGTCGTCGTAATTCGCTTCCGCATGAAGGACTTCGGGGAGTTCGGCGAGCGCCGCCACAACCGCAGCTTCGCAACCTGTGCAGGTCATTCCCTCGATGCTCAGGAGCACCATGTTCGAGCGGACATTCGCAGTCGAAGTCGACGGTGCACCGAAGACGCGACCGACATAGCTCGGAAAGAATGCGAGAGCCGCGACCAAGACGACTGAAATCCACAGGATGCCGCGGTTCAGTGGTCTCAGACGATCGGTGGGTGTCGCGCAATTGCCGTCGGGCCCGCAGTCAGTCCTCTGGGGGCGATAGTTCAGGTAGAATCCAATGCCCAGCAAGACGATCGCGACGCTCAAGAAAAGCGAGCGGAATTGCTCGAAGAATGCCGACGCCCCGGCGACCGAAAAGCCCGTCGCGATCATGAGGAGAGGCAGCCAACAGCAGGCGGAGGACGCCGCGGCGGAGCCGATGGAGCCAACGGATGCCCAGGCTTCGCGTCTCATGACATTGCACCGTTCGTCAAGGCGGTCACCAGAAGCTGCCGAGGTGGCGTGCCGGCCTCCCCATAGCGACGGCAGCTCATTGCGTAGTTCGCATCACCGCGTCGATCGGCTTCGATGTCTTCTCCGTTGACGCGAATCGTGGGAGATCCGAGGAAGGCGAATCGAGCCACGTCCTCGGGAGTCCTGATCTCGATCTGGGTCAGAGCCGGATCGAGACCCAACTCATCCGCGACGTCGCGGATGAGTTCCACTGCGGGCTCGTAGTGAGGACAGCCCTCGAAAAACAGCACGTCGATTTGCATGGGGGATCCTCCGGAGAACTTCGACAATGTAGAGCTTGGACTTGGGTGCAAGGTCAAGGGCGGTTCAACCGTCAGGCGTCATCGTGCCCAAACTCGTCGAGTACCGGGCATTCCTGCCCGCCGCTGGCCGTCTCGCAGGCTGTGTGGAATTTCTCCAGCGCCTGCTCAACCGTGCGAAGATCTTTGATCTGACGTTTCACGTGCTCCAACCGTGACTCGATGACCGTTTTGACTTCGGCGCACGGCGCGACTGCACCGTCGCGGAATTCCAGAAGCGTTCGAATATCCTCGAGCGACAACCCACTGGCCTTCGCCGTCCGGATGAATCGCAGGCGCTCGACGGACTCTGGTCCATAGACCCGGTAGTTGGCGTCCGTGCGGCCCTCCGGACGGAGGAGGCCCATCCGCTCGTAGTACCGCAACGTCGAGTCGGCAACGCCTCCGCGCTTGGCCAGTTCGCCGATGGTGATGCCGTCACTCATGATCATTCCATGGTAACTACACCTTGAACCATGGTTCAAGGTTTCCCGCGCAGTTCATTTTCCTGAGAAGTCGGGCATTGAACCAAAGAGGCCGGCGGCTTGCGCCGTCGGCCTCTTTGCGAACCATCGGGAACTCCCACCCAGGATCGGAGCTAGTCGTACAGATCGCCCACCCTCGTGATCGTGGCGTACAGCCGGATCGTGCAACCGCCACCTGACTTCGTCCACACGCGGTTGACCCCGACGGGCACATTGGTGGCGTTGTAGGTGTGATCCCAGTGGCCGATCTGTTCGTCGGCGGAGCCGCTGTCGTAGTCGTAGGCATCGCCGTAGAGGCGGAAGTTGCCGCGGCCATCGTTGTAGAGATTCACGGTCCTGGTCGAGGCGTTGAGGTTGTGGAAGACATTCTCTTCCATGAGGATCGCGTTGTTCGAGCCGCGCGAGGCGACCGGCGATCCCAAACCGGACGGAGTTCCCACGTAAAAGCTGTAGTACACTTCGGGTGTCGGCGTGAAGATGCCATCACAACCCAACTCGATCATCCGCAGACCTTCGAGCTTCACCGTGTATTGTCCGCCCGTCGGCGTCTGCGGGATCAGGCTGCATTCGCGGATGTTGTAGTTGGTCGTCTCACTGACCTTCGCGATCGTGTTGTCGGCCAGATTCCGCACCGTGTAGGAGATCGGCCGGGCCGCGGTCAGCGGAGCGTCCGATGTGAAGAAGTTCCCGAGGTTGCCGCTGCGGAGTAGTGCCAAGGCGCTCTCGGCGTCGCCGCCCACGGTGACCACCTGCATTTCGGATTCGCTCAGGACGGTCAGGTCGTCGGCGTCGACAGTTCCTCCGCCGCCGTCTCCGCCCAAGGACTCATAGCTGGCCGCGAGCGCCTGCCGCATCCGTTCGACCGAGTGCGTGGATGTCATCGTGAGCATCATCAGGCGCCCCCAGGCGATGTTCGAGATGAACGTGGGCAGGTTGTCGGGGCCGATGCGACCCTGGTCGGCCTGCGCCTGGAGATGCGCCTTGGTGAAGTCGCTGGAGAAGAAGTCCCGCGGCTGCTGGGGCAGGACCACGGAGGTCGTGAACATCCTCTGGATGAAGTACGCCGTGAGGGTGTGCTCCTCGAAGCTCTGATCGTACTCGAGCCGCCCGCTGACGCTGGCGCCCATGTATCGAGCCGAGAACCCCAGATCGAGGGCGGACTGCCTGAGATCGTGGGTTTCCTTCTGATCGAAGAAGATGCTGCTGCCGGCAATGTGCCCCGCGTCCGTCGCGGCCTGGATGAGTTCACCGAGTGCGGAATTCACCGAAGCGCCCGTGGGGTCCTTCACCGTCTTCGTATTCTCTCCGGTGAGCAGATCGATCGAGACGGTGAGCGACGCACGTTGGCGGATGGGCAATTCCTGCAGCGAGCCGATGCCACCGACATATCCATCACCCTGCAACAGGGCGCCCAACCAGAGGATCTCCGAATCGGGATTGAAGGTGACGATCTCCTCGGGTGTCTGAGTGAGATTGTAGGAGGTCGTCGTGCAGTTGTAGTCCCGGCCGGCGTTGGAGAGTTGCTCCTCGACCGGATCGCCAGCCTGAAGGTTGGCATTCGGCTGGGGCGGCGAGAACTCCTCCCAGGTGGGGAGATCGGCAAGATAGCTGTCGATGTTGGCCATCGGCTCGATGCGCGCGGGGTCGTCCCCGCAGCCGGCCAACGCGAACAACGCCGCCATTGCCAGGAATAGGGTCAAAAGGAGCTGCTTGTTGGGAAACACAGGTAAGACCTCGCGGAAGGAGTGGGTGGGGCGCTGGGATTGCCCTCATCCCCACATGCGCAGTTCCGGACGAGATCACGCAATCGATCTGGAATCTTGTTGCGGCTCCGAGCTGAGGAGGCCCTAGAACGCATGTCCGATCGAGAGATGGGCCCGGAGCGAGTTCTCGCCCGCCGCCAGTTCGCTGCGGATGACGACGTTGCTTTGACGCCCGGTTCGCAGCAGGAGTCCGCCGCCGATGGTCGGGCGCATGTGCTCCAGCTCGAAGTGATGGTATTCCTCAGTGACATTGGCCAAGCCGGCGAAGGCGCTGAGGCCCAGGCGCCAGGAGAGGGGGCGCCGGTACTCGGCCTGGAATGCCATCAGGAGACGATCGACATAGCGCCCGGTGCGATAACCCCTCGAGTGCGGGCGCCCCCCGAGCTCGGCGTAGCGCCAGATCGGCGCATCGCCGAGGGCGGAATAGAGGAAATACTGCAGTGCGAGGACTTGCCCCTCAGAGATCGGCAGATACCCACGCAGGTCGACATTGTAATTGTTGAACGAAAAGTCACTTCCGGTCTTCTCTCCGAAAGCCAGGGAGAATGCCTGGAGGTAGAGGCCGCGATGGGGGTCGTGTTGATCGTCTCGCGAGTCCCACTCTGCGAGCAATCCGACGCCGCTGATCCCGTCGACGCCTTTTCCCGGATAGTCCGTCGTCTCGAGAAGGCCGCCGGCTTCGACATCGTCGTATTTGAAGTGCTCGTACTCCCCGCGGACACCGATGCGCAGGCGTGGAACGAGAGTACGGAAAAATTCCACATAGGCGAGAGTGTCCTGCGGGCGAAAGTTCTCTTCGTCTTCCGACGGCGTATCCGTCCCGACGCCCCAAAAGCGGCGCGACAGATTGTCGTGGGAAATCTTGGCGCGAAACATCCAATCTGCGCCCCGCGGATACAGAGTCGTCCGTATTTCCGCCCGGAGATAGCCGTCGATCGTCACCCGGGCCTTCAGACTTATCTCGGAGTCCAACGCTCGATCGCCGCACCCGGGCAAGCGAAACGGGCGGAGGATCTGCCCGCCGGCGCCGAAGCTGTTGTCGGTGGAATAGTAGAGTTTTGGCAGATAGATGACGCCACCCGCGCCTTCGAGGCGGGGCGGGGACCAGCGCGAGTTCTGGCGCTCTGGATCCACTGTGGCCGAGTCCGGCGGCGAAGGCACTTGGGCCGCTGCGACCCGTCGCGCCAGCGCTAGCATCAGGAGCGTGCCAAGCAGTGGGGGGACCTTGGAGTCGATGCGCACGATCTTCCTGGCGAGCTGGAGTCCAACAGTATCGTACCGCGATCTCGTTCCGAGTTCACGCTTCGATACGACCGTCGCCTCGGGTATCTACTGGCTCGTGGTCCGCCGTCGCCTGGAACCGTCGAGATCGAGACGGGTCTGGTCGCCGACGATGTGCAGCTCATCGACTCGCCGATCGATGTCAAATGGGGGGGGACGCGGGCCGCGGAGTTTTTCGTCGGCTTCTCGCCCTACGTGCAGTTCGACGCCGCCGTATCGTTGGGGCTTTACGAGGCTGCTCGGCTCCCAGCCCAATCCGTTCGATCCTCGCGCGACAATTCGATTCCAGCTGCCCAAGCCGGAGAACTATGGCATTCTGACGCCTGAAAGGCCCCTTACTGGAGGCAGGCCCGATGTCCAGGATGGCCATCACCCGCGGAATCAGCGCCATCATGGATCGCTGCGAGCTCGTCCATCTCGAGCGGGTCCCGTTGGACATCGAACTGCTTCGAAAGCAGCATCGCGCCTATGAGAAGCTGCTGATCAAGCTCGGTTGCACACTGATCGAGCTACCTTCCGAAGATCGCCTGCCGGATTCCGTCTTCGTCGAAGACACGGCGGTCATCTTCGATGGCTTTGCGGTCATCACGCGGCCCGGCGCCGCGTCGCGCCGTCCCGAGACGCCAACGATCGCCGCGGTGCTCGAGCCCTACATGGAGCTTCACGAGGTCGTCGCTCCCGGGACTCTGGACGGCGGCGATGTTCTCTGCGTCGACAAGACGGTCTTCGTGGGCAACTCGAGTCGCAGCAACGAAACGGCCGTCCATCAGCTGGAGAGCATTCTGAGCGCACGGGGCTATGACCTGCGGACCGTCGGCGTCGAGCATTGTCTACATCTCAAGTCGGCGGCCACATGGATCGGGAAGCAGCGATTGCTCGTGAACCCCGAGTGGGTGGATATCTCCCACTTCAGCGGCTACGAGCTTGTCGAGGTTGCTCCCTCCGAGCCCTCGGCCGCCAACACCCTCGTGCTCGGCGACATCGTCGTCCACGCGCGTGCGTTCCCGCTCACGCGGGCGCGCATGGAAGTACTGGGAGTCCACGTCGCCCCGGTCGACATCTCCGAAATCTCGAAGGCCGAGGGAGCTGTGACCTGTTGCAGCCTGGTATTCGACGCCTAGAGGCCGGATCCAGAGTGCGGCCGACCGCTAGTCCGCATGCTCGATCACGATCCGCACGAGGCCGTCCAACTCCGTGCGAAGATCGGGGCGCTGCTCGGCCTCCGTCTCGATCTGCTCGCGGGGCAGAATCATGCTGTCGGCGAGATAGTGGGCCACGGACTCGGCGCGACCCTCGGCAAGCGCCATCTTCTCTGCGATCACCCTGATCCGAACCGGCGAGTAGGGGTGCTGTCTCACCAGATCCGTCGACTTGGTCAGCCAGCGCTTGCCGCTCTCGGTGAGTTCGCTCGACTCCTCGTCGAAGATCTCATCGCCAGAAAGGGCCAGAACGCGGTCCCCATCCTCGCGATGGTCCAGCGCCTCGATGCGGAAGCTGGCGCCGGCGTGGTTGTACGTGTTGGTGCCCTCGTCCGTGAGCGAGAACACATAACTGTAGGGGTAGCCGGCCTGGAGGATGTCGCCGTTGTCGCCGCGCCCGTCCCAGCTGATGCGCTTGGGAGCCTTCTTGCTGCCAGAAAAGCTCTTGAACGTGTTTCCGCGGTAGTCGGTGATGTCCAGGCGCCAGCTCTTCGCGCCGTGGCCCTCCATATCCCCCGGATAGAAGTTCGCGACGGGCTGACCCGACATCTCGCGCAGCCAGTAGTGGGGGGGTTGGTCGCTGGCGAGGCGCTCCAGATTGTTCAGATGGGGCTTGAGGCCGCTCACGGGGCTGATGCCGAGGGCCTCTGCATCGGTCACCGTGTAGAAGGAGTCGATGAGCGCCGCCGTGAGCTCGAACTCGAAGTTGTCCTTCTCGATGTCCTGACGAGTCTCGTTCTCGGCCTCGACCACCATCTTGGGCAGGACGGCGCCGCTTTCACCGGGCTCGGTGAAGTCCTTGGCCGCCTCGCCGTCGTCCTGGGCCATGGCCACCATGGACAGCGTGAGCGATCCGAAGAGCGCGAGCGTCAAGGCGTGAATACGGAGTTGGGGATTCATGATGCACAAACCTCAGACTGGCTAGTTCAACTTGAAGACGATGGTGATGATGCCCCACTGCTCGACAGCCGCCTGACCCGCGGGGAGAGGGGCGAAGCGGAATTCCCGAATCGCGTCCATGGCGGCCTTGTTCAAGTCTCGATGCGCCGACGTCTGCTCGAAGAACACGTTGTCCTTCACGCGCCCATCCGCGAGGACCGTGAAGTGCACGGCGACGACGCCCTCCCAGCCGTTCTTGCGCGCCGCGGCGCTGTACTCCGGCGGCACGCTCGTGAGGATCTTCCGGCCGGCGATCTGACCGCTGATGGTCATGTTCGAACCCTTGCCGCCGACCTCCACGGGCGCCGCCTCGGCGATGGACTGATCCGTATTGCGGCTCGACTCTGGCGCGGGCTGTCGAGGCGCATCCTGGAGCTTGCCGCCTCGGCCGCTCAAGCCTCCCGAACCTCCACTTCCATAGTCGAGGATCGTGCGGCGGCCGCTCGTGCCGCCGGTGCCTCCGCCGTCGGGGCCGGGAACCGCATCGATATCCAGATCTGCCGTGCCGCGCCGGGAGGAGCTGAGGCCGGAGTTCGGTGCCTCATAGGTTCCCGAGGGGGCGCGGCCGCGGCTGTTGAGCGCAGGCGCAGTCGGCGAGCCCGCACCGGCGATTTCTCCACCTCGCTCGCCTCCGCCGGAGACGGGGAGAGCGGGTCCGCCGATGTCGAGCGCGCTCGACTTACGCGAGACCAATGCACTTCCAGCGCTGGGGGCCTTCGGCCTGGATCGGCCGTTGGAAGTCAGTTTCGGGGCGTCGACGCCCGTCTCCATGGAATTGGAGCGGCGCGTCGTCGCGCTGAGTTCGGGCGCCGCAGCTGCCACCGAGCGGCGGGAGCTCAGAGTCGGCTGCTGCGGCGCCTCGAACGTCGGGTCCTTGCGCTCGAGCTTCGGCGCGGAGACATCGGCGACGAACTTGGCCGCAGGAGTCGGAAGGGGGGATTCCATCTTGGGCTTCATGGCCGAGCGGGTCTCGATCCCCGGCCCTAGCGCGGCGTCCGATGGCTTTGGCTTGGGCGTCGATCTGGTCTTCATGCGCACTTTCGAAGCCACGTCCTCGCCGAACTTCGCCTCGATGTATGCTATCTGCGTCAGCTCGCTGGCCGCGTCCATTGCCTCCACGGCGCCCCTGCTCACGACACTGAAGAGCAGCAGGAGAAGAAGGGCGTGGAGACCCACACTCGCAGCGAGACTGCCCTTCGTGGTGCGTCCCCGATCGATGCTGCGTTGCATCATTGCTCGTCGATCTCCTCGCTGCGCGTGGCAATGGCAATCTGCGCAGGTTGTGCCTTTTCCAGTTCGGCGATGAGCTTCTCGACTTCGCCGTACAGTACAGTTCGGTCCGCCTTCACCACGGCGATCAGATCGGGCATCTGTGCGATGCTGGCTTCGGCCATGCTGCGGATGTCCTCGAATCGCACTTCCACGTCGTCGAGGTAGATACGGCCTTCCGACGTGTAGGTGAGTTCGAGACGATCCGAGTCCTCGACGTCCTGGGCCCTCGCAGCAGGCAGGTCGACGGGATTGTCGCTGTTGTCGAGGCCCGGCGCGATGATCATCAGCGTCAGCACGATCACCAGCGATACGTTGATAATGGGCGCCACATCGACGGCGGTATCGAGGTCGAGCTTCTTCATCGTGCAGCCTCATTCATGTTGAGTAAGGCGAGGGCTCCTGCGCCACTCGCCTTGGCGGCATCGAGAACTCCAACGACCTGTCCCAGTTCGACGAAGTCACTGGGGACGACGACCACGGTCTTGTCCTCGCGCGAACTCAACGCGGCGCGCAGGAATTCCTCGAGTTCGGCAAAGAGCACTGGCTCGCGGTTCACGGTGATCCCATCCTCTTGCACCGTGATCGTGAGCATATCGTCCTTTTGCTCGTTTCGAATCTCCTGAGCGAGATGCTGGTCACCGCCGTCGTCGGTGGCCTTTACATCGATCCCACTCCACATGATGCTGGGCATCGTGACCAGGAAGACGACGATCAGCGTCGTCGTAACGTCAGCCAGAGGGGTCACGTTGGCCCCGGTGACCCCACCCAGCTCGATGCGTTTCTTACGCTTCACAAACATGTCGTCAGCTCAGCAGATCTGCGGGAGCCAGCTGCGGCTCCGCGACGGGACGGGCAGCCTGCTGCTGTCCACTCTGCGCGTAGGAGCTCGAGGCCGACCGCGATGACTGCAAGTTGGCACCGGCCAACTGCACGAAGAACTCCTCGCGCGCATCCTCTAGCTTCGCAATCCGCGAGCGGATCATGCGGACAAAGATGTTGTAGAACACGGTCGCGATGACGGCGACGATGATGCCCGCCGCGGTCGTCATCAGAGCCTCCGCGACACCCATCGCCACGACCGCACTGCCACCCGACCCGGTGCGTGCGATGGCCGCGAAGGCGCGGATGATACCGATGACCGTTCCGAACAGACCCAGAAGTGGCGCGATGTTGCTCATCGTGCCCAGGATGTTCAGGAATCGCTCCATCTCGACCTGCTCCAGCTCCACGGCGGTCGCCATGCGCTGCGCCAGATGCTCGCGGGGCAGGTTGAGATTTGACAGGCCCTGCGACATGACGCGCTGGACGGCGGTCTTCCCGCTGGAGCAGAGCTGCAGAGCGCCGCGCTGATCGCCACCGCGGAGCTTCTTGCCGATCTGCTGCATGAATCCCGCGCAGTCACCGGCGTGGCGCGCGAAGTAGAGCGAACGCTCCAGGGCGAATGCCACGGTGATGATGCTGCAGACGAGCAACACGACCATCGTTGGAGAGCCTTGGAAAAGCTCGAGGAGAGAAAGATTGCCGATCATGGTCCTTGACCTTTTGCTTGGATGGGAGACCGGGAACTACCGTCCCGCGGCCTGTTCTTCTTGGATGAACTCGATGCGAGCCTGCGCCATGGAGATCCAATCATCGCCGGCTCCGGAACGCAGGATCTGTTGGTAGGCCGCGACAGCCGCCGCCCAGTCGTGTCTTTCTTCGTGGATCTCGGCGATGCGATTCAGGGAAGCCAACACGAAGGGATCGCTACCGCCGCTGTCGGCGGCGCTGCGATAGATCGCGATGG
>Ga0214472_10002008_pt1 | contig 22095 bp, 17 predicted proteins | sample RVTome_6_FD_207662 | JGI IMG/M metagenome (GOLD analysis project Ga0214472, IMG submission 207662) | Soil microbial communities from uranium-contaminated site in the Upper Colorado River Basin, Wyoming, United States - RVT140D175 | ecosystem: Environmental > Terrestrial > Soil > Contaminated >...
CCTCGTCGTCCACGGTGAGCGAGCCGCGCCGGCCGGCGAGCGTGCCGTCGTCCACCACGGTCACCCCCGGCGCCGCGACGCGCTCGCCCATGCGGCCGCAGAACGCGGAGCTGCCCTTGCGGTTGAAGTCGCCCTCCAGCCCGTGGCCGATGGCCTCGTGCAGCAGCACGCCCGGCCAGCCCGGACCGAGCACCACGGTCATGGTGCCCGCGGGCGCCGGCCGCGCTTCCAGGTTGACGAGCGCCTGGTCCACCGCCTGGCGCGCGTATTCCTCGAGCGTCGCGTCGGTGAACATGGCGTAGTCGGTGCGGCCGCCGCCGCCCGCGCTGCCGCTTTCGCGGCGCCCGCGCTGCTCGGCGATCACCTGCACCGACAAGCGCACGAGCGGGCGCACGTCGGCCACTCTCGCGCCGTCGGCGCGCGCCACCAGCACCACTTCGTACTCGCCGCCGAGATGCGCCATCACCTGGCCGACGCGCGCATCGCGCGCGCGGCACAGGCGCTCGAGCCTCTCCAGCATCGCCACCTTGGCGGCGGAGTCGAGGGAGGCGAGCGGGTCCAGAGGCTGGTAGCGGCGCGGCGCGCTCGCTCGCCGCGCGATGCGCGCCGCCCTGCCGCCGCCCTGGCGCGCGATGGCGCGCGTGGCGCGCGCCGCGTCCTGCAGCGCGTCGAAGCTGATCTCGTCCGAATAGGCGAAGGCGGTGCGCTCGCCCTGCATGGCGCGCACGCCCACGCCCTGCTCGATGGCGAAGCTGCCCGCCTTGACGATGCCTTCCTCCAGGCTCCAGCCTTCCGCGCGCGTGTACTGGAAATACAGATCGGCCTGATCCATGCGCGGCGCGGCGAGCGCGCCGAACACGGCGTCCAGGCGGCGCGCCTGCAGATCGTAGGGCGCGAGCAGGCACGCATCCGCGGTGGCCAGCAGGGAATCGACGTCCATGGCGCTCCTTCAGTCGCCCGCGGGCGGTTTCGGCGGCTGGATCGGCACGGTGGCGAGCTTTTCCACCTTCGGGTCGGTCCAGCTGCCGCTGATACCGTACTCGTAGGCGAAGATCTGGCCGAGCGGATCCTTCAGGATCTTCTGCGCGAGCAGCGTCCCCAATCCTACCGCGGGACTGACGAGCACGCCCGCCACCGTGGACGCGGCGCTGCCGACCTCGGGCACCACGCGCACGCGCAGGTCCTGCGTCTCCCGGGCGAGGTCGACCGTGCCCTGCATGCGCACGTCGGCCGCGCCGCCGGACATCCTGAAGTCGCGCGTCTCCAGCACTCCCGCCTCGATCTTCGCCGTGGCGCCGATGCGGTTCCACTCGAAGCCCTTGGAGAACACGTCGCGGAAGTCGAGCACCACGCGCCGCGGCAGCATCTGCAGGCTCATGAGCGAGACGAGCTTGCCGACGCCGGCCTCGATCTCGAGGAAGCGCCCGTCCTCGGCTTGCAGCTGCAGGTTCCCGGTCAGGCTGGCGTAGTCGATCGCCGCCGGTTCCCCGTCCCAGGCGAGCTCGGCCTTGGCCGTTGCCTTGCCGCCGCGCACCAGGTTCGCGTAGCCCACGCGGTCGAGAAAACGCCCGACGTCGCTCGATTGCAGGTCGAAGCTGAACGTGGTGCGCGGCTGCGGCGTGGTGCGCCACAGCCCGTTGCCGGAGAGCGACCCCTCGGGGTTCTGCATCTGCAGGCGCTCCAGGCGCCAGTCGGAACCGTCGCGACGGGCGACGATCTCCACGCGCCCGAGGCGCTTGCCGCGAAAACCGAAATCGTCGGCGACGAGATCCAGGGCCGGCAGCTCGCGCGAGGCGCGCGCCGGCGCGTCGCCCGGCACGTCGGGCGGCACGTCGAAGCGCGCCATGCGCGCCTGCAGCTTCGCCTCGCCCGCGGTGCGGTAGGCAACGTCGCCGGCGATGTCTTTCGAGTTCAGGTTCGCCGTCCACTCCCCGGCTCCCAGCTGCGCCTTCACCGTGATGTCCTGCAGGCGCTTGCCGAACGCATCGAGCGTGCCGATGCTCATGTCGACGGCGGTCTGGCCGGCGCCCCCGCCCGCCGTCTCCTCGAGGAGCGCGCGCCACCGATCGAGGTCCAAGTGCTGCAGCGAACCGTACAGGAGCGTGCGCGCAGGGCGCTCGGGAAAGCGCGGCCGCGCCCCGGGAGGAGGATGGAACGCGACGGCCGTGCGCGCGACCCGCTCCTCGCCGTCGCGCTGCTGCAGGACCTCGGCGCGCAGCAGGCGGCCGAGCGAGATGCTGACGCGTCCGCGTTCGCCGCCTTCGCCCTGCAGGATGGCCACGCGCAGCAGATGGATCTGGTCGGCGTCCTTCGCCAGCGGCGGCGGCAGATCGCTCGACACGCCGGTGAGATTGGATTCCAGCACGATCTGCGGCGCGGCGCCGCGCGCCAGGCGCACCGAGCCGGCATAGTCTGCCGAGCCCTGCAGGCTGCGGCGCCACGGCTCGGGCACGAGCGGCTCCAGCGCGTCCACGGTGAAGGTGCCGCTCGCGCCGAGCACCACGCCGCCGCCGCGCTGCGTGCCGCCGATGACGCGCAGCGGCCCGCCGAGAAAGCGGCCGCTCGCATTGCGCACCTGGATCGTGGATTCGGTGAACGCGAGCGTGCCCGAGGCGCGCTCGATCGGCGGCAGGCCCGCGCCGATGCGCAGGCTATTGCCCGCGAACGCGTATTGGCCGGACACGATGGTTTTCGTTCTGTCGGCGAGCGGCAGCTGCAGCCCGAGCCGCAGCCGACCGCGCCCCGCGGCGCTCACGCCCTCGCCATAGTCGCCGAGCAGGCTCTGCAGCGGGCTGCGCCGGACGAACTTGAGGAAATCGGCGCTCGGTCCCTCGGCTTGGCCCGAGATCTCCAGCACCGAGGGCGCGCGCAGGCTCATGCCGGCGCGCGTGTCGCTCAGCGTCGCGCCGAATACGCGCGCGCGGCGCGCGAACATTTCCACCTGCGCGCGCTCGAAGCGCAGCTCGCCCTCGATGCCCTCGATCTCGGGCCAGCCCTCGGCGTAGGCGAGCACGCCGTCGCGCACCTGGGCGACGACCTGGAACTGGCCGAGCTGCGGATCGGTGAACGGGAAATGACGCAGGTCACCGAGCAGCCGCAGGCGCACGTCCGTCGAGTGCCCGCCGCGAATCGCGCGCACCAGCCAGTCGCGCGACTTCGGGCCCATGACCTCCGGCTGCGGCAGGTACTTCTGCAGGCTGCGCGCGTCGATGCGCTGCAACTGCGCGGTGAGGTCGATCGCCCCCGGGCCCTGCCCCGTGTACGCGTAGCTGCCCGAGGCGCCGCCCGCCAGGTCCTCGTTGGCGAACTGCAGCCCGGCGATGCGCACGTTCACTCCGCCCGGCGCGCGCCGCTCCCAGCTCACTTCGCCGCTGAGCGACGCGAACTGGATACGCGGTTCCGGGAACACGCGCGGCAGCGCGACCTCGGCGTTATGCGCGGCCAGCGAGAGCACGCCTTTCGACTCCGAGGCGTCGATGCGTCCGGAAAGATTGGCGAAGCCCGGTAGCGCGCGCCAGGCGCTCATGCTGATGCCGTCGAAGCGCGCGCGCCCCTTGAAGCGGGCGTCGTCGGGCAGCGTTCCGCTCCATTCGAAGGACGCGTCGCGGATCCTGCCCTGCGGCGCCAGCTCGGCAAGGAGCGTCCTGAGGTCAGCCGGAAACGGCAGGTACTCGGCGAGCTGCGCGAGCGGCTCCAGCTCGATCAGGTCCGCGCTCAAGCTGCCGCGCGCCGGCTCGGTCGCCTCCCAGCTGGCGCGGAAGGTGGTGCCGTGCATCGCCTGCCCTGCCACGGGCACGAGCGCCAGGCGCCGCGTGCCGAATTCATAGCCGCGCGCGGTGCCGCGGCCCTGCACCCGGCCGGCGACGCTCGCCAGGCGCAGCTCGGGCAGGTCGTGCCCCAGTCGCGCCGCCACGCCGGAGAGCGCGAGATCCGCGGTGGCGTCCACCAGCTTTCCCGCGCCGAACGTGGCCCACAGCCGCAGCGCCCCCTGGCCGCTCCTCACCTCCACGGGGTAGTCGAACCATGCGCGCCATCCGGCAAGATCCGTGTAGCCGAGCTCGGCGTACACGCGCCCGTTCCAGGCCGCGGGCACCGCCACGCTGCGCCCGATGAGCGAAGCGCGCACCTCCACGCCCGCGCCGAGCTCGGGCGGCGGCCGCGCCGACAGGCCGATCTGGTGCACTTCGCCGCGGTTGCGCAGGCGAAACTGCAGGCCGCGCAGCGCCAGCGGCGGCGCGCCGCGCAGCTCGTCGACCCATTCGATTTCGGCGTCGCGGATGATGATCTCGCGCTGGCCGAGGATCCAGTCGGTGAGGCGGCCATCGCCGCTGCCTTCGCCGGCGCGCCCCGCGAGCGCAATGCCGGCCACCGAGATCACGCCATCGGTGCCGCGACGCACGCCGAGGCGCGGGCCCTCGATGGTGAGCGAGTAGAGACGGAGGTCGCGCGCGAGGAGGCTCGCCCAGCCGACGACCGGCTCCACCGAGGGCAGCACCAGCGCCTCTCGCCCGTCGCGGTCGTAGATGCGCAGGTCGGTCACCGCCAGGCGCGGGTGCAGCCCGTCCCAGTCCGCGCGCAGCGCGCCGATCGTCACCGGCAAGCCCAGCGCGCGCGTGAGCGCCGCCACCACCTCGTCCTGATAGCGCTCGGCCTGGGGCAGCAGCCAGAAGCGAAGCGCGAGGAACACCGCGGCGAAGGCGAAGAAGGCCGCCCAGGCCAGGAATTCCAGTACGCGCAGCAGCGTGCCCGCGGCCGTGCGTCGATTCGAAGATTGCATCGCGCTTCGCCTTGCCCCTATAGTCGTGGCCGTTCGCAGCCGGAATTACGCTCGACCTATTGAGATTTGGGGTAGCGCGGCGCGAAAAGTTCTCGCGCGGGTGTCGTTGCCACGCGTCATTCTAACCGCAGATGCCCGCACTCACCGGCAAGATCGCCCTTTCGCGCTACGCTGAACGCGCTCTGGCGGCGCGCCCGGAGCTCGCCGCCGAGCTGCGCGCGCCCGTGCCGTTCTCGCGCGCGGACATGGCCGCGGCGCTCGCCGGCGCCGCCGGCGACGACGAGCGCGCGCTCAGGCGCCGGCTGCGGCGCCTGCGCCACCGAGTTCTGCTGCGCGTCATGGCGCGCGACCTGGAAGGCAGCGCCGACCTGGCCGAGGTGTGCGCGACCATGAGCGATCTCGCCGAGCTCGAGATCGCGGCGGCGCTCGACTGGACGCGCGAGCGCGAGCTGGTGGTGGTGGCGATGGGCAAGCTCGGCGGGCGCGAGCTGAACGTCTCCTCGGACATCGACCTGATTTTCGTCTACCCCTCGGGCCTCGACCCGGAGCCGCTGGAGCGCGCGGGGAGGAAGCTCATCGCGCTGCTCTCCGCGGCGACCGAGGACGGCTTCGCCTTCCGCGTCGACATGCGCCTGCGCCCTTACGGCGACTCGGGGCCGCTCGCCGCCAGCTACGAGGCGCTCGAGGCCTATTTCATGGCGCAGGGCCGGGAATGGGAGCGCTACGCGTGGATCAAGGCGCGGCCGATCACCGGCTCGCGGCACCACGAGCTCGCCGCCATCGTGCGCCCGTTCGTGTATCGGAAGTATCTCGATTACGCGACGCTGGCGGCGATGCGCCGGCTGCATGCCGAAGTGCGGCGCGAGGTCGCGCGGCGCGAGCTCGCCGGGCACGTGAAGCTCGGCCCGGGCGGCATCCGCGAGATCGAGTTCATCGTGCAGGCGCTGCAGCTGGTGCGCGCGGGGCGCGATCCCGCGCTCGCGGTGCGCCCGACGCTGGAGGCGCTGGCGCGGCTCGGGGAGCGGCAGCTGCTGCCCGCCGACGCGGTGCGCGAGCTCGCCGCGGCCTACGTGTTCCTGCGCAATACCGAGCACCGGCTGCAGTACCTGGAGGACCGGCAGACGCACACGCTGCCCGAGGACGCGCAAGACCGCGAGCGAATCGCGCGCATGCAGGGCTGCGCGTCGTGGGAGGAGTTCTACGCCCGGCTGCAGCTGCACCGCGACGCGGTGCAGCGGCATTTCCAGGACGTGTTCGCCGAATCGGCCGCGCTGGACGCGCCCGATCTCTGGCAGGACGACCGCGCGGCGATGGCGCTGGCCCTGGCGGGGCGCGGCTTCGGTAACCCGGACTTGAGCGCGGACCGGCTGCTCGCCACGCGCCGCGGCCAGCGCTACGCGCTGCTGCCCACGGACTCGCGCCGGCGCTTCGACGCGCTCGTGCCCGCGCTCGCCGCTGCCGCCGCGCACACCGCCGATCCCGACGCCACGCTCTCGCGCGGCCTCGAGCTGATCGAGACCATCGCGCGCCGCGCCGCCTACCTGGCGCTCCTCGCCGAGCATCCCGAGGCGCTCGAGCGCATCACCAAGATGATCGCCGCCTCGAGCTGGGCGGCGGACTTCGTCACGCGCCACCCGCTGCTGCTCGACGAGCTGCTCGACGACCGCGTGCTGTACGCGCCGCCCGACGGGGCGGGATTCGAGCGCACGCTGGCCGCGCTGCTCGCCGCCGCCGAGGGCGACGTCGAGCGCCAGATGAACGTGCTGCGCGAGCAGCACCAGGCGCAGGTGTTCCGCCTGCTCGCGCAGGACCTCGCGGGGCTGCTCACGGTGGAGCACCTCGCCGATCACCTGTCGCAGCTCGCCGATCTCGTGCTCGGCGCCGCGCTCGGCGTGGTCTGGGCGCAGCTCGACGCGCGGCACCTCGAGCGGCCGCGCTTCGCGGTGATCGCCTACGGCAAGCTCGGCGGCAAGGAGCTCGGCTACGCCTCGGACCTCGACCTCATCTTTCTCTACGCGGACGCCGACGAGCGCGCGCCCGAGAATTACGCGCGCCTGGCGCAGCGCCTGAACCACTGGCTCACCACGCGCACCTCGAGCGGGGTCCTCTTCGACACCGACCTGCGCCTGCGCCCGTCGGGCGAGGCGGGGCTGCTGGTGTCGTCGCTCGAGGCCTTCGCCAAATATCAGGAGGAATCGGCCTGGGTGTGGGAGCACCAGGCGCTGACGCGCGCGCGTTACTGCGCCGGCGACGCCGAGGTGGGCGCCGGCTTCGAGGCGGTGCGCACCCGGATCCTGACGCGCCCGCGCGACGCCGCGGCGCTCGCCAGGGACGTGCTCGCCATGCGCGCCCGCATGCACGAGGCGCATCCCAACCACTCGGGGCTGTTCGACGTCAAGCACGACCGCGGCGGCATGATCGACGTCGAGTTCGTCGTCCAGTACCTGGTGCTCGCCAACGCGAGCCGCTTCCATGATCTCACGGGGAACCTCGGCAACATCGCGCTGCTGAAAATGGCCGGCGAGCACGCGCTCATCGCGCCCGCACAGGCGGAGCGCTGCCGCGAGGCCTATCGCGAGTTCCGCCGCCTGCAGCACGCGCTGCGCCTGCGCGGGGCGCAGTACGCGCGCGTGCCGCCCGAGCGGGTCGCGGCGCACGTGCACGCGGTGCGCGCGCTGTGGGCGGAGGTCTTCGGCTAGCGCGCGCGCAGCGTGATGTCGCCGTACAGGGCGCGCGCCGACTGCTGCGTGTTGTCGGAATCGGTGAGCACGCCCACCGCGACGATGTCGCCGGGATCCGCGCCGAAGGCCCGGCGGTAGTCCTCGAGGACGTTACGCCGGTAGGTCAGCCATTGCCCGAGCCGGGCGTTGCCGCTTTCCACCACCACCATGCGAATGCGGTCGATCTGCGGGCTGGGCAACGTGGCTTCCACCGCGATCTGATTCGACCAGACGTAGACCAGCATGGCGTACGGCAGCGGCTCGCCGGCGAATACCTTCGCCAGGCGCAGCCGGGCGCGGTCCTCGAAATCGAGCTTTGTCGGGTCGCCGTGAAAGGAGATCACCAGGCGCGCGGCGGAGTCCTCGCGCGAGCCCTTGCGCAAATCGGCGCCCGGGATCAATTTCTCGACGCGCCAGCTCCATTCCAGCACCGGCTGTCGGCCCGGGTCGACGCGGATGCGGCGGTACAGGCCGGTGCCGGCCTGCTCGGCGTCGGCCTGCAGCACGGTGCCGGCGGCGCCGTTCACCAGCCGGTACTCGGTGGGCCGCTTGCCCGAGTTGAGGCCCCAGCCCAGCCACTCGGCGGGCAGCGGCGCGCCGGCGCGCAGCCGCGAGAAGCGCGCCACCTCGAGGATGTCGGAATCCTCGAGGTCGAGCTCGCGCACGATCGGCGTCGAAGCGAGCAAGTCGTCGTCCTCGGGAAGGAGGGCGCAGCCGGCGAGCGCAAAAAGCTCCGCCAGCACGAGCACCGACCGCATCCGCACGCAGCTCATTGGCACCGCGGCCAAGCCTAGCATCAGATCGCTTCGCGCGGCGCGGGCGGCCACTGCGTGGCGCGCCGCAGCGGCCCGTCGACCGCCGAGGCGAGGCCGGCGAGCGCGTCGAGCAGCGCATCGCGGTTCAGCCGGTAGAGCACGCGCTGGCCCTGGCGCTCGGCCGACACCAGGCCGGCGCGCTGCAGCACCGACAGGTGGCGCGACACGGCCGGCGCGCTCATGCCGAAGCGCAGCGCGAGGTCGCTGGTGGAAAGCGCCGTCTGCGCGAGGAAGGCGAGCGCCTGGCGCCGCGGCATCGAGGCGAGCGCGGCGAACACCCGGTCCTGAGTATTAACAGTCATGTTAATAGTATGGCGCATTCTGCAGCGGGATGGTTAAAATGGCCCCCCCACTCAAGGAGACCCCGCTCCATGGCGAAAGCAAAGGCGGCGCCCAAGGCCCCGCTCTCGATGGCCGACCGCGACGGCTGGATCTGGCACGACGGCAAGCTCGTGCCCTGGCGCTCGGCCACCACCCACGTGCTGACGCACTCCCTGCACTACGGACTGGCGGTCTTCGAAGGCGTTCGCGCCTACAAGACGGTCCGCGGCACGGCGATCTACCGCCTGCAGGAGCACACGCAGCGGCTGATCAACTCCGCGCACATCTACCTGATGAAGATCCCGTACACGCGCGAGCAGCTGATGCAGGCGCAGATCGAGGTGGTGCGCGCCAACGGCCACGAGGCCTGTTATGTGCGCCCGATCGCGTTCTACGGCTCGGAGAAGATGGGCGTCTCGCCCGTGGGCGCGAGGGTGCACGTGGCGATCGCCGCCTGGCCCTGGGGCGCCTACCTCGGGCCCGAGGCGCTGGAAAAGGGCATCCGCGTAAAGACGTCCTCCTATGCGCGCCACCACATCAACGTCACCATGGCGCGCTCCAAGATGTCGGGGACCTACCCCAACTCGGTGCTGGCGACGCTGGAGGCGACCATGCACGGCTACGACGAGGGGCTGCTGCTCGACGTCGACGGCTTCGTCGCGGAAGGCGCGGGCGAGAACATCTTCATCGTGAAGGACGGGACGATCTACGAGCCCGAGCTGACTTCCGCCCTCACCGGCATCACGCGCGCCTCCGTCATCGAGCTCGCCGCCGGCCTGGGCTACAAGGTCGAGTCGCGGCGCCTGACGCGCGACGACATCTACATCGCCGACGAGTGCTTCTTCACCGGCACCGCGGCCGAGGTGACGCCGATCCGCGAGCTCGACAGCCGCGTCATCGGCGCGGGCAAGGCCGGGCCGGTGACCAAGAAGCTGCAGAAGGCGTTCTTCGACGTGGTGACGGGCAAGGACCGCAAGCACGCGCACTGGCTGACGCCGGTGCCGATGAAGAAGGGCAAGTCGTGAGCACGGATACCGCGCGCGAAGTGGAGGTCACCGAGAAGGACCTGCCCCTGCACTGCCCGCTGCCCGGGGCACCGCTCTGGTCACGGCATCCGCAAGTGTTCCTCGACGTCGTCAAGGAAGGCCACGCGCTCTGCCCGTACTGCGGGACGAAGTTCGTTTACAAGGGCGCCCCACCCAAGGGGCACTGACGCTTGGCGCGCCTGCTCGTCGTCGCGCCCAACTGGATCGGCGACGCGCTGATGTGTCAGCCGCTGCTCATGCGGCTGCGCGACAGGCTGCCGCAGGCGCGCATCGACGTCGTCGCACCCGCCTGGGTGGCGCCCTTGTTCCGCCGCATGCCCGAAGTGGCGGGCGTCATCGAGACGCCTTTCGCGCACGGCGAGCTGCGCCTGCGCGAGCGCTGGCGCCTCGGGCGCACGCTGCAAGCGCTCGCCTACGACCAGGCCCTCGTGCTGCCAAATGCGTGGAAGGCGGCGCTCGTGCCTTTTTTCGCCGACATTGCGGTGCGCAGCGGCTACCTCGGCGAATCGCGCCACGGCCTGCTCAATCTCGTCTACCGCAAGCCGCCCGGGCGCGAGCCCATGGCGCTGCACTACGCGCGCCTGTCCGAAAAGCCCGGCGCGCCGATCGCGCAGCCGCTGCCGGAACCGAGGCTCGCGGTGGATGCGCAGGCGGCGCTCGCCACGCGCCGGCGCTTCGGCCTCGAAGAGCGCTATGCGGTGCTCTGCCCGGGCGCGGAGTACGGGCCGGCGAAGCGCTGGCCCCACTTTGCCGGGCTCGCCGCGCGGCTCGAGCGCCCCGTGGTGGTTCTCGGCTCGGCGCAGGAGCGCGAGCTGTGCGCGGCGGTCGGCGGCAGGAATCTTGCCGGCGAGACCACGCTCGACGAGGCGCTCGACGTGCTCGCCGGCGCGGAGCTGGTGGTGAGCAACGATTCCGGCCTGATGCACATCGCCGCCGCGCTCGCTCGCCCGCAGGTGGCGCTCTTCGGCTCGTCCAGCCCGCGGCACACGCCGCCGCTCTCCTCCCGGGCGCGCGTCCTGTGGCTCGGCATCGAATGCAGCCCCTGCTACGCGCGCGAATGCCCGCTCGGGCATTTCCGCTGCATGAAGGAGCTCAGCGTAGAACAAGTGCTGGCAGTACTGGGGACAGACCCCATTTTCCCAAAGCGGAGCGACGGGAAAATGGGGTCTGTCCCCTTTTAGACGCGAAAATGGGGTCTGTCCCCAATTGAGCCATGCCGCTACGCATATTCCCGACGCCGCAGGACGCCGAGGCCGCTTTCTACGAGGCGCTCGAGCGCGCCGACCTGGAGCTGATGATGGCGGTGTGGTCCGAGGACGAGGAGATCGTCTGCGTGCATCCGGGCGGGCCGCGCCTCGCGGGCCAGGACCAGGTGCGCGAGAGCTGGCGCCAGATCTTCGCCGGCGGGGCGAGCGCGCGACTGCACGTGACGCAGCAGGTGGCGATCAGCGGCACGATGGTCGCCGTGCACAGCGTGCACGAGAACTTCTCGCGCACCGGGGAAGCCCGCCCGATGCAGGCGGTGGTGGCGACCAACGTCTACCTGCGCACCGCGGCGGGCTGGCGCATGGTGGCGCATCATGGCTCGCCTGCGCCGGGGACGGCGGAGCCGCCGCCGCCCTCGCCGAAGATCCTGCATTGAGTCCCTACCAGGCGCCCTGGTGGCTGCCCGGCGGCCACCTGCAGACCCTGTACGGCGCGCTCGGGCCGGCGCCGCGCGTCGCCTGGCGCCGCGAACGCTGGGATACGCCCGACGGCGACTTCATCGATCTCGACTGGGCGGGGGACGGCACGGGACCGCTCGTTGCCCTGTTTCACGGGCTGGAGGGCGGATCGTCCAGCCACTATGCGCGCAAGATCGCCGCGCAGGCGCTGGCGCGCGGCTGGCGCTGCGTGGTGCCGCATTTCCGCGGCTGCTCGGGCCCGGCCAATCGCCTGCCGCGCGCGTACCACTCCGGGGACAGCGCCGAGCTCGACTGGATCCTGCGCCGCCTGCGCCCCGACTACGCGGCGGGCGTATCGCTCGGCGGCAACGTGCTGCTCAAGTGGCTGGGCGAGCAGGGCGCGGCGGCGGCGCCGATCGTACGGCGCGCGGCGGCCGCCTCGGCGCCGGTCGACCTCGCGGCCTCGGGGCACGCGCTGGGCCGCGGCCTCAACCGCCGCCTCTATGCGCGCCACTTCCTGCTCACGCTCAAGGCCAAGGCCATCGCCAAAATCACGCTGCACCGCGTGCCGCTCGACGCCGGGCGCGTGGCACGGGCGAGTACGCTGCACGAATTCGACGACCTGGTCACCGCGCCGCTGCACGACTTTCGCGACGCCGACGACTACTGGGCGCGCGCCTCGAGCGCGCCGTGGCTGCGGTCCATCCGCGTGCCGACGCTGGTACTCAACGCGAGGAACGATCCTTTCCTGCCGCGCCCGGCGCTCGAGGCCGCGACCCGCGAAGCCTCGAGGGACGTAGTGCTAGAATTTCCCGAGACCGGCGGTCATGCCGGATTTCCCGGTCGCGGGCACTGGCTCGCGCGCCGCTTCCTCGAGCACTTCGCCGCCCCGTGAAAATCCCCGCCGAGATCTTCCGCGCCTACGACATCCGCGGCATCGCCGGAAAGACCCTTACCGTCGAGGCCGCGCACGCCGTCGGCCGCGCGCTCGGCTCGATGGCGGGCGCGTTTGCCGTCGGCCGCGACGGCCGCGCCTCGGGCCCCGGGCTGGTGGATGCGCTATGCGCGGGGCTGCAGGCTTCGGGGGCCGACGCCATCGACATCGGCATGGTGCCGACGCCGGTCACCTACTTCGCCGCCCACCACCTGGGTTGCGCCAGCTGCGTCTCGGTCACCGGCAGCCACAATCCGCCCGAATACAACGGCCTCAAGATGGTGGTCGAGGGCCACACGCTCTCCGGCGACGAGATCCAGCAGCTGCGCGCGCGCATCGAGCGCGAAGACTTTCGCTCCGGCAGGGGCCGACGCCGCAGCGCGGCAGTGCTCGATGACTACGTGGCGCGCATCGTCGGCGATGTGCGCCTTTCGCGGCCGATGCGCATCGCCATCGACTGCGGCAACGGCGTCGCGGGGCTGGTCGCGCCGCGCCTGTACCGCGAGCTCGGCTGCGAGGTCGAGGAGCTCTACTCGGAAGTCGATGCGACTTTCCCCCATCACCATCCGGATCCGTCGCACGTCGAGAACCTGGCCGACCTGATCGCCGCCGTGCGCGAGGGCAAGGCCGAGATCGGCTTCGCCTTCGACGGCGACGGCGACCGCCTCGGCGTGGTGACGAAGGACGGCCGCGTCATCTATCCCGACCGGCAGCTGATGCTCTTTGCCGCCGACGTGCTCTCGCGCAACCCGGGCGCGCAGATCATCTATGACGTGAAGTCCACGCGCCTGCTCGCGCCCTGGATCGAGCGCCACGGCGGCCGGCCGCTCCTGTGGAAGACCGGGCACTCGCTCATCAAGGCAAAGCTCGCCGAGACGGGCGCGCCGCTCGCGGGCGAGATGTCGGGACATACCTTCTTCAAGGAGCGCTGGTACGGCTTCGACGACGCGCTCTACGCGGGCGCGCGGCTGCTGGAGATCCTCTCGCGCTCGAAGGATGCGAGCGCGGTCCTCGCGTCGCTGCCCGACGCGCCGTCCACGCCCGAGCTGCAGTGGAAGCTCGCCGAAGGCGAGCCGCACGCGCTCGTGGCGAAGCTGCAGGCGGCGAAGCCCTTCCCGAACGCCGTGCGCACCATTACCATCGACGGCGTGCGCGCCGAGTACGCCGACGGCTTCGGCCTAGCGCGCGCCTCCAATACCACGCCGGTCATCGTGCTGCGCTTCGAGGCGGATACCGATGCCGCCCTCAGGCGCATCCAGCAGGAATTCCGCACAGCGTTGCAGCCCTTGAAGCCCGGGGCGCCGTTGCCTTTCTAGATCGCGAAATCCGGCGCGATGCGATCGAGCCGGTCGGTGACCAGGCAGTCCACGCCCCAGCCGAGCAGCCGGCGTGCCGGCCGGCGGTCGTTGACGGTCCAGGCGAGGACCGCGCAGCCGGCCTCGTGCGCCTCCTGCACCAGGCGCTGCCGGATCGTGCGGTGATTCGCATGCAGCGCGGCGCATTCCAGGTCGCGCAGCATCTCGCGCCAATGCGGCAGCAGGCGCCCGAGCAGAAGGCCGCGCGGCAAATCCGGCGCGGCTTCGCGCGCGGCGACCAGCGCCGCGGGGGAAAAAGACGACAGCACGGGCGGCAGCCCGGCGCCACGCCAGAGTTCTGCCGCCGCGCGCGCCACCGCCTCGCCCGTGCGCCGCTCGAAGCCGTGCGCCGGCTTGATCTCGACGTTCACCCACAGCCCGAGCTCGCGGCACAGGCCCGCGGCCTCCTCGAAGCGCGGGATGCGCTCGCCGCGCCAGCGCTTGCCGTGCCAGGCGCCGGCGTCGAGCCGCGCCAGCTCGGCGTAAGGCGTGGCGGAGACATCACGGCGCGCGCCCGCCGTGCGCTGCAGCGTCCGATCGTGCATCAGCACGGGGGTGCCGTCCGCCGCGAGCATCACGTCGAACTCGACGCCCTTGAAGCCCATCGCGGCGCCCAGCCGGATCGCGCCGAGCGTGTTCTCGGGCGCGAGCGTGCCGCCGCCGCGGTGCGCCAGGATCTTCGGGTAGGGCCAGAGCTTCATGCCTCGAGGCGTTTGCCGCCCTCCGGCTCGAACAGGTGCATGTGCTGCGCGTCGAAGCGCAACGGCAGGCGCCCTGCCTTTGCCACCACCGAGGTGTGCAGCCGGGCGGCGACGCGCGCGCTGCTCTTGTCGGCGCCCAGATGCCCGTAGACCAGCGAATCCGAGCCGAGCAGCTCGATGAAGTCGATGTCGGGGTTGAGCAGCGCGGCCCCCGGCTCGCAGGTCTCGAAGTGCTCCGGGCGCACCCCGAGCAGCACGTTGCGGCCCTCGAGCGAGCCCCGCGCCTCGGGCAGGCGCACGTGCACGCCCCCCTCGGCGGCGAGCGCCCTGCCGCCCTCGGCGATGCGCCCGGGGATCAGGTTCATCGGCGGCGAGCCGATGAAGCCGGCGACGAAGGTCGTCGCCGGCCTGTTGTAGACCTCGAGCGGCGCGCCGATCTGCTCGGTCTTGCCGCCGGTGCTCATCACCAGCATGCGGTGCGCGAGCGTCATCGCCTCGACCTGGTCGTGCGTCACGTAGATGGTGGTGGTGCGAAGGCGCTGGTGCAGTGCCTGCAGCTCGCTCCTCATCTGCACGCGAAGCTTGGCGTCGAGATTGGAGAGCGGCTCGTCGAACAGGAACACCTTGGGCTCGCGCACCAGCGCCCGTCCCATCGCCACGCGCTGGCGCTGGCCGCCGGAGAGCTCGCGCGGCCGGCGCTTGAGGAACTTGGTGAGCTCGAGGATCTCCGCCGCGCGCTGCACGCGCGCCTCGATGTCCGCCTTCGGCCGGCGCTGGATCTTGAGCCCGTAGGCCATGTTGTCGAACACGCTCATGTGCGGGTAGAGCGCGTAGTTCTGGAACACCATCGCGATGTCGCGGTCCTTCGGCTCCAGGTCGTTGACGACGCGCTCGCCGATCGCGATCTCGCCCGAGGTGACGTTCTCCAGCCCCGCCACCATGCGCAGCAGCGTCGACTTGCCGCAGCCGGAAGGCCCGACCATCACCACGAACTCTCCGTCGGCGATGTCCATGGAGATGCCCTGGATCACCTTGACCGGCCCGAAGGACTTGTAGACATTGCGGATCGAGACGCCGGCCATTATTTCTCGGTCTCCACCAGGCCCTTGATGAACCACCGCTGCATGAGCAGCACCACCAGCGCCGGCGGCAGCATCGCCAGCATCGCGGTGGCCATCACCAGGTTCCATTCCGTCGCGGCGTCGCCGCCGGCGATCATGCGCCGGATGCCGATCACCACCGTGTACATCGATTCCTCGGTGGTGACGAGCAGCGGCCAGAGGTACTGGTTCCAGCCGTAGATGAACAGGATCACGAACAGCGCCGCCATGTTGGTGCGCGACAGCGGCATGACCACGTCCCAGAAGAAGCGCATCGGCCCGGCGCCGTCGATGCGCGCGGCCTCGGCCAGCTCGTCCGGAATGGTCATGAAGAACTGGCGGAACAGGAACGTCGCCGTCGCGGACGCAACCAGGGGAAGGATCAGGCCGGGGAAGGTGTTCAGCAGGTTCATCCTGGCGATCACCTCGTAGGTCGGCACGATGCGCACCTCCACCGGCAGCATCAGGGTGATGAAGATCATCCAGAAGAAGAACATCCTGCCGGGAAAGCGAAAGTACACGATCGCGAACGCCGAGAGCAGCGAGATGATGATCTTGCCCGCGGGCACGACGAGCGCCACCACGAGGCTGACGAGCATCATGCGTCCGACCGGCGCGCTCGCCGCGCGCTCGGACCCCGAGGTCAGCACGGCCTTGTAGTTGGCGAGCAGCTCGCTCCCCGGCACCAGCGACATCGGCACCTCGAGGATCTGGTCCAGGGTCTGCGTCGAGGCGACAAAGGTCACGTAGATGGGCAGCGCCACCACGACCACTCCCAGGGTCAGGATGGCGTAGGCGAGAAAATCCAGGGCGGGCCTGCGCTCGACCATCAGTACTGGACCTTGCGTTCGATGTAGCGGAACTGCACCACGGTAAGGCCGATCACGATCGCCATCAGGATCACCGACTGCGCCGCCGAGCTGCCGAGGTCGAGGCCCTTGAAGCCATCCTGGTAGACCTTGTACACGAGCACCGTGGTCGACTGCCCCGGGCCGCCCTGGGTCGCCGAATCGATGATGCCGAAGGTGTCGAAGAAGGCAAACACGATGTTGACGACGAGCAGGAAGAACGTCGTCGGCGACAGCAGCGGGAACACGATGGTCCAGAACCGGCGCATCGGCCCCGCGCCGTCGATCGCCGCCGCTTCGATCAGCGATTTCGGGATGGATTGCAGGCCCGCGATGAAGAACAGGAAGTTGTAGCTCACCTGCTTCCACACCGCGGCAATGACCACCAGCGTCATCGCCTGGTTGCCGTCGAGCAGGTGGTTCCAGGTGATGCCGATCCTTGCGAGCCAGAAGGGCAGGATGCCGATCGACGGGCTGAACAGGAAGACCCACAGCACGCCGGCGACCGCCGGCGCGACCGCGTAAGGCCAGATGAGCAGCGTGCGGAAAGCGAGCGCGCCGCGGATGATGTGATCGGCCATCACCGCGAGCAGGAGCGACAGCGCAATCCCGATCCCCGCCACCAGCGCGGAATAGACGGCGGTGATGCGGAACGAGGCGCGGTAGCCCTCGTCGCGGAACAGGTACTGGAAGTTTTCCAGCCCCACGAACTGCACGCTGGTGCCGAACGGGTCCTGCAGCAGCAGCGATTGGTACAGCGCCTGGCTCGCCGGCCAGAAGAAGAAGGCGATGGTGATCGCGAGCTGCGGCGCGACCAGCGCGTATGGCAGCCAGCGGGAACGGAAGACGACGCGCTTTTCCAAGGCCGCGCGCTCAGCGCCTCAGGTCGCGCGCAAAAGAGGAGGGCGCCCCGGCGGGCGCCCTCGAGGTTTGCACATCAAGCCGTGCCGCCGGCAACCCGCGGCCTCACTTGCCCCGGGTCGTCCTCTCGAACCGCACGAGCTGCTCGTTGCCGCGCTTCACCGCGGCGTCGAGCCCCTGCTTCGGCGTTTTCTTGCCGCCCCAGACGTTCTCGAGCTCCTCCTCCATGATGGCCCGGATCTGGACCATGTTGCCGAGCCGCAGTCCGCGCGACCTGTCGGTGGTCTTCACGATCATCTGCTGCACCGACACGTCGGTGCCCGGGTTCTTGTCGTAGAAGCCCGATTGCTTGGTGAGCTCATACGCCCCGATCGTGATCGGCAAGTATCCGGTTTCCTGGTGCCAGGTCGCCTGGATCTCGGGCTGCGAGAGGTATTCGAAGAACTTGCCGACGCATTGGTACTCGTCCTTCTTCTTGCCGGCCATCGCCCACAGGCTCGCGCCGCCGATGATCGTGTTCTGCGGTGCGCCCTTCACGTCGGAGTAGTACGGCAGCGTCGAGATGCCGAACTCGGCCTTGAGGTTGCGCTTGACGTTGGCGTAGGCGGCCGAAGAGCCCGTGAACATCGCGCATTCGCCGCTCGCGAACTTGGCGTCGCCCGCCGAGCCGCGGCCGCCGTAGACGAAGATCCCCTGCTTGGACAGGTTCAGCAGGTTGCTGATGTGCTTGACGAACAGCGGGCCGTTGATCGAAAGCCGCGCGTCGACACCGCCGAAGCCGTTGTTCTTCGTGGCGAACAGAGTGTTGTGCCAGGCGCTGAAGCTCTCCAGCTGCGTCCAGGTCTGCCAGGCGGTCGTCAGCGGACATTTGTGGCCGGCGGCTTTCAGCTTCGCGCCGGCCTCACCGACCTCCGACCACGTCTTCGGCGGCTTGTTCGGGTCGAGCCCCGCGGCCTTGAAGGCGTCCTTGTTCCAGAAGAAGACCGTCGTCGAGCTGTTGAACGGGAACGAGACCAGGTCGCCCTTCGGCGAGGTGTAGTAGCTCGCCACGGCCGGGATGTACGCTTTGGGGTCCCACTTCGCCCCGCTTTCGCGCATGACCTCGGCGACGGGCTTGATCGCCTTCGAGTACATCATGGTCGCGGTGCCCACCTCGTACGCCTGCAGGATGTGCGGCGCCTGACCGGCTCGGAACGCCGCGACCGCGGCGGTCATCGAGTCGTCGTAGCTGCCCTTGAACACCGCATTCACCTTGCACTGCGACTGGCTGGCGTTGAAATCCTTTGCGAGCCCGCTCACCCGGTCGCCCAGTGCCCCGGTCATCGAATGCCACCACTGCACCTCGACCTGGGCCTGCGCGGGCACCGCCGCCGCAAGGCTTGCGCCAACGGCCGCAACTGCCAGTAACTTCTTGTACATGGAATCCTCCTCTTCGGTGTACGGTGCGCGCCACCCGGCGGCGACCAGAAACCCATGTCAGCGCGGCCGCGGGGATCGCCATTGACCTGGATCAATCCCCCCGCGGGCGAACGATACCAGACTCCCGTTCCGCGGCATGGCCGTCGGGTTATAGTCGTCCGCTCATGCCCGCCCTGCACGAACTGAGCGCCGCCGAGCTCACCGCGAGCTACGAGGGCGGTGAGCTCTCTCCGGTCGAAGTGACGCGCACCCTGCTCGAGAGGATCGATGCCTGGGAGCCGCGCCTGAACGCCATGTACCTGATTCATCGCGAAACCGCCCTGCAGCAGGCGCGCGACTCGGAGGGGCGCTGGCGCGTGCAGGCGCCGCTCTCGCCGCTCGACGGCGTGCCGGTGACGCTCAAGGAAAACATCGCCACCAAGGGCGACCCGGCCCCGATCGGCACCGCGGCGAACGAGCCCGCGGCGCCGCAAAGCGCCGATGCGCCGCCGGCGGCGCGGCTGCGCCAGGCCGGCTGCGTCTTTCTCGGCAAGACCACCATGCCCGACTACGGCATGCTGTCCGCGGGCGTCTCGAGCGTGCATGGCGTGACGCGAAATCCGTGGAACACGGCGAAGAACACCTCCGGCTCGAGCGCGGGCGCCGGCGCGGCCGCCGCGGCCGGCTATGCGCCGCTGCATCTGGGCACCGACATCGGCGGCTCGGTGCGCCTGCCGGCGACGCACTGCGGGATCTTCGCGCTCAAGCCGAGCCTCGGGCGCGTGCCGGTGTATCCGCCGTACCTGGGGCGCGTCACCGGTCCGATGACGCGCGACGTGGAAAGCTCGGCAGCGATGATGAACTGGCTCGCGCTGCCCGACGCGCGCGACTTCATGGGCCTGCCGTACCGGCCGATCGATTTCACGGCCGGTCTCGACGAGCTCGATCCGAAGAAGCTGAAGATCGGCTTTCTGCCCGACATGCGCGCGGGGCTCCCGGTGCACGCGGAGGTGCGTGCCGCGGTGCAGGCGGCAGCCAAGGCGCTGGCCGCGGCGGGCGCGCGGGTCGAGGAACTGCGCAGCTTTCTGACCGCGGAGATGCTCGACGGCATGGCGCGCTTTTTCGAGGCGCGCTCGCACAACGATTTCGTGCAGCTGCCGCCCGAGCGGCAGAAGAAGGTGCTGCCCTTCATTGCCGAGTGGTGCACCTGGCGCGCGCAGGCGTTCACCGGGCGCGACGTGATCCAGGCGTTCGGCCAGGTGATGGCGATGCGCGAAGCGGCGGTGGCCGCCTGCGAGCCCTTCGACTTCGTGCTCTCGCCGGTGTCGCCGATCCTGCCCTACGAGGCGGAGCTGCCGTGCCCGGGCAACGATCCGCGCAACGCGCTGCCGCACATCGCCTTCACGGTGCCCTTCAACATGTCGGAGCAGCCGGCGGCTTCGGTCAACTGGTCGTTCAGCGCCGACGGGCTGCCGATCGGCGTGCAGCTCATCGGCAAGCGCTTCGACGACGCCGGCGTGCTCGCGCTCGCGCGCGCCGTCGAGAACCTGCGCCCGGCGCAGAAGCCCTGGCCGGAGCTCGGATGAGGGTGTTCGTCACCGGTGCTTCCGGCTACATCGGCGGTTCCGTAGCGGCGGCCTTGCGCGCCGCCGGTCACCAGGTCGTCGGCCTGTACCGGTCTGCGCAGAAGGCGACGCAGGCGCAGGCGCTAGGCATCGAAGCGGCGCCCGGCACCTTGGACGACGGCGCGCTGCTCGCGCGCCTGGCGCGTGAAGCGGATGCCGTCATCCACGCAGCCGACGCCGACCACCGCGCGGCGGTCGAGGCGATGCTGCCGGCGCTCGCGGGTAGCGGCAAGGCCTTCATCCACACGAGCGGCTCGAGCATCGTCGGCGACCAGGCCTGGGGCGAGCCGAGCGGGAAGACCTACGATGACGACACGCCCTTCGTGCCGGGGCCGGGGCGCGCAGCGCGTGTCGCCGTCATTCAGCGCGTGCTGGCCGCCGCCCGCGACGGCGTGCGCGCCGTGGTGGTGTCCCCGAGCCTGATCTACGGGCCCGGCCGGGGCGCGCACCGCGAGAGCATCCAGATTCCGCGCCTCGTCGCGCTGGCGAAGAAATTCGGCGTCGCCCGCCACGTCGGGCGCGGGGAGAACCTCTGGTCCAACGTGCACATCGACGACCTCGCGGACCTGTATCTGCGGATCCTGGCGAATGCTCCCGGCGGCGCGTCGTATTTCGCGGAGAACGGCGAGAGCTCGATGCGCCAGGTGTGCGAGGCGATCAGCCGCGCCCTGGGCCAGGGCGGACGCACGCAGCCCATGTCGAGGGACGAAGCCATCGCGGAATTCGGCGAAGGCCCGGCCGCCTATACCTACGGCTCCAACTCCAGGGTGCGCGCCACGCGCGCGCGGCGCGAGCTGGGCTGGTCGCCGCGCCACGATTCGCTCCTGCAGACGATCGGCTAGCGTTCAACCCGCGTGCGCCGGCCCGAGCGGCCGCAGGCGCACGCCCTTCCTGAGCTTCGTCCACCTGAATTCCGTCGGGTCGGCGAGCGCCGGCCCGGGGGCCTTCACGACCAGCACTTCCTTCGCCATCGGCTCGAAGTCGGCGCGGAAGTGCACGGAGCTTTTCAGGGCCAGGATCCTCTCCTTCACCGGCTCGACGCCGACGTGGCGGAACATTTCCTGGTCGGCGGCCTGCACCTTGCGCGAGGCGAGCACCACGCGCACGCCCGGCGCCGCGTGGCTGCGCAAGAGCGCCATGTTGCCCAGGGTCATGCGGAAGCCCTTGAACATCGGTCCGGTGCAGGTGAATCTGCCGTCGCCCAGCTTTTCCACGGTGAACTCGCCCTCGAAGGGCGCATCGCCCGGGACGCGCGACCTCCCGCCCAACGAAAACGGCAGCCTCGCCCCCTGGCCCGCCTCGTGGGCCTTTGCCGCGGCGTCCTTGTCGATCAGCAGCCCCAGCGCCGCCCCTTCGACCCGCTGCCCGATCAGCGAGCGCAGCAGCCCCGTGGTATCGCCGTTGCCGCCCGCGCCCGGGTTGTCCTGGGTGTCGGCGAGCACCACCGGCCGGCCGCTCTCGCCGAGCCGGTGCGCGCGCGCCACGGCGTCGTCGGGAAGATGCAGCTCGAGCGCGAAGTCCTTCTCCGCGTCGGCCACGCGAGCGCGCAGTTCTTCCACCGCCCGCCCGACCGCCTTCGGCTCACTGCCGTAGCCGAACACTGCCATGCCGCATTCGGCGAAGTCCGCCATGGGGAACCCGGGGGTGAAGGAGAGGGCGACACCATGCTTGCTCTCCAGCCCCGCAAGATCGGCGTACAGGCCCTTGCACGGCTCGATGAAGGAGCATTGCGAGGAAATCCCGGTCAGGTAGTCCAGCCCGCGCCAGGCGCCCGCGAGGCGCGCACCGTTGCGGAGCATGCGCTCCAGCAGGCGCGCGGCGCGCGCACCGGTTTCGGCCATGTCGACGTGCGGGTAGGTGCGGTAGGCGACGAACGCGTCGGCGCGCTCGAACATGGCGCGCGTGAAATTGCAGTGCAGATCGAGGCTCG
>Ga0214472_10002009_pt1 | contig 22091 bp, 22 predicted proteins | sample RVTome_6_FD_207662 | JGI IMG/M metagenome (GOLD analysis project Ga0214472, IMG submission 207662) | Soil microbial communities from uranium-contaminated site in the Upper Colorado River Basin, Wyoming, United States - RVT140D175 | ecosystem: Environmental > Terrestrial > Soil > Contaminated >...
AAAAGCACATGATCCAACGCCAATTGGGACGGCTTGGACCAACGCCTGCCTTGAAATACCGAGCTATTGAGGTTATGCGAAACATGCCTGTGGTGACAACTTAAAAAAACTTGAGAATCGAGTATAAGGTAAGTGCCCCCACCATCTCCCGCATCATCGCCGAAGCGAGGGTGAAGGGGCAATAGTCTCGCCCCCAACATCCCCCGCGCAACCCTCTACCAATATGTACGTCAGGCAGGGTAGACGATGTTCATCTGCCTTTCCAAGCATAACGCAACGGGAGAAAATGAAACACGGCGTGATGGGTGTCGGCGAGCCACCGGTTTAGAGGTTGAGGGCGGAGTAGAATTGCTATTAAATTGACAACAATATTTTGTATGTCACTTAATGACGTAAATCACTGGAGAATCTAAAACGAATGAGCCGGACATCAGAACCACCAGATCGTCATCAGTACTTATGTATCTCTTTCTACCGTGAAAAGGTTCTTTTTTTTGTCGCCGCAATCAAGTATTATGAGGATTTGCTTAAGGAGGAAGAAAGACAAGTTGAAGCAGACCCTCATTTGAGTGCACTATTAACTAAAGACATACGAAGACAATTAAGAATTGGTAGAGACCATTCTGAGGCAACACGACTTCGAGAACGGCTTGAACAAGAGATCGCTAAGCAACCCGAAAGTTTTGATATTGATATATCTTTGTCTCACAGAATCACTCGCTACCTAAAGTCAGTTGGCCTTTTATATCTTGATTTCTTGAAACAGAAACGGAACGAGTTTTCAAAATTTCCAAATATAACCAGGAATACGCTTTCAGCTATTGATCTCCAAATTACTACTCTAGAGGAGGTGCTACACACTCAGGGAATTTTTGCGAAGGCATCGCCTCTCCCATTACTCGTTGAGCATGATCTTTCCAATATAACATCATCTCAACCAACGCAAGATGAGAGAGACTCAAGTACTACCGTTTCTAGACCAAAGCCAGTAATTATAAAGTCAATCGAGATTCTTGATCCTCAGTTGCGAGATAGATGTCTCGACCTATTCACAGAGTTTGAAGTGTCGGGTCAACCTGAACGGCACGATACCGTCGTATCAGAGGCTACACGTGTTCTTGAAAATCGGCTGCGTATTCTCACCAGGACTAACGATAATGCTACTGGGATGTATCTAGCTGCACGGGCGTTCGCAGGTCAAAGCCCGTTACTCCGAGTAAGTGAGACTGCTTCAGAACAAGAAGCTGTTCATCTTCTTTTTCGGGGCACATTTGGATTCATTCGGAATTCCGTTCAGCATAGGCTTCTGTCTGATTTAGCACCCGAACGCGTCCTCCAAATTCTTGGCCTTATTGATTACTTAATCTTTATTGCGAACACTGCCTCGCCAGCGGAAACAAAAGACGAATAAACCGTGATGGGAAGCTCTTTTATAACATTGAGGCAATTGAAGAATTCTAAGCCCTTTATTATCAAGGCTCATTGAAAAATACGTATATGAGGTCAACCAATAGTCGATCGATATATGAGCCGCCCCACCTACAACTATCCGGGTTCTTTTAGCGAGGTGTAGGATAATTCTTCAATTGCCTCAACATTCTGATATATCAGGCCACTGTACAGGACAAAAAAAATAAACTATTGAAAAATATGGTGTAATCTCCTATCGTGGAAATTATTTGCAACCTTTCCCATAACGACTTGCGTTCTAGGAGATCACACCGTGGATCATACTACCATGCTCAGCGATGTCCTCAAGCTTCATTTTGGCTGGAATCTCGCTCGCGTCAAATGTCTTTCTTGCCTCATCATTGCTTTATTCAAAGTCAAAACGGTCAATTTTACCAAACTCGCCACCGCTTTTTCGGGTGGGGCCAAGACGGATTCTCATTACCGAAGGATTCAACGATTCTTTAAACAGGTCCACCTCCAACAGGATATGATTGCTCAGTTAGTCGCCTCTTTTTTGCCTTATGATCGATATATTTTATCGATGGATCGAACCCATTGGATGTTGGGATGCTTTTCAATCAATTTTCTTGTCTTGTCCATTGTCCACCAGGGAACTGCTTTTCCAATACTGTGGATATTTCTTCCTAAAAAACAATACCTTCGCCAATTTGGATTTTGGGCTACTTTCGTCAAAAATGCATTTTTGTAAATCCAATAAAATCAATCAGTTGATTTTTCGTTTACATCCCATTTTTGCCCATTTTTGGCTTTTGGCGAAGGTATTGAAAAAAGGGAATTCGAATACAAAGGAACGAATTGAGCTGATTGATCAGTTTCTTGCCATCTTTGGTTCTTACAAAATTCAATATCTGACAGCAGATCGCGAATTTATTGGTGAAGCATGGTTTAAATACTTAATCCATCATCGTATTGAATTCCGCCTTCGGATCGGACTGCGAGGACAGGGGTAAACCAGGATGGGATAGGGGTTCGCGATCGGCCACCAAGACGTCCGGCACGACCACCGTTTCATTCAAGGTGACCATCGCCAGATAGCTGCGCTGCTCAACCGCTACCCGGTAACGCGGCCGCACCATGGGGCCGAGGGTATCGGCGATGGCCACGATCAAGCGCGTGTGAACTTCTTGCCACAATCCGGGTTGTTCCAAGTACGGATCCATACCGGGAAACGGTGTCGGCATAGGATATCCTTTGCAGGGCAGGCGTGCTGGCTTCCCTAACCCACCCGTCTTTGAAGATTATCATCACGCGCGTGGCAATAAAGCCAAAGACCCAGGTGCCGTCAAGGCCAACGAGCCAGTTGCGCATCGGCAGCATGTCAGCTTGGTTCATACTGCCAATTAAGCTTTGCTGACATGCGTTTTTGGCGTGATGTGTTACTTCCAAATGTGTTGGGATTCTATCACATTATACCGGCAGCTTCTTGCTTACTGTTCGAAGAGTAAATGCTTAAGGGGTACTATATTCAAGAGGCTACTGCGGTTCATCCCCACACCCGTGGGGAACACCACTGATTATGGCAGTCGCTATTTTTGGCGCGCGGTTCATCCCCACACCCGTGGGGAACACTCATACAAATGCATAGATGGCCTTTCACCGTGTAAGAGAGCTGCGACTACAGCAGCCTTGAATATGTGTGCTGTGGAGAGATTATGAGACGAACATAGGTACGGGCCTAAGCCTATTTTCCTAAAAATCAAATACTTGTAAGTATTCACGTTCGGGCCAAATTTTGCTTTCCTGTCCTAAAGCTGTCCGAGGATCAGCAGACGTACTTTCGCTTTGACTTCACATGAACTGTACATACGCAAGAATACAAAAATCCACAGATTTTGATTAGTCTATAACATCATGATTTATAAGGGGCTATTATTAAATCGGTACGTATGATGAGACGAATGAAGCAAATCAAAAGGAATCGGTGCAAGACGCGAAGGGAGGTAGAGATAAGGGTCAGAAAGCAGTCTTTACATCGGGACCAACCAGTCTTCCACTCGCAAGTCGGAAACTTGTTGGAAATCTCGGAGGTTTCGTGATAGCAGCGTAGCCTGATGGGCCAAAACGATACTGGCAATTTTTAAGTCCATCGTGCCAATCCGAATACGCTGACGGCGAAGATCTTGTAAAATGTCTGCGGCAGCAGTATCCCACGATAACATATGCCAAGCAGCAAAAAACTCAATATGTCGCTGGAGACGTTGATATGCCATGATTTGTTCATATGGATCACGTTGCCGACGGATTTGCGCCAGCCATCCACGGAATTGCTCTTCTGCTGAGATGATCGTAGTGGCAACTTCATCGCCTGCATCTTCAAGTCTTCGCTGTAAGACTGATCCTAGAACGGAACCACGATCAAATTCAACAAGATGGTCCGTGTCGAGAACCAGCATTTCAAACGTCGTCCTCTCGATCTTGCTTGCGCATCTCCCGTCCCAAACGAATCATCTCGTCGAATCCCGGGTCGTTGGCAGAGAGGCCGAAGCTTGTTCGCCAGTCCTTCTCGACCCGTGTGCTACGGATGAGCTGTTTCAGGTTGAGCAGTTCTTTTTCAAGCCTGGCAAGGCGTTCTTCGATGGTCGCACTCATATTGAAAACTCCTTCTAGACAGATGCTAAAAACCTGTTGCAATGGTGCGAAATTCACATTCGTTAACGGCTATTGTAGCATATCGAAGCCAACACAGAACCGCAAACCGAAGGCACGCGAAGCATCACCCCCCGAGCGCCTGCCGCACCCGGGCGATCAGTTCTGGGCCTGCATCACCCCCCGGCCGCATCCAAACCAAACGCACTGCCTCCGGCCAGACAAATGGCGTGAATATGCGGGGTCAAGTGCCACCCGTGCAGGGTGGTCAATTCGCGCGTGCCACTAGCCGAGCCGCACACATCCACACCGCCCACCGCCCCCTCGGGGAACACCAGCACGGTACAGCCCGTCAAGGCGTCTGTGTCCTGCACCTGCCCGACGTGCACGCCGGGGACATCGGTAATGGCTTGCCACATGGCTTGGGTCCTTTCGTATGGGCTGCACGTTTTGGCCGCGGCGACTTTAAAACCTGGGATCCGGCTGGCGTTCCTAACCCACCAGCCCGTTACTTGACCTCATTTCTGCGCTCAGCTCGTCCAAAAGCCCCTTCGCCTCTTGCAGGTCGACCATGTTCAATCCCTCCGTAAACCAACTGGTAATGTCGGTTAACATCTCTCGGGCTTCATGACACTTGCCCTGTTGGTGCCACAGACATCCTAAGCGAATGGCGGTTCGCAGTTCCAGCGCTTTTGCTTGTTGGTGGCGAGCGAGGTCAAGGGCTTGATGAAAATAGCCCTCTGCCTGAGATCCATCTGGGACGTCTTGCTGCAAGAGCAAATCACCTTTTAGCCGATACAGCTCGGCCACTTGCCAGCGTTCCCCCGTTTTCCCAACCAACGCCAGGGCCTCGTCCAGAAGCGAGAGTCCTGCCTCAATTTGCCCAGCTTGTCCATAGGACTCCGCCATGAGGGCCAGATAATAGGGCAACCGCAGCCGTCCGCCTGTGGCGCGTAGCGCATCCAGTCCGTCCCGCATTGGGTCGATACCCGCTTCACCTTGCCCTGGCAGAGTCAGTGACCAGGCTTGCATAAGCCTGGCCCAGGCCAGGTAGTACGCGAACCCGTGCTCTGCGCAAAGGCTAATCGCAGCGCCCGTATGCTCATGGACCGCGTGTTTGTCGCAACGAAATTGGTGCAGCATGGCGACGTAGTCCAGAGCGACGGCTCGGCTGGAGGCATGCGATAATGCTTCAGCCAAATCGAGCGCCTGTTGCCCTACAGAGAGGGCCTGCTCCGGATAACCCAAGTACCATAGGGCATGGGAAAGCCAGCAGAGGGAGAATATGCCCAGATCGAAGCCGAAGAGGAAGACGTTGCCCTGGTGCTGCTGGGGGTCGTAGAGCGCAAAACTCTGCTCCCAGTGCGCTCGTGCAAGGGCAAACTCACCACCTAGAAGCCCCATAGCTCCCATGACCCAATGCGCGCCGTGGAGATAGATCGGATCGTCGATACGCTGGGCCAGGTGCAACAGGTCCTCACTCAGCGCTCGCGCGGTCTGCAACTCCGCCCTCACAGTATGAAAATGAGCGAGGCCATATAGGATCCGGAAAAGTTGCCGAGCATCTCCCATCTGAAGGCAAAGGACACGAGCTCGATCATAAGCCTGGCCCACCTCCGCATCCGCTTGGCCTCTAATGAAAATCAACGCCTGGCCAAGCGCGAGCTGCACGTCGAGTTCGCACTGATTCCGGTTAGAGGCATCTGATAACGTGGTAAGGATGCCGAGCGCTTTGGTCAGGTGGGCGACGGCTTCAGCATAAGCGGAGCGGGTGATGGCGCGTTGCCCGGCTCGCTGCCAATAAATGATCGCGTGATCGGGCAAGTTTGCCTCAGTGTAGTGATGTGCCACCAACTCGGGTTGCGTCTCCGCGGTCTCAGGAAGCTGGGTCTCTAAGACCCGGGCAATCTCTTGATGGACTTGCTGGCGGGTACTGCGCAACATGGATGCATAAGCTGCATCCTGGATCAGGGCATGCTTGAATGTGTAGGTCGCCTGTGGCAGGAGGCCCCGCTGGTACACCAACCCCGTTTCCACGAGTTGCCGCAGGCCCTGCTGCAATGCCGCTTCATCCAGGATGGCCACTGCCTGGAGCAAGTCATAGTCAAACGTGCGTCCAATCGTCGCGCCCAGTTGCGCCACTGCCTTGATTGGCCCCAGACGATCCAGCCGTGCCATCAGCGAATCGTGTAGGGTAGCCGGAATGGCCAGGGGCGGCAGCGGCGCTGGCAGGGCGTCGCGGTCCTCTCTCTCTGGCAGCAGCTCCGATTCCAGCACCATCTTGGTCAGCTCTTCGATAAACAGCGGTACGCCATCGGTCTGCGCGGCGATCTGCGCCACGACCTCCGGTGACAAGGCGTTGCCGCCAGCCACACGGCCAATCATCTCGGGCACCTGGGTTTGGGCCAGGCGCGACACCGTCAGGGGCGTGCAGTGGGCACGGAAGCTCCAGGGGACTGCAAACTCCGGACGGCATGTTAGCAAGGTGAGGAGGCGGGCAGTTGCCCCCTGGTCGAGAAGCAAGGTGAGGAACTCCAGCGTCGAGGGATCGATCCAGTGCAGGTCTTCGACAATGAACAGCACGGGTTGTCTCGTGGTCTCGGCGAGGAGCCAGGCCAGCAGGGTCTCTAGGGTCTTCTGCCGCTGCCGATGGGGTGTGAGGGTAAGCGGGGGATAGGGCGCGGGAAGCGGCAAGGAGAGCAGTGCCGCCAACAGCGGCACCACCTCGGGCAGCGGCAAGCCATACGGCGCCAGCGTCGCCTCCAGGGTGCGCAGGGTGGCCTCCGGTGTAGCTTCCGGGCACCAGCGCAACAGCCGATTCACATGGGCAATCACTGGCTGGAACGGACTCTGCTGGGCATCGGCCGCACAGCGCCACTCCACGCGTACATGCGGCTCGGCCGCGAGATGCTCATAGAACGCCTGCACCAGCCGGGATTTGCCAATCCCAGGCTCGCCGCTGAGCACCACGACCTGTCCCAGCCCGTCCCGTGCCTGGGCCCAGCGGGCCCGCAGCAGCGCCAATTCCGCCTCCCGCCCCACCAGGGGCGTCAGCCCACGCGGGGGCACCTCGTCCAGGCGACGCTGCGCCCCAGTCGTGCCCAGCACCTGATACGCCTGCACCGGCACCGCCATACCCGAGAGGGCCTGTGGCTCCAGGGCCTGGCCCGTAAAGAAGCCCTGCACCAAGCGCCAGGTCGCGCCGCTGATCACCACCGTGTTGGGAGCGGCCTGCTCCTGGAGACGTGCCGCTACCTGGGGCGTGTCCCCCAAGGCCACCGGATCCTCTCGCCTGCCAGTGCCCGGGGTATCCACCACCACCAGGCCGGTGTGAATCCCCAGGCGCACCGCTAATCGGAAGTGCTGGTCTGCTGACTCTCGCACCCTGAGACGTCTCAGTGCCTCGACCAACATCAGCCCGGCCCGCACCGCCCGTGGCGCCGCGGCCTCATCCGCCATCGGATAGCCAAAATAGACCAGCAACCCCGCGCTGTCGTACTGGGCGATGTAACCATCGAAACGCCGAATCACCTCCTCGCAGGCGGTATAAAACGCCTGGAGGAGCCTCCACATGTCCTCGGGGTCCCGCTGCGCCCAAGAGGGTCCCTCCACCAGTGCGCAGCACAGCACGGTCAGCTGGCGACGCCCGGGGAGGACCTGGAATGGCGCACTGGGGGCAGGCGTTGTCAGGCTGTTCGCCTGGTCCTGCGGCACAGTGTCTGCGGCAAGCGCCTCCGGCGGGAGGACCGTGACCGCCGCGGTCACACGGTACCCATAGCCGCGGACGGTTTCGATCATCGCCTGCTGCGTTGCCGTATCCCCGACCGCCTGGCGGATCTTCATCAGACAATTGCGCAGGGCGTACTCCTGGGAGATTGCCTCGGATGGCGGACCAGGCCAGCATGCTTGCACCAGGGCCTGCTTGGACACCGCCCGTCCGGCATGCTGCAGGAGGTGTACCAGGACCCGAAAAGCCCGGGGCTCAAGCGCCACCACCTGGCCCGCCCAGCGCAACTCATAGCGCTCGGTATCCAACGTATAATCGCCAAACACAAAACGCATCGCGTGGGGTCCTCCGGGGGCAGTGAGGCGGCGCGCCCCCCTAGCGGTATATAACGAAAAAATTATACAATCGTTATGGCCCCATTATAGCACGTCCGCTGCGGGGGGAGTATTGTGGGGGGAGTATTGTCGTGGGTAGCATCTGTGCGGGGCGGGAGGCGTCTCTTCAGGGTCACAGTTCGCGGGGCATACGTGGCACGAGTGGATCGTCCCCTACATGGTGTCTCACGGTCTCGCGTGGTCCGTCGCTTCTCAGAAACGCTACCGTGCTCTCAAACGGCAGTTTGATCTGGATGACGACTTCCTTAAATGCCCTCACACGAGATTTCTCAATGAATCAGGCTCGAAAGGAATCAGAGATGTTAGCTCTAGACACCCACATCTCGACAGTCCAATCTGAAGCAGACAGCCTCACGCAGTTCCTAGAGACCCTCTCAACCGATGATTGGGAGCGACCCAGCGCCTGCAAGAGGTGGACAATACGCGCCGTTGCCGCTCATACCGTATGGGCCACTACTTACTACGCGGATGCCATATCCCGAGGCATTAAGGGCGATGACTCACACCTACCGAACCGTCCGCCTGGAGATGCGCCAGCGGCGCCACCAGAGCTATCGGAGTACTTCTATCAGCAGGCGATGGACACGCGAGATCAACTAGGGGACGATCTGATGCAGGTCTTGCGGTCACGCCTTCAAGCCCTAACTGATTTAATGGCAAGTCTCAGCCCAGAGCAATGGGAGATGTCTTGCGCCTTTTATAAGTTTATCAGCAGCACATGTCCAGCTCATGCCTTCCTCTCTCTCGCCATTCAAGAGCTGGCCATCCATGGCTGGGATATTCGGTCTCGATTCGACAAGAGCGCTACGATATCTAAACCAAGCTTAACCTTCCTGATGGAGCGTCTAACGGCACGAGCAAGTTTTCTCACCCAGCCCATCGACATCGACCCCCAGGTCCTGGTGCGATACCGCTTCAATTTCGGGGCGGACAGCCCGCTCCGGTACGACCTAAGCATTGAGGGCGGCAAAGAGCGCATGGAACCAGCTACTGACTCACTGGCAGATGTAACCATTTATTGCGACCGAGCAACTTTGGTGCTTCTGCTGTTTGACCGTTTTAGACTCGACTCCGCAATATCGCAAGGGCGCGTGACGATCGAAGGAGACGAAAGCCTGGCACGTATATTAGGTCAGAGTCTAAGGCCCTACGTCTAAAATCTCGGGTTATTTGCCCAATCGCCATCCTGTCATGCTTTGTATGCGTTCAAATGCCCCGCTGCTCCTAGGGGGCTTCGTTTAGTAGAAGCCCCCTAGGAGCACAGCTAGGAATACGGAGAGGGGTAGATGTGACCACCAGCAGAAAAGCTATGCGATTTGCAGCAGTGGATTAGGGGTTAGATAAAGGAACATAACATGAATGCAATGTGGTATGCCCTTCCGATAACTGTTGTAGGATTCGTCATCACATTTATGATCGTTGGTTTAAAGTATCTGTATAAGGGACAAAATCCACCACTTTGGTTACAATTTGCATGTATTGTTCCATTTATGATATTTTCTTTTCGCTATTGGTATTTACCAATTGACATAGCAGCTGGTATGTTCTCTGGTATTTACGATCCTTTTTACAATATATTTCCTGGAATCGCAGCAAAGGATATGATGCCTTGCACCGTTAATGAGTATAAATGCTCTGTTTTACACTTTGATTATCCAGAACATGTGGCCTGGACAATTGCGCTTTTCGATGGATACACACTACATGCGTGGATACCAAATTTTCTCAAAGTGCATATTCTTTTAAATGCAATTGCTTTATGCCTTTTCCCTTGGCAGCTCTGGCTGATGAAGAACGGCAAGGGCCATACTCACCGAGTCGTCGGGCGAATCATTGGAATAAGTGCGATCATAGGGACAAGTGTGGGTTGGGCTATCAGTATACGATCTCATAGCAATATTCAAGCTTATGGCGGAGTGCTCAGTATGATCGCATTTGGCACGATGTGGGCAGGTGTCGTCGGTTCTGCTACTTTAGGATATATCTTTATCAAGAAAAAAGACATAGAAAAGCATAGAAAATGGATGATTCGATTTTTTGGTGCTCTCTTTGGATCTTTTTTCTTCTGGCGAATTGAAGCATTAGTTCTTCAATGGATGTTTTCTTCTGCAAATGGGTGGTTATTTTACACTGTGACTTCTTGGATGTTAGGGATGTTCCTGTTTGACTATGCAGCAAGAAAATCTGGTTTTTATTCAATGAAAACGCCAGAACCGAATACTGCAATAGCGTAAAAATCAATCGTGGCGCTAGTCTGCATTAGGCTATATCCGGTATGAGAAAGCCCTTGTGCATGCTTTGTGATGGAGACTGTCGGACCGCCGTACTCGGGAAAACTGAACGTGCGGCAGCAATTCCCGCTACTCACCTTGTAGCGCCTCTTTCCATCTCAAGAGGAAGATCTTTGAGTGACTGACATCTCCAGGGAGGTCGAATCCTGTCCAAATCATGCCTAAACCGAGCGCGATACGATGCTAAGTTGTAGCATCTTTCATGAGCTGAGCATACCAAGCCCGTCACAATTGGAGATCGTCGAGGTCGCCAACTTACATATCAATCGGGTCATGAAAGATTAAGAGGTATCGTCGGCAAAGAGAGGGGAGGACTTCTTCAAGCCGTAAAACAGAGCTTCGAGCAACTTCAGCATCGACTCTAGAGCTGTAATCAAAGAACAGCGCCCGAATTCGCTCCCACAACAGACCCTTGCTGCCCAACTTGGCCCAAACCGCTTGAAACAAGGCACAACAGAGTTGCTGCGTCTGATCCACCAGAAACGCCAGCATCATCAGCGGGGCCAACACCATCGAGAGATGCTGCTCACCATGGCCATAATGGTGGTCGAAGTTGTACCCTTGGTTTTTCCACATGCCGTTACAGTCGGTGGGCGGATCGCTCCGCCTACCGCTGCTCCAGAACGGAGCATGAAACTTTCGCCTCACACCGCGCCTCAGTATGGCGATGCTGGTCACGCATACCTACCGGGAGATGCTCTCTTTGTTCCCGGGTTTTCGCATCGTGGCAATGTCCATGTAAAGCTTGCAGGTTGGTATAACGAGAGCTCCGTCGATCCCCGTTAATATGGTCAACTTCAGGGATTGTCTCAAAACCGGTCCGTCAGCCCGTTGACAAGTTGACAACTTTTCAGGGAATCCGAGGGGTCTCTATGCGGCGTAAACGACATAGTGACAGACATTTAGAGTTTTGAGAGAGGGGCGAGCAGATTGTCAAAGTTGTCAACTGCCGATTGAGCTCCCTGAGACGATCCCCAACTTCAAGCCAAGGGAGGGCTCGCAACCTCCAGCAAATCTATACGTTCGGATATTTTTGCCCTACGGGAAGTCTCGAAACAATATCCGCGGAGGTCGGGTACACGACCTCCGCGACCAACTTGTAAAACATTACCTCTTTTTGTATATTGTAGCTAGGTTGTCTAGATTATAAGGAGAGAGATGTGGATTGGCGTTTAGCAGAGGCAAAAAACAAATTTAGCGAGCTCTTTAACCGGGCACTGGCCGAAGGGCCGCAGCGAGTCCGACGGCGGGAGGAGGCCGTTGTGGTCATTGCGGCGAGCGACTACGAACGACTGACCGGCAGCAAGCCCAGCTTCAAAGACTTCCTCATGGAAGAAGGCCCCGACCTGGAGGGCCTCGATCTGAGCCGTGACCGTGAACCGATGCGAGATATTGACCTATGAGAACGCTGCTTGATACTTGCGTGTTGTCCGAATTGCGCAAACCGCAAGCCGATGCGGGCGTCCGCCAGGCTGTGAATGAGATTCCGGATGATGGTCTGTTCGTGAGCGTCATTTCGATTGGTGAAATCGTCAAGGGCATCGCGCTTCTGGACGACAGTCGGCGCAAACGTGAGCTGCAAAGCTGGTTACAGGCTCTAGAACGGGATTATGCCGCCCATATTTTGCAGGTGGACAGAGAGACGGCGCATATGTGGGGCGAACTCACCGCCGCCGCCCGGAAAAATGGTCGCATCATCTCTGCGAGTGACGGCCTAATCGCAGCCACTGCCCGGTACCGCGGGCTTCATGTCATGACGCGCAACGTTTTCGATTTCGAACCCACCGGTGCCCTGCTGATCAACCCTTGGACAGATGAGTAGGCCAGACAGATTCCACCGGATTGTGGTGACGGCCCCTTTCTCCCTCAATTCCCTTGATGTTTCGACACGTTGCGCTCACCACGTCTCACCCGCACCCACCACCGCCGAGAGTTCACCGTGTGGTCCTTTTTTTTGCCGCTATCACCATCGCTCTGTTGAGCAGGGTCTTGGGGGCGCACGATGCGTCTCTCGGTGCCGTCATGGGCAAAAGGCCTGTCCAGCGGCGGCTGTAGAGAATGTGGGGGTTACAGGGGTGGCCTCCTCCTCTAGCAGCTCGACGACGCTCGCCGCCTCCACCTCCGAGACACCGAGGCGTTGCGCCAGAGCCGCGGGGGATTGTTCGATCAGAGGCGCATCATATCATCCATGCATAAATCGGAATAAACTCATATCTATTGCCCCGCTACCCGCTTACGCGGGCGACGGGCCAAACACGGGCAGGTTGTATGCGCCGTACTTGTCCTCGCCGTCTGTCCAGCGCACTGACAGCACCATGCCCTCGCGCAGGTTGGCCACGTCGATGTCCACCGGATAGGAGACGAAGAGCGGCCCTTCGTCCAGTTCGAGGACGATGACGGTGTGGGGCACCGGGTATTCCTTGAAGTAGCTGCGGCGAAATGTTGTCCACGACAGCACCTTGCCCTTGCCAGTGACGGTGGCCCACTCGAACGCGTCGGACAGGCACTGGTCGCAGGTGGGGCCGGGCGGCCAGCGGAACTTGCCGCAGTCCGTGCATTTCTGAAATCGCAGTTCCTTGTTTAGCGTGTATGCCCAGAACTGCTCGGCATACGGGTCTATTGACCGGATCGGACGTACTGTGGCCATCGTTCAGCCCCCCTTGGTATAAATGATGCTCTTGCACTTGCCGGCGACGTCGTGCACGTACTGCGCGACTTCCGCGCCCTGCACCTGGCGCGCGCCGAGGCCGCCGCGCAGCTGGCGAACCAGTTCGGGCTGGTGGTTCCAGCTCTGCATGTAGCTCTCGGACAGCATGCCGCCACTGGTGTTGCACGGCAGTTCGCCGCCGATTTCGATGCGTCCGTTCTGCACAAATGCTCCCCCTTCACCCTCTTGGCAAAATCCGAAGCCCTCCAACGAGGCCAGCAGATGCACGCTGAAACTGTCGTAGGTGGCGAACACATCGACGTTTTTTGGCGTCACACCTGCCATCGGATAAACCTGGGCAGCCACACCATGATGGGCAGTGTGGTAAAAATCTTTTAGCCGCGGACGCAATTGCGTGGCGTCGACGTTTTCTTCGGACCAGCCGATGCCGCTCACCATAATCGGCGTTTGCTTCAGGTCTTTGGCCATGTCGGCACGGCGCACGATGATGGCCACGCCGCCGTCGTTGATGAGGCAGTAGTCGAAGAGACGCAGCGGCTCGGCCACGTACTTGGCGTTCATGTAATCGTCGATGGTGATCGGCCTGCCATACATCACGGCCTTGGGGTTCAAGCACGCGTGCTTGCGAAAAGCCACGGCAATCGCGCCCAGTTGCTCCTCAGTGGTGCCGTAGAGTAGCTTGTGACGTTGAAAAAACAGCGCGTAGAGCGCGCCCTGCGAGGTCATGCCCCACGGCGCGTAGTAAAAGTACGACGTAATGCCGCCGCCTGTCACCCGCGCACCGCCGTAAGCGGTGTCCATCGAGCGCTGCGCGTTGCCGTAGACCAGGGCGACGGTGTGGCACAGGCCGCAGTTGATGGCCATGGTCGCTTCGATAATGCACTGTGCGGCATCGCCGCTGCCGCTCCAGCGCGGATTCATGCCCCACAGCTCGCACGCCCGCTCGCTCGACAAGGTAGGCCCGGTGCACAGGCCGTCGATGTCGTCCTTTTTTAGGCCGGCATCGTCCAGCGCGCGCTTCAATGCACGCGAAGCGAGCGTGTACGAGTCATACCGTGCCTCACCCTTGCGTGCGGCCTTGCCATCCGCTCCGCGGTAGTCGGCGCCGTAGTCGGTCTCGCCCACGCCGACAATGGCCACGGTGTCCTTCAGCGGCGCGAGCCGCTTACGGTCAAATACTTCTTCCATAGCGTTTCCTTTACTTTACCCCCCCCTCGCCCTCCGGCAGAGGGCAGGGGGTGAAGGAGGTTGCCCTAAATCACGCCGCGTTCACGAAGTCCGGCAATTTCTGCTGCGTCCATGCCCAGTAATTCGCCATAGACGTACTGATTGTGTTCGGCCAAAGTCGGCGCGCGCCCATGCACGAATGCGGGTGTGCGCGACATCTTGACCGGATAGCCTTCGTAAGGGAAATCGCCCAACTCCGGATGATTGATAATCGGGAATATCTCGCGATGATGTAGCTGCGGATCGTATTCGACGCGATCTTCGGCGCTCTGCACCACCGCGGCGATGATGCCTGCCGCCTGGCACTTTTGCATGATGTCGTAGCGCCGCCTCGCACACGTCCAACGGTCGATGATGGCATCGAGCTCATCCTCGTGCTTCACCCGCGCTTCGTTCGTGGCGAACTGCGGATCGAGCGCCAGACCAGGCCGGCCCATCAGGGCGCACAGCGCTTCGAACTGCACCTGCGTCTCGCACGCGATGAAGACCCACCAGTATTGCCCGACGCGGTCATGGCCGGCACAGCGGTAGGTGTTGTGCGGCGCCAGCGACGGGAAAAGCGCGCGGTTGCCCGGCGGAAAATCCGGTCGCCGCGTACGGCGGCCGTTCACCTGAAAATCGAGCATATAGGTACCGACCATCGACATCGCACCTTCGGTGACCGAGTAGTCGATATACATGCCCTGGCCCGTTTTCTTTGCCTTGAGCAGGCCCTGGATCAGCGCGAGCCCGCCCATCCACCCGCCCATGACGTCAAGGTACGAATAACCCCAGCCCGCCGGCGGCTGGCCGGGCAGACCGGACGCCAGCGACAGGCCTGACTGCGCCGCCGCTGTTGGGCCAAAGCTGCGGTAGCCCTTCCATTCGCCCGTGTGGCCGAAGCCCGACGAACTCATGTAAACGATTTTGGCATTGAGTTCGTAGATACGCTCCCAAGTGAGGCCCCAGTTGGAGAATACCTCCGCGCTGAAGTTCTCCACCACCGCATCGCACTTGGTGATGAGACGCTCGACCAGCTTCAGGCCCTCGGGAGTGCGGGGATTAAGGCTGATCGCCAGCTTGCCGTTGTGCAGGGTATTAAAATAGGGGTCAGCGTAGAACTTCTTCCCGCCCTGCACCTGATTCGCATCGGGCGTATCGGTCACGATGCTGGGCTGAGCGTGGTAGCGATGGTCATCCCATCCATTGACGCGCTCGACGTGTATCACTTCTGCGCCGTAATGCGTTAAGAGACGCGGCGCCCACGGCCCCACGGTCTTCCAGGTGAAGTCGAGCACGCGGATGCCGCTCAGGACGCCTTTGTGCAGATGCGAGGCATTGTCGGTTGCCGGGTTTTTCTGCTGATTCATTTGATCACTCCCGCCGCGGTCAGCGCCGCGATCTCTTCTGCTGTAAGGCCGAGGTCATGCGCCAGCACCTGCTGCGTGTGCTCACCCAGATGGGGCGCTCGGCCTCGAGGCTCAAGCAGCAGCTCGTCGCAGGCAAACGGCCCGCGCGGATACGGGATCGCGCGCCCGAGCTGCGGATGCTCGACGTTACGCCAATAGTCGCGCTGCGTGTAATGGGGAATCTCGTAGTTCTCTTCGGCGGCGCGAATCACGGCCCACGAGATGCCGGAGGCCTGCGCGCGATGAAAACATTCCTCGCCGTTGCTCGTCGCGATCAGCCGGCGGATCGCATCGCGGATGATGGTACCCTGGCGATACTCGGCCGTGCGCACCGATTCCTCCTGATACTTCGGATCGCGCAACTCGCCCGTCACGCCTTTCTCGTCCATCCAGTCGAGCAGCGCCTCCCACGAGCGCTTGTTGAACGCCTGATTGATGGCCATGACATACATGCCATCAGCTGTAGGTAATTCCAGCGGCGGCAGGCGGCGCGGCGCGGCATGCATGCCGGTCTGTCGGTACATGGTTTCGCCGTAGTACATCCACTGCGGCACCGCGCCTTCCGTGCCAATGGCGCAGGCGTCGTGGATCGAGACGTCAATGTATTGACCCTCGCCAGACGTCATGCGGTCGAACAACGCAACGGTGATGCCATGCAGCACAAACGCACATCCCATGTGCCATGCCTGATGGCCCTGCCCGCCAATGGGCGTGACCGTTGCATCCGAGTAACCCGTACTCGACATCTGGCCGCCGAGCGCGAGATGGGCGGCATCGTTCATCTGCAAATCGCGCCATGGCCCGTCCTGCCCGAAGTCGGTGAGCGAGGCGTAGATCAGCGCGCGGTTGCCAGCGACGGCGCCGTAGTCGAGCCCCAGATTTGCTAGCGCCCCCGGCGCAGTGCTCTCAAGAAAAATGTCGGCACGCGTCAGCAGCTTGCGCAGCAAATCCTGCGCCGGCTTGCGTTCGATATCGAGCGCAACGCTTTGCTTACCGGTGTTGTTCCACCAGTAATCGAGGCAGTTATCCGGATCGACCTTGTCCTTCACAAAGGGGCCGCACCAGCGGCCGGGACTGCCGTTGACAGGCTCGATCTGGATCACGCGCGCGCCGCCATCCGACAGCAGCTTCCCCGCCCACTGGTTGCGGCGATCGGCAAGCTCGACCACCGTCAGACCTTCATAAATCCCGCTCATGCGCTCCTCCTCAATAACCCCGGTCGCTCTTATTGGATTGCGGGGTCTGATGCTTCGACATGGCCCAAGACTTTCAACGCGCTTTTAAGAACCTTGAAAAATAAGAGTTTGAAGGACGAAAGGACGACTAAAATCGGACTGTACGACATCGCCAAACGCCACGACCCCGGCATCCAACAAGAGTCTGGGGTCAATGGCATTATCCCGCAGCCGTGGAGTACACGACCTAGCGGCTAGACGTCTATTCTGTAGACCTTGACCGCAGTGTCATGGAACATCGCCGCGCGTTCGGAAGGCGAGTAGGCACGGGAGAGCCGTTTGAACGCGTTGTACATCACGTTATAGGAAAAGGAGACTTTGTCTGGCGGAAAGTTGCTTTCGAACATGCAACGATCCGGACCGAATTGCTCAATACAGTAATGCATCCAAGGAGACATGTCTACCGCCAGTTCTTCCGAGCCGATGGGCATTGCCCTGGTGTGCCAGTTGAACCCCATGCGGGGCATGCCCATGCCGCCAAGTTTGAGGGTGATATTGGGACAGGCTGCTACCGTGGCGATACCTGCTCGCCAGGTTGCTCTCACCTCATCCTCCCGGTTGGCGTATATGCCAACCCGACTGAGAGCTCCGATGTGGTTAAGAATGATCGGCAAATCAGGCACTGCCCTGGCGAAGTCGGCCACTTCCGGCATCTGGGGAAACGATATCATGACATCCAGGGACAACCCCTTTTGGGCCAAGACCTTCGCCCCTTCACGGAAGGTGGAGTTGGCCAGGATACCCTCGCTTTCCCGGTTTGCCAACTCGGGGTCTGGACTCCAGGTGACGTTGTGCCGTATGCCCCGAAACCGATTGGGGCTGGATGCCTGTAAGGCTTCCAGAACCGGCGCTACGTTGGCCCCGAGCTTCAAGTCGGCATGGCCGATGATGGCCGCGGCCGCTCTGCTGGGGCCGTAGATCCCACTGGCACTCGCCGCCGCCAGACCCTGGACAAATTCCACCTCCCCGACGGGACGCATTTCCACTGGACCGTCCGAGCGGTACATCGATCGCGCCTCGAGGAACACCGTGGACCGGACGTTGTGCCCGCTGTAGATGTCGGCATTCAGCTCGTCAAGGAGATACCGTTGGTAGGGAATACTCTGAAGCCGGAGGTCCCAAAAATGGTGATGGGGGTCGCAGATCGGGAGCTCGGGTTCGAGAGTCGGTTCTTGGGTTAAAGAGATCCAGTCATTACCGCCGTATGGCATGGCCATGCCTCCGTTATGTGGTTGCAATGCTCGGGAACGTCAGGTCGCCCGCACCGGCCAGACCGGTGGATTAGGCATTTTAGCGCCGGGACCTTGGGCACACAATCCCGAGAATCGCAGCGTTTTCGCCCTTCGGTGCCACTTAGCCCCTGGCCTCTGCGCAGCGAGCCAGTGCCGCCTGCCCGTAAAATGATACTGGGCGCACGGTGCTGGGGGCTTCGGTGTCGAGATAAGTGCGCACCACACCGGGGAGGTTGACGGCATAAAGCGCTTCTATCGCCCGCTAGTACAGCCTGGCCTAAAAAAGTTACCCTTTAGCCTCCAGCCAGGTCGGCCTTGACGCCCCAGCCTTACTCGAAGCGGGTGAGCGGGTCATCTCCACCGACGAGATGACCGGTATCCAAGCTCTCGAACGCAAACATCCCACCATGGCCATGGGGCATGGGCGTGAAGAGCGACGCGAGTTCGAATACATCCGGCATGGTACCCTGACGTTAATTGCCAATTTCGATGTCGCCCAGGGTAAAGTGGTCGCGCCATATAGGAGTCCCACACGGACCGAAAAGGACGTCGTGACCCATACCACCCGCACGGTAGCCTCCGATGCCGAGGCGACGCGGTGGCATTTTGTCGCTGATAATCTCAATACGCACCAGTCCGAAAGCTTGGTGCGCTTTGTGGCCAAGCACGATGGCATCGAGGAGGACCTCGGTGAGAAGGGTAAAGACGGCATTCTCGAGTCGATGGCCACGCGCGCGGCGTTTTTATCCGATGCGACCCACCAAATTGTGTTCCATTATCCAAGAAAATGCCGCACCCGGTTGATGACCTCAGGCTTGGGATAGAGGTTGTAGAGAAACCGGGCACGGCTCAGGGGATCACCGGCAAAAAACCGTTCGTACAGCTCCTGACGACCACCAAAGGAGCTGCAAGCAATATCCCAGGCCAGCCGGAAAAGCTGCACGCGATCGCGTGCCGTGCTGGTATCTGTGGCGAGGTATTGCTCAATTTGTGGAGCAAGCGGGGTCTCAAAATCTGCTTCCGCGGGCAGAGCCATGAGGCTACTTGACCCCAACAGCTGCAGAATTTCAACCATGCGGGGGTACAGAGTCATAAATAAAGAACGAATCACCTCGAGCGGCATGGGATCGGGACACATCACGCCCCACTCATCCGGCTTTGCGTCGGCTTCCGCGGCTCTCAGGCTAGAGCGCATGACTTCCGTGTACATCATCAGCTCGGCCAGACGCTCCTGGGAGTGAGGAAGCTCGCTGGAACCCAAAGTGTCGGTCATCATTAGGGCCACGCCCAAGAGCAATTCGCTTTTGGCCAGATTTTTCACCGCACCTTGATGGGCAGTATGCACGGATGAGTGGGTTACCATGGCCGTGTCGTTAATCATTTTCGGATCACCTATGAGGAATACGCGCTCCCACGGCACGAGCACATCGTCGAAAAACACGATGGCATCCATCTCTTCAAAGCGCGAGCTTAAGGGATGATCAAACTGCGAGCGCCCCAAATCAAAACTGTCCCGGCATAGAAATCGAACTCCCGGCGTGTTACAGGGGATCGCAAAGTTGAGGGCAAAGGGCTCGCCGGCTGCGTCCATACGCCCCAATCTGGGGCTGTACACCGCAATTTCATCCGATATCGGCCCCAATGTCGCAAGCACCCGCGCACCTCGTACCACAATACCGGCATCGGTTTCCCGCATCATGTGCAATGCCGTGCCTTCTGAGAGATTAAACACACCGCTGGGCAAACGGCTACGCTGCAAATTGATCAACGAATGGGTTAAGGTGAGATCGTGCTCGCGGATGTATTCGTAATAGCCAATGATATTGGCTTTGGCTTGAGTGCGGTTGAGTGCAAAGTAATCGGCAGCTGCGGACCAGGCGGCAAAATTCACGTTCATAAAATCGGGCGAGCGCCCCATCATGCCGCACGACGTACGCGCCCAGTGCAGCATCATGACGCGCCGGCGTTCCAGATCATCTAACGTTTGTGGCACAATAAATGACAACCCAACACGCTCCCCGGTGGTCGGGGAAATATAGGTCATCTCGTCTCTGAGTGCCGGATCGTGCTGCATGTTGTACAATGCAGCGATAGAGCGCAGACCACCGTGAAAGGCGGGATGGGTAGTGACATCCTCGACCCGTTCGCCGCCGATCCATACCTCTGCAGGATGCTCGCGCAAACCTTGAATATACGCATTCCCCGTGCGTGCCGACATGGCTGCTTCCTCCCTACTCAACTCCATCGCGACTCGGATGCCGGTTTTAAAGCGACTTCATTCTGGCACAATCGCGCCACACCCGCTAGTGCCGGGCAATCCCTCCCTCCCAATGCGGCAGCGACGCAACCCTCCTACTTAGGCATTCTTTATCTGCGTCACGGGGTTAAGAATCCCTGATTAACAGCCGAAATTTTCAACTGTACACCTATGTAAAGTTGCATATCCGGACGGCCGGAAAAACGTCTTGACAGACACGATTCCGTACCGTTGGGCAATCATGATTTTGGTTGTGATGCATCGCATGGCCGACGTGTGAGTTGGCGCTGGAGATCAGACATATAGCCTTACAGTATGAAAGGGATAGTTGTGGCCTCACAGACAGAACCGTTGGTTAGCGTGGTGACACCGGTTTACAACGGGGAAAAATTTATCGCGGAGTGTATAGAAAGTGTCGTGGCGCAGACGTATTCGAACTGGGAATACACCATTGTCAACAATCGCAGCACGGATCACACGCTGGCAATCGCACAACACTACGCCCAACAGGATTCGCGCATTCGCGTTCACGACAACGAACAACTTTTAGAGTTGATGCCGAACTGGAATCACGCTATGCGCCAAATCTCCCCGGAGAGCAAGTATTGTAAAGTGGTGCATGCCGACGATTGGCTCTTTCCGGAATGCCTCGCCCGCATGGTCGACGTGGCTGAAGAACACACTTCGGTGGGCGTTGTCGGCGCGTATGGTCTGTATGGCAAACGCGTTAAACTCGATGGCCTAGCCTACCCGAGCACTGTCGTCTCAGGGTGGGAGATCGGCCGCGCGTTTATGTTTCACATTGCGAAACTAGGTGGCTTATGGATGTTTGGCAGCCCTACTGCCACGTTAATACGGTCCGACTTGGTTCGTCAGCGGGAAAGATTCTATAATGAGGCGAACTTTCAGGCCGACTGTGAAGTTTGCTGCGAGATTCTCCAAGAGGCAAATTTGGGATTTGTGCATCAAGTCTTGACGTACACGAGAGAGCATGAGGCAAGACAGTCAACATTTGCTGTGAAGTATCACACAACGATGATTGATGAGTTGATGATGTTAACCAAATTTGGACCGATTTTTCTATCAGAACAAGAGTATTCACTCTGTGTTCAAAAAGCGTTAAACTACTACTACCAAATGCTGGCTCGATGCATTTTTCAAGGTAAGGGTAAAAAGTTTTGGACCCATCATCTTAAGTTGCTCAATGCGATGGGGCGCCCGTTCAGCATACCCCGATTTGTGAAAGGCCTAGCGGTTGAATTGAGTGACATGGTGCTGAATCCCAAGCGAACCACCCAGCGCATCGTGAATAAATTCCATCGGGAATTTCGCTACGAGATTCAGAAATGAGCCTAAATGAATAGGAGGTCGGACCTAGGCTGTAGAAATTTCTAAAAGGTTGTAGAATGTCCTTTCGGCGTGATCAATTCCCAAGGGGCGAGTTCTCAACGTTTGCTCCCTTGACGAGGGTGCCAATCGGCTACCGTATTTCTGCTCATGCTTAGTGGATGGCTCTTCTTTAATCAATGGGATAGGGATGATGACGGCTCAGGAACGTAAGGATTTCCGTCGAGTCCAAGAATCGAGGCAGACATGGAAAAAGCGGGCGGTT
>Ga0214472_10002010_pt1 | contig 22090 bp, 23 predicted proteins | sample RVTome_6_FD_207662 | JGI IMG/M metagenome (GOLD analysis project Ga0214472, IMG submission 207662) | Soil microbial communities from uranium-contaminated site in the Upper Colorado River Basin, Wyoming, United States - RVT140D175 | ecosystem: Environmental > Terrestrial > Soil > Contaminated >...
TTCGAGACATGGATCCTCCTGCCGCGGCGAGCGCCTCCGTGGCGGTGGCGCGGTCACCGTCACCAGGTCCGGATCGAGGATGCATGGATCCCCCCGTGGCGTCGACTCTAGCCGAGCGTCGAGGACCGCGCCAGTCCCGCGGGCACCCTCGGGCTAGGTTCCGTCGGCGACGAGCGCGGCCTCGTCGACCATCGTCCCGTCGAGGGCCTGGACCGCTTCGCCGCTCCTGGCGATGTCGGCCACCAGCTCGGTGCTGGCGACGACGCCCTCCGGCACGACATCGACATCGGGATCGTCGGTGCGGGTGATCGCGAACGTGACGCTGGGCGGGATCGCCGCTCCGATCCCGACCTCGCTGATGCGGTAGGGCGAGCCCTTCGCCTTGAGGGCGGCGTTGGCTCGCTCCTGGAGCGCCGTCGCCTTGATGATGACGTCGGCGAGGACGCCCGGGTCGATCCGGTCGATCGCGGTCGAGATCCCCTTCTTGGCCCGGGTCAGGGCCTGGCGAGCCTTCTCCGCGGTCGCCGGGTCGCTCATCACGGCCGATGCCTTGTCGGCGCCCTCGGTGACCGTCTGGCGGGCCTGCTCGGCTGCCGACCTCGCCTGGTCCGCGGCCTGCTGCGCCGCCTGCTTCGCCCGATCGAGAAAGCTCATCGACCTCCCTCAGCCCTCCGGCCCGCCGTCGATCGCGATCATACGGCCCGCGGGGAGGAGCGAGGCCCTCGAACGGGCGGTCGTCAGGCGTGCTTGATCGTGATCCGCTCGATGATGTTGGCGACGTCCTCGCACTTGTCGATCGTCGCCTCGAGGAGACCGTAGATCTCCTTCCACTTGATGACCTCGAGCGGGTCGTCACCGTCGGAGAAGAGGTCCGCGATCGCCTTGCGGGCCAGCTGGTCGCCCTCGTTCTCGAGGCGGTGGACCTCGATCCAGTACTTCTCGAGGTGCTTGAAGCCTCGCAGGTGGGTGAGCGCCTCGTGGAGCTGCTCGCATTGCCTGACGATGATCGCCGCCTGCTCGACCGCGACGGCCGTCGGCGCCTCGACGCGGTAGAGGACGAACGTGTCGGCGACCTCCTCGATGAAGTCGAGGACGTCGTCGAGGCCACTGATGAGGGCGTGGATCTCCTCCCGGTCGAAGGGCGTGACGAAGGTGGACTCGAGACGGTGGCCGATCGTGTGGCTGATCTCGTCACCGCGGTGCTCGGCGTCCCGGATCTCGCCTGCCCGTCGTTCGATGGCGTCGTATGAGCGGAGCATCGCCTCGAGAAGCCGGGCGGCGCCAAGAACGTTCGCGGCGTCCTCGGAGAACATGTCGAAGAAGCGCTCTTCGCGAGGGATGATGCGCAGTCGCACGAGGCGATCTCCTCCAGGGCTCGGCTTGGGCGGCGCCGCGGCGCACGGTTTGTTAACAGGGAGCTTCCAAAGAGTACCGCGCGGCCGTCCCGCCCGGTGTGCGATCCTCGGTCCGTGGACTGGCTCGTCATCGCCTTCGTGGCCTTCCAGGCCCTCCTGATCGCGATCTTCGCCGCGGTCGCGTTGTCGCGCGGGAGGACCCTCGACGGCGTTGCCGACGGCGTCCGCGACGGGGACGTCGGGGCCCCCAACGACCTGCGCGGCGAGGAGCTCGTGGATGACGTCCTCCACCTGCGGCGGCGGGCGGAGGACGCCGAGTTCGCCCTCGGCCAGCGCCTTCGGGACCTCGCCTACCTCGCCGACCTCATCGGCGTCGGCGTCATCCGCCTGACCGACGACCTCCGGGTCGAGGTCGCGAACACCGCGGCCCACGTCTTCCTCGAACGGGAGGCCGGCTCGATGCTCGGCCGGACGGCGATCGAGGCCCTCCTCGACCACCGGATCGAGGCCATCGCCCGTGACGCGGCCGAGCACGGGACGGCGTCGGGCGAGGTCGTGCTCCGTGAGCCGGACGGGCCGACCCTCGAGATCCGCGCCCGCCGCTCGCCGATCCTCGGCATCTGGCTCGTCCTCGAGGACGTCGCTGAGCTCCGGCGGCTGCAGCGGATTCGGGCCGAGTTCATCGACAACCTGTCCCACGAGCTGCGGACCCCGATCACGACCGTTGGGCTCCTCGCCGAGACCCTTGCCCGCGACGCCGCCGCCGCCGGCAGCGGCGTGCCGCCGAAGATGCGCGAACGGATTTCCAAGCTCGAGGTGGAGACCGGCAACATCGCCCAGATGGTGTCGGAGCTGCTGGACCTCGCCCGGATCGAGAGCGGCGGACGACAGCTCCACCTCGACGACGTGGACGTGGGACGGGTGGCCATCGAATCCGTCGAGCGCCTGCGGCTGTTCGCCGAACGCCAGCGGATCCGCCTGGAGGTGGAGGTCGACCCCGACCTGCCCCTCATCCGCGGCGAGGCCTCGCGGCTCGGGCAGGTCTTCGCCAACCTCGTCCACAACGCGGTCAAGTTCAGCCCGCCCGATGCCACCGTCACCGTCTCGGTCCGGCAGGTCGGCGACGAGGTCGAGGCCTCGGTCACCGATCACGGCATCGGCATCGGCGCGGCGGACCTGCCCCGGATCTTCGAGCGCTTTTACAAGGCGGACCGGTCGCGGACCGCCGGGGGCGGCACGGGCCTGGGCCTCGCCATCGCCCGGCACATCGTCGTCGGGCACGGCGGCCGCCTGACCGTGACCTCCCGGGAGGGCGAGGGAGCGACGTTCACGATGAGCCTGCCCCTCCCGGACGCCGCGCCGGCCCCGGACGCCTGATGCGCCACCTCGACGTCGCCACGCTCAACCTGCGCAACATCGCCGACCGCTGGCCGGAGCGCCTGCCGCTCCTCCTCTCGGACATGGCGGCTCTCCAGCCGGACCTGATGGGCATCCAGGAGTGCGTCTTCGCGGTCGGGCAGGACCGCCTGCTCGGCGCGGCCGGGGAGTCCCGCTACGAGATCCGCCGCGGCTGGGCGGGCCGCCCCGAGTACGGCAACAGCGTCCTCGTCAAGGCGGGGCTCGGCGGCGGCTCGCCGGAGCGGCTGGAGCTCGGCGAGCGGCGGAGCGCCCTCCGGGTGCCGGTGACCGGCGCGGACGGCGAGGATCTAGCCTTCGTCGTGACCCACCTCCATCACGTCCCGGCCGACGAGGCCGTCCGCGAGGCCCAGGCCCGCGAGCTCGTTGCCTGGCTGGCGACGCGCCCGGCCGCCGGCGGCACGATCGTCGTCGGCGACTTCAACGCGGAGCCCGTCGAGCCCGCCTACCGGGTCATGGCCGAGGCCGGCTTCAGATCCGCGTCCGTCGAGGGCAACGGCGCGGAGCCGGCCGTCACCTGGCCGTCCGGCATCCAGGCGGCCGGGATGGACACCGACGGCGATCCGGGCTGCCTCGACTACATCTGGCTCCGCGGTCCGCTGCGGGCCATCACCTGCCGGCTCGCCTTCGATCGGCCGGCGGCCGACGATCCGACCCTCTACCCGTCCGACCACCTCGGCCTTGTCGCCCGCGTGGCGATCGGAGAGTGACCGGCGAGGGCGCGCGCGCTCTTCGGCTGGCCCATCGCGGGGACTGGCGAGCCGCGCCGGAGAACACCCTTGCGGCGATGCGGGCCGCCCTTGCCAACCCGGCCTGTGACGGCCTCGAATTCGACGTCCGGGGCTCGCGCGAGGGGATCCCGGTCCTCCTCCATGACGAGACCCTCGAGCGCGTCCAGGGCCTCCCTGACCGGCCCGAGGCGCTTTCGATCGGGCAGCTGGCCGCGGTCGGCATCCCCACCCTCGAGGAGGTCCTGGCCGCGGCCGGACCGGCGCCGTTCCTCGACATCGAGCTGAAGGGCGAGCCGGTGCCGGACGTGATTCCCGTGCTCGAGGCCGCCCGGGGGACCGCGCTGGCACGGGCCGTCGTGTCCTCGTTCGAGGCCGAGACGATCGCCTGGGTCGGGGATCAGCGGCCGGGTTGGCCACGCTGGCTCAACGCGATGGACCTCGCCCCGTCGACGCTCCGGCTGGCGAGCGAGCTGGCCTGCCGCGGCCTGTCCGTCGACTGGCACGCGATCGACACCGCCGGGATGGCCCGGGCGGCGTCGATGGGGCTGGAGGTGGCGGCCTGGACGGTCAGGCGGCGGGCCACGGCCGCGCGCCTCGAGGGGCTCGGCGTCGTGGCGATCTGCGCGGAGGCGGCCGCCCTCGACGGCTGACGGAGGCAGCGGTTGCCCCGGAGCTCGGCAGGCCGCCTAGCAGCAGCCCTCGCCGCCGCAGCAGCCGTCGCCCTCGAGCATCGCCAGGTTGCGGGTCGTGGCCGGGGAGGGGAGCGCGGCGGCGAGGCGGGTCGCGTCCGTGCCGGTCCAGCCGGCCGGCTTGCGGGCTCGCACGATCGCCGAGTAGAGCCCGTCACCGACCGGGTGCGTCGGCTCGACCGCCACGTCGGTCAGGCCCGCGGCCTCGAGGCCGCGGCGGTACTCGGAAAAGGACAGGGCGCCGGCGATGCAGCCGGCATAGCTGCCCCGCTCCGCCCGTTCGGCGGGCGTGAGGCTGTCGTCGGCGACGACGTCGCTCACGCCAATCCGCCCGCCCTCGCGGAGGACCCGGGCGATCTCGGCGAAGACGGCGCCCTTGTCGGCGGCGAGGTTGATGACGCAGTTGCTGATGACGACGTCGACGCTGCCGGCGTCGAGCGGCAGGGCCTCGATCGTGCCCTTCCGGAACTCGACGTTCGTGGCCCCGGCTTCGAGGGCGTTGCGCCGTGACAGCTCGAGCATCTCGTCGGTCATGTCGATGCCGATCGCCCGGCCGCCCGGCCCGACCCGGCGGGCCGAGAGGAGCACGTCGATCCCGCCGCCGGAGCCGAGGTCGAGGACGGTCTCACCCTCGCGGAGCTCGGCGACCGCGACCGGGTTGCCGCAGCCCAGCGAGGCCAGGACGGCGGCATCGGGCAACGCCGCCCGGTCGGCGTCGGCGTACAGGAGGGAGCCCCAGCTGCGCGAGCGGTCCTCGCCACAGCAGTCGTTGAGGGCGCCGCTCCGTGACGCGGCCTCGGCCGCGGCCGCGGATCCGGCAAAGGCCAGGGCCGCCTCGGCGTAGCGCGCCCGGACGGCGTCGTGGACCTCGTCCTCGGGGATGGTGGCCTGGACCGGCTCGAGCTCCGTGGTCATCGATCGGCTCCTCGGGACGCTCGTGGTGGGATTGGTACGGCCGGCGCCTTCAGGCGCCCCCGCCGGTGCGGTCAGGCGCAACTGGCGCACAGGTCGACGCTCGACCCCGTGCCGGCCGCCGCCAGCGCCTGGCGCCGGGACGAGATGGCCGTCCGGACCGTGCTGGCGAGGCCGCCGCGGCGCTCGGTCGTGAGCCTGGCTTCGCGGATCGCCACGAGGTGCATCAGGTTGCGCTCTTCCTGGGCATCACGTCGGCCGATGAGCCTGGCCGTGTCCATGCGGATCATCGTCGTTCTTCCCTTCCCCGTGCCCTGTGGCACGACCGCTTGTGTATCGATGAACGTCAATATGGCAGACAGATTGATGCTTGTCAATATCGAAGTTCATCGATTAGAGTGGCGGCATGACCCGCTCCAGTGATCCCGACATCCGCCTCCTCGCCGCCCTCGCGGATCCCATCCGCCTGTCGATCGTCCGCCAGCTCGCGGCCTGCGACGGCATCTGCGCCTGTGACTTCACGGAGTCCTGCGCCGTCTCCCAGCCGACGGTCTCGCACCACCTCCGCGTCCTCCGCGAGGCGGGCGTCGTGACGTCGGAGCGGCGGGGGTCGTGGATCTGGTATCGGCTCTCGCCGGAGGCGATCGGGCGGCTCTCCGCGATCGCCCGCGACCTGGTGCCAGGCGACTTCGTCCCTGCCGCGGACCTGCTCCGCTCGCGCCGCAGGCCGGGCGCAGGCGCAGCTGCCAACTCGCGGCCGGGCGGCCCGCAGCCGGGCGGCCCGCAGCCGGGCGGCCCGCAGCCCCTGGTCCAGGTCCGCCCGGTCAGCTGATGCCGGGGCTCCCGGGCCGGACGGGAGTCGCCGTCCTGCGGTGGCGACGGCGCCACGCCCGGCCGTGACACTGGGAGCGTCAATCCGGCCGTTGGAGTGCCGCTGCGAGGCCACGGGAGCCTGGAGCGTCAAGGGCCCGAGCGTGTCGGCCCGCTCGTCGTGCCGGCGCGACCGCTCCGGTAACGCCTAGCAGCCCTCCAACCCTCGAATTGACGGTGGGAGCGTCACCGCCGGCCCGATGGACGCGCCGGACGGCCTGCCCCGTCACGGCCGCGTCAGAGCTCGGCGATGAACGCCCCCGCCCACTGCTCGATCTCGTCGCGGACCTCGCGGTAGACCTCCATCCGCTCGGCGTCGGTCCCGGTCGCGAGGGCCGGGTCGCGGAACGCCCGGTGGATCCGCCGGCCGCCGCCCGGGAAGACCGGGCAGGCCTCGCGGGCGTCGTCACAGACGGTGACCACGACGTCGAACGGCTGGTCGAGGAACTCGGTCATCGACTTCGAGCGCGCGCCGGACCAGTCGATCCCCCGCTCGGCGAGGGCCCGGATGGTGAGCGGATGGACGGTCGAGGGATGCGTGCCCGCGGAGGTCACGGCCACGCGGCGCCCGCCGTCACGCGTCAGGAACGCCTCGGCCATCTGGCTCCGGCAGCTGTTGCCGGTGCAGAGGACGAGTATCCGGATCAGGTTGGCAGCCATTGCCACCATCCTACCGGGAGCCCGTCGGCGTCAGCCGATTTCAGCGGGCGAACAGCTCCGGGGGCACGAGCCAGCGAAGCACGCCCTCGCCTGGAGCCGGCGGCCCGGCCAGGTCGATCCTCGCCAGTGCCCCCTTGCGCAGCGCGACCGGCGAGCCGACGAGCTCGGAGGCGAGGTCGCTGAGATCCGGATCGTGGCCGACGAGGATCGGCCTGTGTGGCTCGCCGCTGTCGGCAAGAATCGCCGCCAGAACCTCGAGGTCCAGCGGGCCAGCCAAGCCGTCGTGGAGGCGGACCTCCAGGCCAATTGCCGCGCCGAGGATCTCCGCCGTCTGGGCCGCGCGCGCCTTCGGCGAGCTCACGACCGCGTCGGCCCTCGAGCGCAGGCCGCCGAGCAGCCCGGCGAGCCGCTCCGCCTGCCTGCGCCCCTTCCGCGACAGCGGCCGATCGGCGTCCGGTCCGGTCCAGGCCAGGGGATCGCCGGCGTCCGCGTGGCGGACCAGGAGGAGCTCAAGCACGTTCGGCCGCGTCGGTCATGGGTTCAGATCCTCGACCTCGCCGCTGGCGAGGAAGACGACGTCCTCGGCGATGTTCGTCACCCGGTCGCCGATTCGCTCGAGGTAGTGGGAGGCGAGCAGGATCCTGGTGCCGCGCTCGACGTTCGCCGGGTCCGCTCGCATGAGGTCCACGACCTCGGTGAAGATCCGGTGATAGAGGTGGTCGATCTCGTCGTCCCGGGCGGCCACCTGGCGGGCCAGTCCGTCGTCGATGGTCACGAGCGCCCGGAGGATGCCGCGGACGAGCTCGGCGCCCAGGCGTCCCATCTCGGGCAGGTCGATGTAGGCCTTGATCGGCGGCTCCGCGGAGAGCTTGATGACGGCCTTGGCGACCGACGCCGCGTGATCGCCGATCCGCTCGAGCTCGTAGGCGACGTGGTCGAGGGAGAGCAGGAACCGCAGGTCGCGGGCGACCGGCTGCTGGGTCGCGATCGTCCGGGCGATGAGCGTCGTGACCTCGCGCTGGGCCTCGTTGACCCGGCGGTCGCCGACGATCACCCGCTCGGCTCCTACGGCGTCGTGCTCGACGAGGGCGTCGATCGCCGCGAGGATCTGGGCCTCAACGAGGGAGCCCATCCGGAGGACGCTGTCCTTGATCTCCTGCTCGTCGCGATCGAGCGTCGGTCGGGCGGTCTGGCCGGCGGGCTCGTTCGACGCCTGGCGCACCGGATCGCGATCCCCGGCCGAGAGGCCGACGCCCATCCGCTCGCCGTTCGCGAGCGGCTTCTGGTCGTCCATCGGCGTCTCCTCGCTCAGCCGAACCGACCGGACACGTAGTCCTCGGTCAGGCGGTGCTTCGGGTTGGTGAAGATCTCGATCGTCTGCCCCGTCTCGACGACATAGCCGGCCCGATCATCGCCCATCGTCATGAAGATCGTCGTGTCCGACGCCCGCGCCGCCTGCTGCATGTTGTGGGTGACGATGACGATCGTGTAGTCGCGCTTGAGCTCGGCCATCAGCTCCTCGATCTGGAGCGTGGAGCGCGGGTCGAGGGCGGAGCAGGGCTCGTCCATGAGGATGACCTCGGGATCCACGGCGATCGTCCGGGCGATGCAGAGGCGCTGCTGCTGGCCGCCCGAGAGGGCCATGCCGGACTGCTTCAGCTTGTCCTTGACGTCGTCCCAGAGGGCTGCTCGCCGAAGCGAGCGCTCGACCAGCTCGTCCATGTTGCCCTTGTAGCCGTTGATCCGGGGGCCGAAGGCAACGTTCTCGTAGATGCTCTTGGGGAACGGGTTGGGCTTCTGGAAGACCATCCCGACGCGCCGCCGGACCGCGACCGGGTCGACGCCGCGGGCGAACAGGTCCTGGCCGTCGAACAGGACCCGACCCTCGGTGCGATAGCTCGGCACGAGGTCGTTCATCCGGTTCATCGTCCGGATAAGGGTGGACTTGCCGCAACCCGACGGCCCGATGAGGGCGGTGATCCGCTGCCTGGCGATGCTGATGTCGACGTTGCGGACGGCCCGGAACGAGCCGTAGAAGCACGACACGTCCTGGAGCTCGATGACGGACTCGGGCTCGGCCGCGTCGTCTGCGATGGCGCGGTCGCTCAGGGCGGTGATCCGGATGGCCGGGGCGTGGCCGTCCGCGGCATCGTCGCGCGGCGGCGCCTCGGGGGACTCGACGGTCACGTGGGTCTCCTCTACCACTGGATGTGCCTCGAAAGGCGCGCGCGGACGATGAGCGCGAGGGCGTTGAGGATGAGCATGAGGACGAGGATGACGATGATCGCGGCGGCCGAGATGCCCTGGAAGTCGGCCTGTGGGCGCACCGCCCAACTGTAGATCTGGATCGGCAGGACCGTGTACTGGCCCGCGATCGGGTTGGGTAGGAACGTCACGAACGCGAAGGCGCCGATGAGGATCAGGGGCGCGGCCTCACCGATCGCGCGGGCCATCGCCAGGATGATCCCGGTCATGATCCCGGGCGATGCTGCCGGCAGGACCGACCGACGGACCGTCTGCCAGCGGGACGCGCCGAGCGCATAGGCGCCCTCCCGCTGGGCCTGCGGGACGGCCTTCAGGGCCTCGATCGAGGCGATGATGACGACCGGGAGGATCAACAGCGAGAGCGTGAGGGCGGCGGCCAGGACCGTGGGACCCAGGCTGAGCAGCCGGACGAAGACCGCGAGGCCGAGGATGCCGTAGATGATCGACGGCACGCCGGCAAGGTTGCTGATGTTCGTCTGGAGGAGCCGGTTCAGGCGCGAGTCGGAGGCGTACTCAGCGAGGTAGATGGCCGCGGCGACGCCGATGGGGAACGTCAGCAGGCCGACGATGAGCCCGATCTCGAGCGAGCCGACGAACGCCGGCAGGATGCCGGCCCGTGCCGGCCGCGCGGAGGGGGGACTGGTCAGGAAGTCGAGGTCGAGCCACGGAAGGCCCCGCCCCAGGATGTCCGCGAGGAGCATCACGAGCGTCAGCATGAGCAGGCCGATGGCGGCGAGGCAGGCGCCGTAGAACGTCGTCCCCGTGAGCTTGCGACGCATGAGCGCCGGCTCGAACCGGGGCTGGGCGCCCGCGACGGGTGCGGCCGCGGCCATCAGTAGGCCGTCCTGAAGCGGCGCACGATCCAGCCGCTCAGCAGGTTGAGACCCAGGGTCATCACGAACAAGGTTGCGCCGACCGCGAAGAGCGACTTGAACTCGAGCGACCCCTGTGCCGTTTCGCCGAACGAGATCTGGACAATGAACGCCGTCATGGTCTGGATGCTCTCGGTCGGGTCGAAGGTGAATTGGGGCTGCGCGCCGACGGTGAGGACCACTGCCATCGTCTCGCCGATCGCGCGGCTCATGGCCAGGATGATCGAGGCCATGATCCCCGACAAGGCAGCCGGGAAGACCACCTTCCGAATGACCTCGAACTTCGTCGCGCCCATGGCGTAGGCGCCTTCGCGCATGCCCCGCGGCACCGCCCGCATCGCATCCTCGCTGATCGAGGCGATGAGGGGCGTGATGAGGATCCCGACGACGATCCCGCCGTTGAGGGCAGAGAAGACCCCGATGTTCTCCGGGCCGAGGAGCGGCCTGAGGATCTCGGGGGCAATGAAGTTGAGGCCGAAGAAGCCGAGGACGATGGTCGGGATGCCCGCGATCGTCTCGAGGATCGGCTTGACAACGGTTCGCACGCGGGGTGTCGCGTACTCTGCCAGGAGCGTCGCCGCGAGGAGCCCGAGGGGGATCGCGATCAGGAGGGCGATCACGGTGACCAGGAGCGTGCCCGACACGAGCGCGAGGACGCCGAAGGCCTGGGGCTTGATGAGGGCCGACCAGCGCGTCCCGGTGAAGAAGTCGATCGGGCTGACCTGGAGGAAGAATTCGAGGGTCTCGACGGCGAGAACAGCGATGATTCCGAACGTGGTCGCGACGCCGAGCGCGGCCGCCAGGAACAGCAGCCGCTCGATGATTCGCTCGCTCAGCGGGCGTCGGTGGGCCAGGGAGATGGGTGCCGCGGACATCCGATGGTGGGCCCTCGTCCTGTACGCGGAAAGGATAGACGCGCCGGCCCGAACCGAGCTGTCGGGCCGGCGCGCCGGGGGAGGAGTGGCAGGACCTGATCAGCCGCCGACGGCAGCCGCCCAGGCGTCCTTCTGCGCCTGGAGCAAGTCGTCCGGCAGGGCGACGTAGCCGGCCTCGGCCGAGAGCGCGTTCGTGTTCTCGAGGTAGAAGTCGACGAACGCCTTCAGCTCCGGGCGCTCCTTGGCCTTCCCCACGTCCGGGTAGATGAAGATCGGCCGTGAGAGCGGACTGTAGGAATTGTCGTTGATCGTGTCTTCCGTCGGCGCGACGCAACCGTCACCGCCGTCGACCTCGACTGCCTTGAGCTTGTCGGTGTTCTCGACGTAGTAGGCGTACCCGAAGAAGGCGATCGCGTAGGTGTCGCCGGCGACGCCCGTGACGAGCTGGTTGTCGTCCTCGGACTGGACGGCGAAGGTGGTGGCGGCGTCTGTCTCGCCGTTGATCTCCTCCGTGAAGTAGTCAAACGTCCCGGAGTCGGCGCCCGGCATGTAGCGCTCGACCTCCTCCGCCGGGAAGTCGTCTCGAACGTCGCTCCAGAGCAGCTGCTCCGGCGAGTCCGGTCCGTAGATCGTCGCGAGCTCCTCGACGGTCAGACAGGCGGCGAAATCGTTCGCCGGGTTGACGACCACGGTCAGGCCGTCGATCGCGACCTGCAGCTCGACCCACTCGACGCCATTCGCCTCGCAGGCCACGCCCTCGCCTTCATCGTCGGCCTTGATCGGCCGGGACGCGTCGTTGATGTCCGTTTCGCCGGTGCAGAACTTCTTGAATCCGCCGCCCGTGCCGGAGAAGGTGACCGGGACCTGGACACCGGTGTTCGCGAGCTGGAACTCCTCGGCAACGAGCTCGGTGATCGGGTAGACGGTGCTCGAGCCGTCGATCGTGACGGTGCCGCTGAGCGGCGCCATGCTCGGCTCGGTGGTCGCGCCGTCGGTCGGCGCGGCGCCGGTTGGCTCGGGGCTAGGCGTCGCGCCGCCGCCACAGGCGGCGAAGGCGAAGGTGGCGGTCAGCGCGAGCGCCGCGAGGCGGCTCGGCCTGGTCGTCGTCACTCGATGGTTCCTCCATGTGTTGGGGTGCCACCCGCGCGGGCGGCCGCGGCGAACTGTGCCGGCTCTTGACGAGGCAAGACTCGGAGGAGGGCGTCAACCGCGAGTGGGCGGGGTGTTAACGGACGAACAATCGTTAACGGAGCGGCTGCTGACCCGCGGCGACGGCCCGCGGGGTCCCCATGGCACACTCATCGGGATGCCCTCCCCTCGCTCATCCGTTCGCCACCGGGTGCCCGTCGGCGCGGCCGTCGATATCGGCGCCTACTCCGTCCACCTGGTCGTGGCAGAGGTCCACGGCCACCGGCTGGTCACCCTCGTCGACGAATCGGTCGCCCTCGGGCTCGGGTCGGTGGTCGACGCGCGCGGCGACCTGGGCTACGAGGCCGGGACGCGCCTCGTCGAAACCCTCGAGGCCTATGCGGCGACCTCGCGCGCCCGTGGCGCCACGGCGATCGCCTTCGTAGCCACTGATCCTCTGCGCCGGGCGTCTGACGCGGCCGCGATCATTGCCGCGGTCGCCGTGAAGACGGGCGTCGCGGTCGAGGTTCTCAACCACGACGAGGAGGCGCTCCTCGCGCTCCTCGGCGTCCAGGCCGGACGACCGCTGCACCACGAGACCGCGCTCGTGGACGTCGGCGGCGGGAGCAGCGAGGTGCTCATCTCGAAGCCGGGGGCCGATCCCGTGGCGACCGGCCTGCCGCTCGGGGCCGCCCGAATGACCCGGGAGCACGTGCGAGCCGATCCGCCCGGCCGGGACGAGGTCGAGGCCCTCCTGGCAGAGGCCCGACAGGCGCTCCTCTCTGCCCCGGACGCCGAACCCCGGGAGATCGTGGCCGTCGGCGGTACGGCCGACAACCTGCTCCGGGTCGGCCCGCAGCTCGGCCGGCGCATCCTGACCGTCCGCCGGATCGAGGACAGCATCGAGCGGCTCCTCGCAGCGCCGGCCGAGGCGATCTCCCAGCAGTTCGGGGTCAAGCTCTCGCGGGCGAGGGTGCTGCCGGCCGGGGCGTCGATCCTCCTGGCCGTCGCGGAGCGTTATCGGCGCGACCGCATCCGGGTATCGACCGACGGCATGCGCGAAGGCCTGGTCCTCGCCGCCGTCCACGCCGGCCCTCGTTGGCGCGCCGACCTCGCCTGGCTCGCCCACGGCTGGTCGCTGTAGTCGAGGCGCCGGGTCGACCCGCCGTCGGCGTCGGCGTCGCTAGCCTCCGAGCCCGCCGATGAACCGACCGATGCGCCGGCGCGCGAGCGGGCTCGTCGCGCCCCGCCAGGCGGCCGGAGCCAGACGTCGGAGGCTCTCCGCGGCTCGTTCCTGGGCGGTCGCGAAGCGGCCGACCGCCCGAACCTCCGTGGCCGGCAGCGTGCCGACGTGCTCGTCGAGGTACGCCCGGCACACTCCCGCCGTCACCGTGGCGTCGTTCATCGCGCCGAGCGTGTCCTGGAGACGGACCAGCGCCGCCACGATCGCCGCTGCCGGCTCGGTCGAGAGCGGGACGACCACCTGGACCAGGTCCCGGAGACGCTTCGCGTCGATCCGGAGCAGGTGGAGCGTCGGCAGGTCCGCGAGCGGCAGGACCGGCTCCCAGGCCAGGACTCGTTCGAGGCCGGCCCAGATCCAGCCCCCGACCTGCTCGCGTGCCAGTCGCGGCGCCGGCGCCCGGGTCTGGATCACCCCCTGGCCGGGCGTCTCGACGAACTGTACGAACGCGTCCAGCCAGCGACCGTGCCGGGGCGTCGCCAGCTCCTCCTCGAGCCGGGCGAGGGCCGCCGCGCGGCGCGTCGCGATCGTCGCGACGAGGCTCGCCAGCGCCTCGGGGTCGGCATGGCCGGGCCCGGCGGTGTACGTCGCGAGCCGGTCCAGCAGGACGTCCAGGTCCCGGACGGCGCTGAGGGCGTCGCCCAGCCGGCCGAGCCGGCGGCGCAGGCGGTCGGGCGTCCGTCCCTCGAAGAGGGGGCCGAACGCGCGCCACGTCGCCCGGAGCCGCCGCGTCGCGACGCGCATGCGCCGGATCTCCTCGGGACCGGGCGAGGCCAGGAAGGCCCGCTCCCGCTCCAGCAGCCGGCGGAGCTGGGCCCGGAGGATCCTCCGGCCCACCTCGCCGGTCGGGTCGTCAGCGGAGAGCGGAACGTCCTCGTCGCCGATGACCGGCAGGGCGTCGGCCCGTGTCCGGTTCGCCACGACGGCGCTCCCCCAGCCCAGCTTGGTGACGCGCGATGGGCTCAGGAACGGCTGGACGCGGAGATGGGCGACGGCCCGATCGAAGCCGGCAACCTCGCCCGTCCGGAGCTCGAGCTCGAGGATCGTGAGACGGCCGGCCACCGCGTCGCCGGCCATTGCGGCGGTTCGATCGAGGCTCAGCTCGACGCGGCAGCCGTCGTCGCCGTAGTCGCGGACAAGGCGGTCCTGGCGGAGGGCCAGCCTCGTCGAAGCCGTCTCGCCGTGCAGCAGCTGGATGAGCCTCCGGCGGGCCGCCGAGGTGGGCCACGACTGCGGGTTCTCATCCGGCCCGGCCGGACCGTCCAGCTCGGTCCGACGGGTCACGCCGTCCGTTCCCGGCGTCCCGATCCGCTTCAGCTGGATTCGCGTCTCGGCGTCGGTCGTCCGGAGGCGGGCCGCCCATCCGGCGGCGCGGAGGCGGCCGTCCGGGGTGTCGAGGTAGCGATCCAGGTGGCGGACCCGCCGCGCCGCGCCGATCCCGGGCAGGCCGGCAAGCTCGGGGGCGTCGAACAGCCCACGGGTTGCGCCGCGCGCCAGGACGTCGAACTTCGCCTCGACCTCGAGTGTCGCTCCGGGCGTCACGCCCAGGGTTCCATCGACCCGCCCGGGTTCGGGGCGTCCACGCGCCGGCCGCCGGCCGCGGCCGCCTGGGCTGCGGCGCGCCGGCGAAGGGCGGCGTGGGTGTCCGTCGTCGTCGCGGCACCGTCGCCGTCGACGCGGGCCCAGCGGCCGTCACTGCCGAGCGCCCAGGCGCGCCGGTCGTCGGCCAGCATCGTGTCGAGGATGACGTTCAGCTCCGCCTGGAGGTCAGGCTCGAGGATCGGCGTCAGGGCCTCGATCCGCCGGTCGAGGTTCCGCTCCATGAGGTCCGCCGAGCCGATGTACCAGTCGGCCTCGCCGCCGTTCTCGAAGCGCCAGATCCGCGAGTGCTCGAGGAGCTCGCCGATGATCGAGCGGACCCGGATCCGCTCCGACTGGCTGGCGACCCCCGGGATCAGCGCGCAGGCGCCGCGGATGATGAGGTCAATCTCAACGCCCGCCGTGGACGCGCGGTAGAGGGCGTCGATGCAGTCGCGATCGACGAGCGCGTTCATCTTCAGGACGATGGACGCCGGGCGGCCCGCGGCGGCATGGCCGATCTCGCGGTCGACGAGGGCGAGGAAGCGCTGGCGGAGCCCCATCGGGGCGACCACCAGCCGCCGGAAGGCCCGCTGGCGCGACAGGCCGGTGAGGATGTTGAACAGGTCGGTGACATCCTGGCCGAGCTCGGCGCGACAGGTCAGCAGGCCGAGGTCGGTGTAGAGCCGCGCCGTCTTCGGGTTGTAGTTGCCGGTCCCGATGTGGACGTAGCGGCGGAGCACCCCCGCCTCGCGGCGGACGACGAGCATCGTCTTCGAGTGGGTCTTGAGTCCGACGAGGCCGTAGACCACGTGCGCGCCGGCCTGCTCCAGCTTGCGTGCCCAGGCGATGTTCGCCCGCTCGTCGAAGCGGGCCTTGATCTCGACGAGGACGACGACCTGCTTGCCCTGCTCGGCGGCCCGGATCAGATGGGCCACGATCGGCGAGTCGCCCGACGTCCGGTAAACGGTCAGCTTGATCGTCAGCACGTCGGGGTCGTCTGCGGCCTGGGCCAGGAACTGCTCGACGGTCGTGGCGAAGCTGTCGTAGGGGTGGTGCAGCAGGATGTCGCCCGAGCGCATCGCGGCGAAGACATCGGCCGGCTCGCCGTCCGGCGCCGCCTGGAGGGCGGCCGGCGTGACGGGGCTCCAGGGGGCGGCCTTGAGGTCCGCTCGATCGAGGTCGACGAGGAGGTTGAGGCCCGTCAGGTCGAGCATGCCGCTGACCTCGTAGACCTGATCCTCGGTCACGCCGATGCCGGCCATCAGGATCTGGCGGAGGGACGCCGGCATCGTCCGTTCGACCTCGAGGCGAACCGCCTCGCCGAATCGGCGGCGGCGGAGCTCCTCCTCGATCGCCAGCAGGAGATCGTCGGCCTCGTCCTCCTCGATCGTGAAGTCCGCGTTCCGGGTGACCCGGAAGAGGTGGTGGGCCTCGATCTCCATGCCCGAGAAGAGGAGATCGAGGTTGGCCTCGATGACCTGGTCGAGGAGCACGAATCGATGGTGGCCCAGCGGCTGGCCAGGAAGGCGCTCCAGCTCGAGGAGGCGTGGCAGGACCGGTGGGACCTTGACCCGGGCGAAGCTTCGGGCGCCCGTGTCCGGGTTGCGCAGCCCGACCGCGATCGACAGGGTCAGGGTCGAGATGTACGGGAAGCGGTGGCCCGGATCGACGGCCAGCGGCGTGAGCACCGGGTGGATCTCGTCGAGGAATCGCTGGCGCAGCGCGGCATGGTCGTCGGGGACCTTGGCATAGGGGACGACCTCGATGCCCGCTCGGCGGAGGTCGACCCGCAGCGCCCGGAAGATCGCCGCGTGCTCGACGACCAGCTCGACGACCCGGGCGCGCACGGCGCGCAGCTGGGCCTCCGGTCCCGGGCCCTCGGCCGGGAGCGTGGTGATCCCGGCCCGGACCTGCTCGCGCAGGCCGGCGACGCGGACCTGGAAGAACTCATCGAGGTTGTTGGCGAAGATCGACAGGAACCGGACGCGGTCGAGGAGCGGGTTCCGGACGTCGCGAGCCTCGTGGAGGACGCGCGCATTGAACTCGACCCAGGACAGCTCCCGGTCGAGGAATCGCGTGCGGTGACTCCGCCTCGAACGCTGCTTGCGCTCCGGAGCGGGCTCCGCCTCGAGATCGCGGACCGCGGGCATGGCTGGCATCGATTGGACCACCGTCGACGTCGATCGGCGGCGAGACTCCCGGCCGCCGGCAGATCGGCCGCCGAATCTAGCACCCCGGTGTTATCACGCGGCCCCCGCCGACCCATCCGCCCCGCCTGGCGCAGGCCTCGCCGGATCCTCAGCCCTCGGCGACGTACCGCCGCTCCCCGGTCCGGGGGTCGACGAGGACCCGCATCCGGTGGCCGGTCGTGGGGTCGACGAAGACCTCGGCGGTCGGCCGGAAGCGGGGCTCCAGGGACCCGCCCGGCGTCTCGCCGCCGCCCGGCCCGGGCATCTCGCGCGCCTTCTCGGCAGCCTCGGACCGGTAGCGCTGCCGTTCGATGAGCGGCACGACCACGAGGAAGGCGCCAAAGGCCACGGTCCCGAGGCCGGCGACCCCGACGTCCGGGACGGCCACGATCGAGGCCAGCCCGGCGAGCATCGTCAGCACGCCGAAGACGACGATCGCGCCGCGAATGAGCGGGCCCATCGCTACTCGACGGCCTGTGGGGCGTCGGCGTCCGGGACCACGACGACAGCCGTGCCGTAAGCCACGATCTCGGACATCGTGCCGGCCAGCTCGGAACTGTCGAAGCGCATCGAGATGACCGCGTTGCCGCCCATCAGCGTGGCGTTCTTGACCAGCCGGTCGAGGGCCTGGCGGCGGGTGTCCTCGAGGAGCTCGGTGTACTCGTGGATCTCGCCGCCGCCGAGGGAGCGGAGGCCGGCGATGAGGTTGCCGGAGAAGCCGCGGCTCCGGACGACGAGCCCGAAGGTCTGGCCCTTGGTCTCGACGACGCGGTGTCCGGCGATGAACGGGGCGGTGGAGACGATCACGCGTGGACCTCCCGGGAGCCTGGTTATGGATCGGAGGCGCGCCGGGTCGTGCACGTCGCGCACGGGCATCGGTCGCGCAGGAGCACGAACGGGTAGTAGCCGGTGTGGTGGCCGTCGGCCCACTCCGGGGCGATGGCATACGAGCCGATCAGGTGGACATCCACGAGCCGCGTCTGCTCGGCGGTGAGCGTGGGCGAGGTGTCGAGCCAGCCGGGCTGCCCGGCCTCGCCGCGGCAGTAGGCGCACGGGCAGAGCCAGCGCAGGCCGACGGCCTCGAAGGTCGAGCTGTGGCCGTCGGCCCAGTCGACGGCCACGGTCCCGGCCGACCGGTCAGCGTGGATCCGGACGGGCGTCGTGGATTCGACGGCGGGATGGCTGCTCACGTCGCGATTGTGCACCGGCGCGGACGGCGGTGCCCGAGGCGGGCCGATCGGCCCTCGACGGCCGGCCGATCCGACCGATGATGGCCGCCCCGATTCCCGCGATCATGAGCGGGTGAGCTCGACCCCGCCCGCGGACATCGGCACATCGGCCCACGGGCGGCCGGTCAGCGATGTCGCGGCCGCCCTCGGGGTGGATGCGGCGATCGGCCTCCAGCCCGACGAGGTCGTTCGCCGGGCGGCCCTCGCCGGCCCGAACGAGCTGGAGCCGCGGAAGCGGGAATCAGTGCTCCGGATGGTCGTGGGCGCAGCGACCGAGCCGTTCGTGCTGCTCCTCGCAGCCGCCGCCGTCGGGGCGATCCTCCTCAACGAGGTCCGCGACGGGCTGCTCATCCTCCTCGGGCTGCTGCCGATCGTCGGTGCGGACGTCGTCACCGAGTACCGCGGCGAGCGCGCCCTCGACGCCCTCCGCGACGCCTCGGCCCCGATGGCGCGGGTCCGGCGAGCCGGCACGCCGCTCGACGTCACCGCCGCGACACTCGTTCCCGGCGACGTCGTCCTGCTCCGCGGCGGCGACGTCGTCCCGGCCGATCTCCGGCTCAGCCGGACGGACCGGCTCCTCGTCGACCGGAGCGTGCTGACCGGCGAATCCGTCCCCGAGCCGGGCCAGGCCGAGCCGGATCCGGGGGACGCGCTGCTGGCCGACCGGCGTTCGATCGCCTACGCGGGCACGAGCGTCGTCGGTGGCCGGGGGGAGGGCCTCGTGGTCGCGATCGGAGCGGCCACCGAGGTCGGCCGGATCGCCGGCAAGCTGGCGGGCAGGATGGAGCGCCGTTCGCCGCTCCAGCACGAGCTCGACCGGCTCGTGCGGATCCTGCTCGTCGTGGCGATCGCCCTCATCGCGATCGTCTCCGGCCTGGGGTTCATCCGCGGCCAGTCGCTCGGGGAGAACGTCCTGGCCGGCATCTCGGCGGCGATCGCGGCGATCCCCGAGGAGCCGCCGGTCCTGCTCGCGGTGATCCTGGGCCTCGGCGCCTACCGGCTCCTGAAGCGAGGCGTGCTCGTCCGGCGCCTCAACGCCGAGGAGGTCCTCGGGGCGATCGACCTCATCGTGACCGACAAGACCGGGACGCTCACCGTCAACCGGCTGGACGTGGCCTCCATCCGCGACGCCTCGGGGCCCATCGACGACGGCGCCGCCCGCCGGGCGATCCTCCTGACCGCGCTGCGGGCCGAGGCTGACGCCTGGGCCAGGGCCGACGGCACGGCGCCTGGGGCGTTCACCCGGGCCCTCGAGCGGGCGATCGACGCGGAGGGCGTGTCGCACGACCTGCCCCTCGACGAGCTCCTGGACGCGGAGCCTCCGACGAACGACCGTCCGATCTCGCTGACGGTGACCCGCCGGGCGGGAGGCCCGGAGCGCCTGGCGAGCGGGGCGCCGGAAGCCGTCCTGACGATGACCGCCATCGAGGGCGGCGCCGAGCGGGATGCCTGGCAGCGTGAGATCGAGGCGGGGGCGGCGGCGGGTGAGCGGCTGATCGGCATCGCCCGCGCGGACGGCATGCCGGGCGATCCCGCGGGCTGGCGCATGGTCGCCCTCATCGGGTTCGCCGATCCGCTTCGGCCCGGCATGGAGGCGGCCCTCCGCGAATCGCAGGCGGCGGGCATCCAGACGATCGTCGTCACGGGCGACCATCCGGCCACGGCCGCCGCGATCGCCAGGGCCGCGGGCCTCGGCGGCGAGCGGATCGCGACCGGTGGCGAGCTCGCCGCATGGAGCGACGAGCGCCTCGCCCGCGAGCTGCCCGACCTCCACATCGTCGCCCGCTCCACGCCCGACCAGAAGGAGCGGATCGTGCGGGTCGCCCGGGCGAGCGGTCGGCTCGTCGCGGTCACCGGCGACGGCGTCAACGATGCTCCCGCGCTCCACAACGCCGACGTCGCCGTGGCCATGGGCAGCGGGACCGCCGTCGCCCGCGAGGCCGCCGACCTCGTCCTCGGCGACGACTCGTTCGCCACGCTCCTCTACGGCCTCCGCGAGGGTCGCCGGATCGTCGACAACATCCAGAAGGGCCTCGTCTTCCTCGTCTCGACCCACGTCGCCTTCCTCGGCTTCATCCTCATCGCGACGATCGCCGGCTTCGGCCAGCCCCTCCTGCCGATCCAGATCCTGTGGATGGAGCTGTTCATCGATTCGTCCACGTCGATCGCGTTCGAGCGCGAGCCGGGCGAACCGAACGTCATGTCAAGGCCGCCGCGGAAGTACGGAGCGCCGCTGCTCAGCACCGGCATCCTGGTGCGGATCGCCCTGGCCGGCGCCTTCACGGCCGTCGCCGCGCTCTGGCTCATGGTCAGCCATCCGGGCCACCCGGGCGATACCGAGCACGTCCGCTGGCTGGCCTACACGGCGCTCGTCTGCGGCCAGGTGGTCCGGGCCTACGCCAATCGGAGCCTCCGGATCCCCGTCCTCCGGCTCGGGCGGAACGGGTTCCTGCTCGCGGGCGGCGTCCTCGTCGTCGTCATCCAGCTGGCGATCCCGTTCGTGCCGGGCGTCAGCGAGGCCTTCCGGGCCTCGCCCCTCGACATCGAGGAGTGGCTCCTCGTCGCCATCGTCGCCTTGCTGCCGGCCGTCGCCGCCGAGGCGATCCGATTCACCGGCCGCACGGTCTGGGTGGCCTGACCGGGACGATCAGGTCACGGGACGCCGCACCGATCCGGGGCTATCCTCGCCCGCGTGTCGCTCGTCATCGACGGCCTGAGCAAGCGCTTCGGCCGCGTCCAGGCCCTGGACGACCTGTCCCTCGAGATCCCCGCCGGCCACGTCTTCGGCTTCCTCGGCTCCAACGGCGCCGGCAAGACGACGACCATGCGGATCGCCCTCGGGGTCCTCCGGGCCGACAGCGGCACGATCAGCTGGGGCGGCGTCGACCATCGCCAGCTGCCGCGGGCGACGTGGGGCTACCTGCCCGAGGAGCGCGGCCTCTACCCGAAGATGACGGTCCTCGAGCAGCTCGTCTTCTTCGCCCGGCTCCACGGCGTCCCGGCGGCCGAGGCCCGCCGCGCGACGACCGACTGGCTGGCCCGGCTGCGCGTCCCCGACTTCGCCGACCGTCGCACCGACGAGCTCTCGAAGGGCAACCAGCAGAAGGTCCAGTTCCTCGCCGCGATCCTCCACGACCCCGACGTCATGCTCATGGACGAGCCCTTCACCGGTCTCGACCCGGTCAACGTCGTCCTCCTCCGGCAGGCCATCCTCGAGCTCCGCGACCGGGGCAAGACGATCGTCCTCTCGACCCACCAGATGGAGACGGTCGAGGCCATGTGCGAGTCGGTCGCGATCATCGATCGGGGCCGCCTCGTGATCTCCGGGTCGCTCCGGGACGTCAAGCGCTCGACCGGTCGCCAGAGCGTCGTCCTGTCGGTCGAGGGTGACGTCCGGATGGACTGGCTGCGCGAGGTCCCCGGCATCCGGATCCTCCGGCCGGGCATCGAGCGCGTCGAGCTGGACCTGGAGCCCGGCGTCGAGCCGGACACGATCCTGGCGGCGGCGCTGGCGCGGGGCGCCCAGGTCCGCCACTTCGAGGTCGCCGACCCGTCGCTCGAGCAGGTCTTCATCGAGCTCGTCGGCCACCCGGCCTCGGAGGACGAGACGCTCGCCCCGGGACCGGAGCCGGGCGTCGAGGAGCGGGTGGCGTGACGGACCGCGACGACCCGATCCTGCCCAACACCCGGATCGTCGCCCGGCGCGAGTTCGTCGAGCGCGTCCGGAGCCGGCCCTTCTTCGCCTCGACCCTGCTCCTCGCCTCGCTCGCGGTCTTCGTCGCCTTCCTGCCCGTGGTCATCCGGCTCATCGACCGGGGGACCACGACGACGATCGCCATCGTCGCCGACGACCTCGAGCTCGCCGACCGCTCGGCGACGGTGATGGGCGGCTTCCTGAACCTCGCCGACGGAGGCTCCGGCGGCAAGAGCTACGACTTCGTGGTCACGGACGATCGCGACGGCATCGTCGGCGACGTCGGCGCGGGGGTCTACGACGGCGCGATCGTCGCCACCCGGGACGCGGACGGGCGCCTCGACTTCACCTTCCTGACAGGGCAGGGGATCGGCTCGGACCGGA